>ERZ857984.1117-NODE-1117-length-24773-cov-4.909621_pt1 | contig 24773 bp, 27 predicted proteins | sample MGYA00519914_ERZ857984 | MGnify/ENA primary metagenome ERZ857984 (study PRJEB31778, sample SAMEA3449417) | human gut metagenome | biome: human gut; feature: human-associated habitat; material: faeces | place: United Kingdom | collected 2010/2012 ... | reverse complement strand
GCTGAACGCACCGCCTATGATCACGCCGACGGCCATATCAATGATATTCCCCCGCATAATAAAGGCTCTGAAATCCTTGAAAAAGGTGCTTTTGCCCATATTCTTGTCCTCTTTTCGTATCATTCCGGCCCGCGAACTTGTCTTCACGGGCCGGATTCGTATTTTTATTTGCCGTTGATGGCTGCGTTGAGCTTTTTAACCAGCTCGTCGGCATCTACACCATGGACCTGGCAGGCCTCTTCTACGGTTTCGCTGCGTGCGGACGGGCAGCCGAGGCAGTGCATGCCGATTTCGAGGAAGTAGGGGGCAAGCTCCTCGTTCAGATCGAGGATATCGCCGATGACGGTGTTTTTGGTGATCTCTTTCATTATACATTCTCCTTTTCTGCCGCGCCGCGCCCCGACTTCGGGAAGGTCCGCGCACGCGATTTTTTGATTTTACATTTGTTTATGGCAAACAGCGCGAGCTGTAGGCATACGAAATTCAGTAAAGCAATGCCGACGGCCGTCAGCAGATCGGCCGCACCGAGTGCGCGATAGCCGAATGCGGCGCGCGCCGACGGCTCGTACAGCAGCAGCGCCATACCCACGAGGGATATGCCGAGCGCCGGCAGCAGCAGATAGTTGCGGTAGGCACGGCTGGTAACCAGACTCTGCTTTGACGAGCCCGAGAAAGCGAACATCGCAAGCAGCAGCACGAACGTGACGAGCACGCGTGAGTGCGCGCCTTCCGCGTTTCCGGCCAGATAGGAAAGCAGCAGCGCCAGCGCGCCGCCGCCCGCGTAGGCCAGCGGCACCGCAAAGTCGGACAGCTTGGGACGCGCGGTGTAGCGTGGGATCCTGTCGGTCAGAATTTTACGGTGCGTGGGTGCGAACGCCAGCGCCAGTGCGAACAGCAGGTTGGCGCCAAAGCCCGCGAATACGATTTCACTCACCCGCGCGGGGAACGCCATCCCCGAACACAGCGACAGCAGCGCCGAAAACACCAGCATCGCATACGCAACGGTCAGATACTGCACAACGGAGTACACGCGCTTGTAGATGCTGCGCGCGCATTCGAGCACGCGCGTGATCACGTCGAATCCGCCCGCGTCGATGAGCACGTCGGCTGACTGGAGGATCGTCTCGGGCGCCTGACTGTTGGAGACAAAGGTTGCGTCCGCTTCGCTCATCAGCGTCAGGTCCTCCATCCGCTCGGCGGTCACTGCGACGGCCTTGCCGTCCTCCTTACGCAGCCGCAGCACACGCAGCCACTCGGCGTCGGTAACGCCGCGGTAGACCTTATAGTCCGGGCTGTTGGCGATGTACAGCCCTTCGTCCATGCTCCTGAGCTGCTCACCGGTGATGACCTGCGATTCGTCGGTGATGATACCTGCGTTTTTTGCGTGACTGACTGCGGTATAAAAGGATTCGTCGGTCCGCACGACCGGCTCAATGCCGGCTTGCGTACACTTGAATACGGCTGAGGCGGAATCGACGTAAACCGACATATAGCAGCCGATGAAGCCTTTGAAGATCAGACGCTTCTCCACATCGATGCTTTTCAGACTGTCGCATTCGGTTATGCCGGCGGCGACGGCGTAGACTGTCATTGATTCGCGCGAGAGCTGCGCGGCTTCGTCCAGCAGGCGTTTCGCAGCGGCCGGCGTCATTTTTTTTGCTTCGCCGCCGATTTCGTAGCCCGCGCACCGGCTGACGACCATCTCGGGCGCACCCTTGAGGACGACAAGGTTTTTTCCCTCGTGCAGCACGAGGGTGCGCAGCGCTTCTCCGCCTGTGGTATATTCGGTTTCAATTTTGAAGTAATCGTTTTTCAGCCCTGAAAGCTCGATATCCAGCTCGCCGCAGGCCTTGATGAGCGCCAAATCGCTCTGGCTGCCCTCGTAAAACAAGTCGAGGTTCCGGCGGCGGCGGTAGAGCGAGGGGTTTTCAAACTTTTCGCGGAAGTTTGAACAGACCAGCGACAGCGTCAATACTTGTTCAAGCGCATCGCGGTTCTGCTTTTCGACCGGTACGCGGCGGAAATCGACAAAGGCGGTCTGCGCCGTGAGCTGCCGGGGCGGGAAGGCGCTGTTCTTTTCACACATTACTGTATCGATGAAGCAGAGCTTGGCGATGCTGTTGAGGTTCTTGAGCGAAGCGCCCGCAGCCGACGCCTTTTTCATCCCCAGTCCGATGGCTGCCGAGGCGAGCGCGAAGGCGCTGTCCGAAAGCGAGACGAAGCCGATTGTCAGCGCCATAGTGAACACGTTGACGATGTCGCGGTTTGTCAGCAGGCCGAGCAGGATGAGAACGAAGTCGGTCACTACCGCCGCCAGCGACACGAACCGGCCCGTGCTGCGGATGTATTTCAGCAGCGCCGGCATCGGGTCGCGCGTGCGATCGCCCGAAAGCAGGCGGACGGCTGTGTCCTTGCCGGTTGCGGTGACAATGGCCTTCGCGCTGCCGCCGGTGACGACTGAGAGAGCGCAGACCATATTCAGCGCGATGGCGTCGCCGGTTCCGTCGGCGATATAGGAAGCGTCCTTGCCGACGGAGGCTTTGGCACGCGTGACCGGCGTTTCGAGCACGGTCAGGCTGTTGGCTTCGATCAGCCGTGCGTCCGCGGGGACGATGCGGCCGACCTCCAGCCGGATGACGTCGCCGGGAACGAGCGCGCGGCTGTCCACCGAGAACTCGCGGCCGTCGCGGATGACGATGGCTTTCGGCGAGACGCGGCGCAGCGTGCTTTTGATCGCTTTCTGCGAGCGGCTCTCCAGATAGGCGTTGACCAGCGTCACCGCCGCTGCACAGACGGCCAGCAGCATATACAGCGGGTCAGGCGTAAAAATATACAAAATGACTGCGCACAGCAGCACCAGCAGCCCGTGAATGCCCAGAAGCTGCTTCTTCAGGCTCTGTCCGAAGGAGAGCGACAGTTCTTCTTTGATGATGTTGCTGCCGTACTTTCGACGCGCGTGCGCCACGCCCGCCTTGGTCAGCCCGTTGTCGATGTCGCTGCCCAGAATTTCGGCGACCTCGTAGGGCTGCATTTCGGAAGGCGAGAGGAACTCGCGCGTGTATTCCCGCGCAGAGGCCGAGGTGATCGTGCGGATGCTCGGTCCTTCCTCCGACTTCTTCAAAAAGCTGCGTGCCATCGCGCGCTAACGGCTCTCGAGCTTGAGCGCGCCGTTTTCGGCGGTCAGCGAAACGGAGGTGACCGCGTTCTGGTAGCTCTCGATGATAACGGCGGCGACCGCGTCCTCCACGTCAGTCTGGATGAGGCGGCGCAGGTTGCGCGCGCCGTATTTTTCGGAGTAGCCCTTCTCGACCAGCAGCGCCACGGCTGCGTCGTCGTAGGTGAAAGCCACGTTCTTCTCGGCCAGCACCGATTTAAGGTCGTCGAGCATAATGCGGCAGATGAAGCCGAAGTTCTCACGTGTGAGCCGGTTAAAGACGACGATGTCGTCGACGCGGTTGATGAATTCGGGCCGGAGGAAGTCCTCCAGCGCGGCCTTGACCTTCACTTCGTCGGCTGAATGTGCCGTCATCGTAAACCCGGCGGGCGTGCCGTCGGCCGAGCTGCCGGCGTTGGTGGTCATAATAAGCACGGTGTTTTCAAAATTGACGGTCTTGCCGTGCGCGTCGGTGATGCGGCCGTCGTCCAGGATCTGCAGCAGGATGTTGAGCACGTCGGGGTGCGCCTTTTCGATCTCGTCGAAGAGGATGACCGAGTAGGGCTTGCGGCGGATCTTTTCGGTCAACTGCCCGGCATCGTCATAGCCGACATAGCCCGGAGGCGAGCCGATGATGCGCGAGACCGAGTGCTTTTCCATAAACTCGGACATATCCAGCCGGATGAGCGACTCGGGCGAATCGAACAGGTAGGAGGCCAGAACCTTGACCAGCTCGGTCTTTCCCACGCCGGTGCTGCCGGCGAAGATGAAGGAGACCGGCTTTTTCTTATACGAGATGCCCGCGCGGCTGCGGCGGATGGCGCGTGCGATTTTGCCGATGGCCTCGTCCTGTCCGATGATGCGCTTTTTGAGTGCCGACTCGAGCGACTGCATCTTTTGGTACTCATTTTCGCTGATGCTCGTCGCGGGGATGCCGGTCCAGTTCTCGATGACCTTTGCGACTGAGGCTTCGTCCAGCCACAGCGAATCGCGCTCGGCGGAAAGGCCGTCGAACCGGCCGCTCTTCTGGGCGATCTTCGTCGTCACCTCAGCGAGCTGGCGGTAGTCCTCCTCAGTCTTGTTCTCCTGGGACTCGATGGCGCTCTTCCGCTCGTTCAGCGCCGTCAGCTCGCGCGAAAGCGAATTGAGCTCGTTGATGAGCGGTGAATGCATCGCCATGTAGGAGGAGGCTTCGTCCATAATGTCGATGGCCTTGTCGGGCAGATAACGATCGGTGATATAGCGCTCGGAGAGGACGACTATCTTGCGGATGAGCTCGTCGGAAATCTTGATGCCGTGGAAGGTCTCATAATATTTTTTGATTCCCTTGAGGATCTCGACCGTCGATTCGATGGAAGGTTCGTTGATCATAACCGGCTGGAAGCGCCGCTCGAGCGCCGAGTCGTTTTCGATATGCTTGCGGTATTCGGTCAGCGTGGTCGCGCCGATAACCTGAATCTCGCCGCGCGAGAGCGCCGGCTTGAGGATGTTGGCTGCGTTCATGCCGCCCTCCGCGTCGCCCGCGCCGACGATGGAGTGGATCTCGTCGATGACAAGAATGATATTGCCTAACTTTTTCACTTCGTCGATGAGTCCCTTCATCCGATTCTCAAACTGTCCGCGGAACTGCGTGCCGGCGACGATGGCGGTCATATCCACCAGATAGACCTCCTTGTCGGCCAGCTTGCCGGGAACCTTCCCGTCAACGATGCGCTGTGCAAGTGCCTCGGCTACGGCTGTTTTGCCGACGCCGGGTTCGCCGATGAGGCAGGGGTTGTTCTTTTGGCGGCGGCAGAGAATCTGCATCACGCGCTCAAGCTCTTTTTCGCGGCCGACGACGGCGTCCAGCTTCTTTTCGCGCGCTTTGCCGGTCAGGTCCATACAGAATTGGCTGAGGTACTTGCGCTTGGGCTTGCCGTCTCCCTTAGTGCCACGCTCGGACTCGGTCTGCCGCTCGACGGGCAGCCCGCCGCCACCCATAATGGCGTTGAAATCCAGCGCGGGCGCGCGGCCCTCGTTGTCGTTCTCATCCTGCGGCTCGGCGAAGGGGATCATCCCCGCCACTTCATCGGCCATCGCGTCGAATTCCTCCTCCGAGATGCCGAGCTTGCGGATGATGTCGTTCATCGGCTTGATGCCCAGCTCCTTCGCGCAGCGCAGGCACAGACCCTCCGAGGTGGTCTGACCGTTTTCGGTTTTTGTCACGTAAATCACCGCCACACGTTTTTTGCAGCGGGAACACAGCTTCATTTGCATCATTCAGTTCTGCCTTTCGTATGCTTCGCGGACGGATTCGGCTTTTTCAGCCCGTATTTGCCGCGAAAAATTTTGATATAATACATGGTAAACGCAAACAGGATCACGATCCCGAGCAGGATGCTCAGCGTCAGCGTGACGACGTAGTTCTCCCAAAGCAGCAGCAGCGCGGTGACCGTACAGGCAAAGATGGCCGAGGCCGCTTTGCCGTACCACGAGGAGACGACGATGTCCTTGCGTTTTTTCAGGATCAGATAAGCGCCGATGAGCATGCAGGTTTCCTTGACCGCGAAGAGGACCGTCAGCCAGATCAGCACGGGCTGCTTAACGGCCAGCGATATGATGGCGGCCGCCTGCATCAGCTTGTCGGCGAGCGGGTCGAGAATCTTCCCGACGTCGGTGATCCATCCGTTCCGGCGCGCAAGATATCCGTCGAGGATATCGGTCAGCTCTGCCGCTACGAAGATGACCAGCGCCCATATGTTTGCATTGGCGATGTCCGAGAAGAAGACGGCGACGAAAACAGGCACCGCCAGCAGCCGGATCGCCGAAAGTATATTGGGAATCTGTCTTTTTTCCATTCCGCACTCCGTTCCGCTGCCGCCGCAGGCAGCAGGTTCAATCAGGGATATTGCCCGCCGGTTTGGTATGGCGTCGGCAGGGGAGGGAATCCCCGGAAGCAGCCGACACATCTGCCGGTTCAGGCGAAGAAAAGGCTGAAGAAATTGTTTTCATAAAAGAATTTGAACAAAAAGGTATTTGCGGGATCGATATGGGAGACGATGCCTAAGCCAAGCGTGTCGGCGCAGGGCAGGAGCAATTGCACCACCGCACAGAAAAGCCAGACGCGCAGCAGCGCCAGCACGACGCCCGCGACCAGCCCGAGCAGCTTATTGGCCTGCCGCAGGATGGGCAGGTCGGTCAGCTTGTCGAGCAGATAGGCGGCCAGCCGCAGGACCAGCACTGAGCCAAGGTAGAGCAGCACGAATGCGGTAAAGGTCGCCACCGCACGCAGCACCGGCTCGGAGACGTAGCCGACCAGCTCGTTTTTGAGCGTTTCGGTGTTTTCGGTGCGCCAATCGTTCCATTTTTCCTCCAGCTCGGCCCGGTCGATGCCGATGAACTCCAGTTTGGTCAGGAATTCGGGCAGCTCCTCCTGCTCGGCCGACGCGCCGGTGACGAAGGAGGTAATGCTCTCGTCTACTGCCGAACGCACCTTGACGGCCATTCCGCTTTCCAGAAATGCGTCGCGTACCGGGGAGACAAACAGGAAAGCGACCACCAGCGCGATAAGGAAACTCGCTGCCGACAGCACGGTTTTAACAAAGCCGTTTTTAACTGCAAATAAAATCGTCACGCCGATAATGACGACAATCAGAATGTCCAATATAGCGCTCATAACACCCTCCGTCTGTTGATTATTCTTCGGTCTGTCCGATGCCGTCGATATCTAATATCACAGCCTCCGCGCCGGAAAAAAGCACGAGCTGTGTGGTCTCGGGCGCAAGCAGCAGCGACGTGTAGGTCTGTGAAAGGGACTGCGTTGCATCCGACCCGCCGCTGAGCGAGACGGATTGAAGCTCGCCGTCCCGCAGCAGGAAGGCCTGATCGCCGAAAAAGGCGATGTCTGTGACCGCCGGTCCGGCGACCGTTCTGCATGCTTCGTTTGCCGTAAAGAATTCGGTATCCATATCGTTGCCAAAACCGCTGCCTCCGTATGCAAGAGACGCGTATTTTTCGCCCAGCTCAAATTTTTGCACCGTGCGCGTGCCGTAGCGTTCCTCAAACAGCAAACTGCCGTCGGCGGCGAATGAGCGCAGCGCCTTGTTGGTCAGCAGCCAGAAGCCGCCGTCGTCGCGGTAGACGGCCTTCCAGGGCAGTTCTCCGGTGTAAGTGAGCGTCGTGTAGCTGTCCTCCGCAGTCAGATCCAGCCGCATCAGGCAGGTCTCGAACTCGCCGCTTTCGGTGGTATAAAAGGCTGCAGCGAGCAGCTCGCCTTTGTCGTCGCGCAGCGCGACGTCCAGAATTTCGCGGTCACGGTCGTCGTCGCCGGCGCCGAAGAAGGCCGTGTAAATCGTATTGAAATTTTCATCGTACACCCAGACGCCCGAGCGGTAGTTGCGTTTTTTGGAAATGACTGCGAACGCGCCGCTGTCTGTCACATCCAGCCCGAGGATCGGATATTCATAGGTCTGCTTGAGCACTGAGGAATAGGAAGTAAAGACCTCCAGCTCCTTCCCGCCCAGATCGCAGACATAGACATTGCGGTCGGATGTGCGCACGAGCGGATTTGTATAGAAAAAGCTGCTTTTAAGCACGCGGCGGGAATTGAAATCGTATACACAAATACCGCTTCTGTTGATTACCGCCAGATCGCCGCGAACCACCGCGCCGATGTTTCCCGTGTCGTAGTCGTAGGCGACGCGCGACCCGTCGGAGCCGACGGTGACGGAATCGAAGGAAACGAATTTCAGCATATAACGAAAGTTTTCAATCGTCAGCTCGTCGCCGTAAAAGGTGAATGCAAACGCGGCGAAACAGACGCTCAGCAGGATGACCGCGTATTTGACGAACGACACGCGCCGGGCGATCGTTTCATAATATGCTTCCCTCGTAGGGATTTTGACCTTCGCCGGGTCGGTTTTCTTCCCCGGCTCGCGGAAGATGGAAAAAACGCCCATCGTTTGTATGTCCTTTCGGTGTCGTGGGAAACGGCGGCGCTAATGCGCCGTTCGGATAGAAGACGCATCGCAGGTAGAGGCCATGCGCCGGCGCGGTGGCGCCGGCCTGTCCGCGGTCGCACGATTCCAGTATATGCGTGATTTTTTCTGCCGTCATGCCCGGACACAGCAGTGTCCCGACCATAATGCGGACCATATTGTATAAAAAGCCGTCGGCGGCTACTGCCATTGTGACGTCCTCACCCTCTCGCCGGACACGGAAGCGGAACACGCGCCGCACCGTGTCGGTGATCTTCGAGCCGGAGGCCATAAAAGCGCGGAAGTCATACCGTCCGACGAAGGCCTGCGCGGCGCGGTCGAGAGCCGTTTCGTCAAGCGGGTGCGGCCAGAGCAGCGCGCGTCCGTTTTCAAACGGGTCGCGCAGACGGCTGTTGCGGATGCGGTAAAGATATTCCTTGCCTGCAGCGCTGTAGCGGGCGTGGAAGTCCTCGCCGACTTCGCAGGCGCTTCGGACGGCGATGTCGGGCGGCAGCACGCGGTTGAAGGCCAGCGGCAGCGCATCTGCCGGAATGATGAACGGAGCCTCGAGATGGCAGACAAATCCGTAGGCGTGCACGCCCGCGTCGGTCCGTGAGCAGCCGGTGACGGGGATGTCCGTCCCATAGACCCGCGCGGCGGCCTCGCAGACGGCGGTCTGGATGGCGTTGCCGTTTTTCTGCGCCTGCCAGCCGCAGTAGTTCGTGCCGTCGAAGGCGATTGTCAGTGCGACCTTCATAACGGCAGCGCGACCCCGTTGAGCAGCACGACGGCCGCCGTGCAGGCAAGCATAAAGCCGAGAAACGCGAAATCGGAAAACTTCGCCCTGAGCACCTTCATCCGCGTCCGGTTGGCGCCGCCGTTGTAGCAGCGGCATTCCATTGCTTCCGCCAAATCATAGGCACGGCGGATGGCCGAGTAAAACAGCGGGATGAGAATCGGGATCATCGCCTTGAGCCGGCGCAGCAGGCTGCCGGTTTCAAAGTCCGATCCGCGCGCCTTCTGTGCGGACATGATCTTGTCGGTTTCCTCAATCAGCGTGGGAATGAAGCGCAGTGCAATGGTCATCATCATCGCAAAGTCGTGTACCGGCACATGCAAGTGCCGCAGCGGCGACAGCAGCCGTTCAATGCCGTCGGTCAGGTCGAGCGGGGAGGTGGTATAGGTGAGAATGACCGAGCTTCCCAGAAAAAGCGAAAGAAGCCGGCAGAGCATAAAGACGGCATTGACAAGGCCCTCGCGGGTGATTCGGATGATCCACCACTGCCAGAGCACCGTATGTCCCTGCGTAGCAAAAAGGTTGATGAGCGCGGTGAACAGGAGGATGAAAAGAAGCGGTTTGAGACCCTTGAGCAGAATGCGCCACGAAAGCCGCGAGCAGAGCAGCAGAGCAGCCGTCAGCAGCACGACAAAGGCAAACGCCGCAGCGCTTTTTGCCAGCAGAACCAGCACAAGGAAGACCAGCAGGATAATGATTTTGAAACGCGGGTCGGTCCTGTGCAGCAGACTGCCGCCCGGGAAAAACTGACCGAAGGTGATGTCTTTGAGCATGAATCTATAGTTCCTTTGCAGCGTTTTCGGCGAGCTTTGCCGCCGTTTTTACCGCATATCCGACGGTGTAGACGTCGGTGCGGTCGGCAAGGCCGCGTTTTTGCAGCTCGACGAAGAGCTTCGTGATCTGCGGCAGGTCGAGCGAGGAGTCGAACAGCTTCTGCGCATCGGCAAAGACCTCTCCGACCGTACCGAAGAGGAAGATTTTGCCGTTTTTGAGCACAAGGATTGAATCGGCGTATTTGGCAATGTCCTCCATGCTGTGCGAGATGATCAGCATCGTGCTTTGGCGCTGCTTCTGGTATTCCATCAGCCCGCCGAGGATTTCCTCGCGTCCGCGCGGGTCCAGCCCCGCAGCCGGTTCGTCGAGCACGAGCACCTCCGGGTCCATTGCCAGAACGCCGGCGATGGCCGCGCGACGCTTCTGTCCGCCCGACAGCTCGAACGGCGAGCGGGATAGCACCGTCTCGTCGATGCCGCAGAAGGCCGCCGCCCGCGCGACGCGCGCGTCGCATTCCTCGGCAGACAGGTTCATATTTTTCGGCCCGAAGGCGATGTCCGCCCGCACGGTCTCGTCAAAAAGCTGATATTCGGGGTACTGGAACACCAGTCCCACCCGAAAGCGGACCGCGCGCATCTCCTTCGGCTTGGCCCAGATGTCCTCGCCGTCCAGCAGGACGCGGCCGGATGTCGGCCTGAGCAGTCCGTTGAGCAGCATCGCCAGCGTGCTCTTGCCGCTGCCGGTGTGCCCGATGATGCCGGTCACCTTCCCCTTGGGGAAAGCGATGCTGATATTCTCGAGCGCAGTGTGACGGAAGGGGGTGTTCTCGCCGTACACGACGCCGATATTTTCCAGCGTCAGGCTCATTGCAACGTCCCTCCCTTCCGCAGGCCGCGCAGAAGCGCTTCGACTGCGTCGGCGGTTTCCATCGTATGCAGCAGCCCTTTCGGCAGCGGATAGCCCGCCTGCCCGAGCAGGTAGGCGAACTCCGTCACCTGCGGGACCGACAGACCGATTTCCTGCAGGCCGGCGACATCGGAGAAAATTTCCTTCGGCGTACCGTCCTTGTAGACCTCGCCGCGGTTGAGCACGATCACGCGGCCGGCTTCGACGGCTTCGTTCATATAATGGGTGATAGTGATGACGGTAATGCCTTTTTCGCGGTTCAGATGCCGCATCGCCGCGGCGATGTCGCGCCGTCCGGCGGGGTCGAGCATGGCGGTCGCTTCGTCAAACACGATGCATTTCGGGTTCATTGCCAGAATGCCGGCGATGGCCACGCGCTGCTTCTGGCCGCCCGAGAGCTTGGCCGCGGAGTGCTTGGCGTATTCGGTCATCCCGACGGCCTTCAGGCATTCGTCCACCGTGCGGCGGATTTCCTCCGGCGGCCTTCCGAGGTTTTCGGGAGCGAACGCCACGTCCTCCTCCACGACAGAGGCGACAATCTGGTTGTCGGGGTTCTGGAACACCATCCCGCAAAGCTGCCGCAGCGCAAACGCCCTCTCCTCGTCGGTCGTATCGATGCCGCCGACGGTCACGCGGCCGCCCGTCGGCGGCAGGATGCCGCAGAGCAGCTTGGCCAGCGTGCTCTTGCCGCTGCCGTTGTGGCCGATGATCGCCGTATAGGTGCCTTCTTCAATCGACAGGCTTATGTTCCGGATGACCGGTTCCTCCCCCTCGCGGTAGGCGAAGGACAGGTTTTCGGCTTGTATGAAAGACATCTTGTGGTCCCTTCGGTATAATGGATTTTGCCGCTTTGCGCAGCGGTGGATTTAAGTCTGCAAGTTTCCGCCCGCAGGCGGAAACTTGCAGAGTTTGAAGGACTTCACCCTTCAAACTCTTGCCCAACGGCTCGCAGCGCCGCAGGGCAGACAGAAGCCGTTTTCGGCCAGCCGCAGTCCCAATTCACCGCTCTCGGTATGGCCGCCGAAGCGGCGGGTGATATTGTTGTCCAGAATGAACCCGCAGGTCGAGGGTGACAGCCCCGTCGTGTAGGAATTGAGAATGACGAACAGCGGGTCGTCGGACAGTACCTGCGTGATGAGCCGCACCAGTCCGTCGAGGTTCTCTTCGATGAGCCATTTTTCGCCGTTCGGCCCGCGCCCGTAGGAGGGCGGGTCGAGGATGACCGCGTCGTACCGGCTGCCCCGCCGGACCTCGCGCGCGACGAACTTGAAACAATCGTCCACAATGTAGCGGATGCGGTCGGACGCGATGCCCGACAGGGACGCGTTCTGCCGCGCCTTGGCGACCATGCCCTTCGACGCGTCGACATGACAGACGAACGCGCCCGCCTTGGCCGCCGCGACTGTCGCGCCGCCGGTGTAGGCAAACAGGTTCAGCAGCCGGATCTCCCGCCCGGCGTTTTGAATCTGCCCGGCGATGTAATCCCAGTTGACGGCCTGCTCGGGGAAGATGCCGGTGTGCTTGAACCCCATCGGCGAGACCGCGAAGGTCAGGTCGCGGTAGGTAATCTGCCATTCGTCGGGCATCTGCCGGCGCACCCACGCGCCGCCGCCCGAGGACGAGCGGCGGTAGATTCCCTGCGCCTTCCTCCAGAACGGGTTGACGCGCTCGCTGTGCCAGATGACCTGCGGGTCGGGACGGATGAGCACATAGTCGCCCCAGCGCTCGAGCCGCTCGCCGCCCTCGGCGTCGAGAAGCTGATAATCGGTCCAGTTATCGGATATAAACATGCCTTTTCCTCTACAGATCCAGTTGTTGCTGCCCGTCCTCCGGCGCGCTCGGCGGCCGCAGGCCGATGTGCGCGTAGGCTGCCGGCGTGATGCAGCGTCCCCGCGGCGTGCGGTTGAGAAAGCCGAGCTGCAGAAGGTAGGGCTCATAGACGTCCTCGAGCGTGACGGATTCCTCACCGATGACGGCGGCGAGCGTTTCCAGCCCGACGGGGCCGCCCCCGAAGCTCTTGGCAATCGTCGAAAGCATCCGGCGGTCAGTCGCGTCTAATCCCAGTGCGTCGACATCGAGCGCGGTCAGCGCCTTGCGCGCGATGGCGCCGTCCACCACCCCGTCTCCCATCACCTGCGCAAAATCGCGCACGCGGCGCAGGAAGCGGTTGGCGATGCGGGGCGTGCCGCGTGAGCGGCGCGCGATCTCCGCCGCGCCGTCGGCCGTGATGGGCATGGACAGCCGTCCGGCTGAATTGGTGACAATGACGGCCAGATCCTCCGGCGTGTACAGCTCCAGCCGGAACAGCATACCGAACCGGTCGCGCAGCGGGGAGGAAAGCTGTCCCGAACGCGTCGTCGCGCCGATGAGGGTGAAGGGCTGGAGCGGAATGCGGATGGAGCGCGCCGACGGGCCCTTGCCCATCATCAGGTCGAGCGCAAAATCCTCCATCGCCGGGTATAGGACCTCCTCGACCGCGCGGGGCAGTCGGTGGATTTCATCGATGAACAGCACGTCGTTGCGGTTGAGCGTGGTCAGCAGCGCGGCCAGGTCACCGGCCTTCTCGATGGCCGGGCCGGAAGTGATCTTCAAATTTACGCCCAGTTCCGAGGCGATGATGCAGGACAGCGTCGTCTTGCCCAGCCCGGGCGGGCCGTGCAGCAGCACATGGTCAAGACAGTCGCCCCGCTCGCGCGCGGCCGCGATAAAAACCGAAAGGTTCTCTTTGATTGCGTCCTGCCCGATGTATTCGTCAAAATTGCGCGGCCGCAGCGAAAATTCATTTTCGCCGTCTGCGGGACCGTATTCCGGCCCGGTCAGCCGGCTTTCAAGCCTGTCCCACCCCTCGCCGGACGGCTCGCGGATATTGCCGTGGGCTGCGTTGATCGGCATCGCCCTGCACCTCCTTTTATCGGATTCATGTTAACTATTTTTTAAGTAGAGCAAAAATTCAATAGAGCTTTTTGAGCGCTTCCCGGATGCGGATTTCCAGAGGCAGCGCCGGGTCGAGGCCCTTGAGCGCGCCGAGTGCCTGTGCGCGTGAATATCCGAGCACCAGCAGCGCGTTGACCGCATCGGAGGCGTCGTTCGCTTCGCCTGCGGGGAGTCCGTCGGGCAGCGGCTCGGCGGACGAGAACTCCTTGGCCAGCTTGTCCTTGAGCTCAAGAATAATCTTCTGCGCCGTTTTCAAGCCCACGCCGGGCGAGGAGGCAATCGCTTTGGCGTCGCCGGAGGCCACACAAAAGGCCAGCTTGTCCGCCGACAGGGTGGACAGCACCGAAACCGCTGCCTTCGGGCCTACGCCCGAGACCGACAGCAGGTGGATGAACAGCGACCGCTCGGTTTCGTCAAAGAAGCCGTATAGCTCCATTGCGTCCTCCCGTACGGCGAGGTGGGCAAACAGCGTCGCTTCCCGACCCAGCAGGGGTGATAGCTTCGCGTGCGTTGAGGCGCTGACCGTCAGCTTATAGCCTATGCCGCCGCAGTCGATGACGGCGGCGTCGGGTTTCAGGCTCGCCAGCGTCCCCTTGAAATAATCGTACATTTTATGACTGACGCTCTCGCGGAACGAAAGCGCTCTCCTTTCGGGATTCAGTGGGTACAGGTTCAACATTCTATGGATGCCGGATTTGGCGATTTCTGCCGATATGACGTATGGCGCCGGTCGGGCAGGGAAAGCCGCAGCTCATATGTATGCGCGAATCATTGACCCGACTTTTGATACGCAGTCCGTCTTTCCCACGGGAAACGGGCGTCGGGCTGCGGCGGGGACCGCACGTCCGATTGGACGGCTGACAAAATGCGTTCGGGCATTTCCCGCCGTCAGCGCGGCTTTACCGCCCGTAGTTGTGCATCATATGGTTGGCGTGGCAGATGGCGCAGGCGAGCGCGTCTGCTGTGTCGTCCGGCTTCGGCGTTTCGTTCAAACCGAGCAGCAGCTTGGTCATGTACATTACCTGCTGCTTTTCCGCACGGCCGTAGCCGACAACCGACTGTTTGATCTGCAGCGGTGTGTATTCGTAAACGTCCAGCCCTTTCTTGGCCGCCGCCAGAAGGATAACGCCGCGGCCGTGACAGACGTCGACGGCTGTTTTGAGGTTGATGTTGAAGAACAGCTCTTCGATCGCCATGCAGTCGGGCTTGTACCGCTCGATCAACTCGGTCACGGCATCGTAGATCTCGCAAAGCCGCGTTTCCAGAAGCTGATGCGGCTTGGTAATGACCGCACCGTATTCAATTGCACCGTATCGTCCGTCCGCCGCCGCAATGATACCGAAGCCGACGGTGGCGATGCCCGGATCGATGCCAAGAATGACCATGCATGTCCTCTTTCCGAAAACCATAATTTAGATATAATGAAACACCTTATTGTAGCACACTCTGATTTCGTAGTCAAGAAAGCGCCGACCGTTTTTATGAAAAAAGCGAAAATTTTTCTCAAAGTACTTGTATTGGACGACAAAATGCATTATAGTAGGGGTACATAAAATTTAATTGCGGAAAGGCAGAAGAAACGATGCTGGAAAAAATCAAAGAACTGCTTGCAAAACAGCTCCGAATCGACATAAACACCATTGAGGATGATGCGAACATAATCGAGGACCTCGGCGCGGATTCGCTCGACGTGGTCGAGATGCTGATGGCTATTGAAGACAATCTCGGCGTCATTATTTCCGACGACGATGCCGTCAAGCTCAAAACCGTGCGCGACGTGGCCGACTATATCGAGGCGAACGCGTAAATGGCTGCCCTTGCCGCGATCTTCGATCTCGACGGCACACTGCTTGACACCCTCGGGGATTTGACCGCTGCGGTCAACTATGCGCTCGGGGAACTGTCCTGTCCGCGCCGTACACGGGAGGAGGTGCGCTCCTTCATCGGCAACGGCGTTCCCACGCTGCTGCGCCGCAGCCTGCCTGCGGGCGCGGATGAGGAGATGCACCGGCAGGCGATGGCACTCTTTTCCGCTTATTACGGAGAAAACATGACCAAAACCACGGCGCCCTATCCGGGGATACCGTGGCTTTTGGAGCGCCTTTCGGAGGATGGCGTCCGGCTGGGCGTCGTTTCCAACAAGAAGCACGACGCCACGCAGCCGCTTTGCCGCCGGTTCTTCGGCGCACTGCTCGGCTGCGCGCTCGGCGCACGGGACGACAGCGAGCGCAAACCGAATCCCTCAATGCTGCTGCGCGCGATAGAATTGCTGGGGACCGACGAGGCGCACACCGTCTATATCGGCGACTCCGATGTGGATATACAGACCGCTCAAGCGGCCGGTATTCCCTGCTGTCCGGTCGGCTGGGGATATCGGACGGCTGCGTTTCTGCGTGAGAACGGCGCGAAGGAAGTCTTTGAAACGCCCGAGGCGCTGTACAACCGGCTGACGGCTTTGTTTGCACAAAGAGGATAGAGCTTTGGACGATACATCGAACATACTGTTTGCACGGCTGCGCTGTCTGCGGCGGCGTATCCTGCTCGGCTGGGGGCTGCTGGCCGTATTTGTCATCTGCGCGGTGCTTTCCGTGACGAGTGGCTTTGCCGTCGGGCTGGTGCTTTGTATGCTTGGCTTTGCCGGCGATCTGTTTTTTATCATGCGCAGTCAAAAAGCCTACCGCCGTCTTTTCAAGGAGCGGCTGGTTCGCAGCGAGCTGGAAAAGCAGTTCGGCGACCTGCGCTATCTGCCGGAGGCGGGTATCCCCGCGTCGAGTATCGAACAGACCGGAATGATGCGGATGGGAAACCGCTACCACGCAGAGGACTATCTGTCCGGTACGGCCGGCGGCGTGCCGTTCGAGCAGAGCGATGTCTGTATCCAGAACGTTACCTCCAACGGCAAGTCAACGTCGACTGTCACTTATTTTCGGGGCCGTTGGCTGATTTTTGCTTTCAATAAACGCTTTACGCATAATCTGCTGGTCGTGTCGGATTCCTTTTCGTATGCCAAGCGGCCGGGCGGCTTCTTCGGGAAGGACCGATCGGAACGGCTTTCGATGGAGAGCGAGGCGTTCAACGACGCATTCAAGGTTTACGCGCAGGATGCACACGAGGCGTATTATATTCTCACTCCGCCGCTGATGGAGCGGCTTCTGGCGCTGAACGCGCGGCTGGGCTGCGGGATGTTGTTCGGCTTCTGCGGCAATCGGCTGCACGTGGCCGTTCCGAACGGCGGCGATGCGTTCGAGCCGTCGCTGCTTTCGCAGCCGAAGCCCGAGGCTGCGCTGGAAAAAATCCGGCGGGAAGCCGAGCTTGTCCGTGTCATCGCGGAAATGCTTGCGCTTGACCGGCGGCTGTTCGATACGGAAGGGGCGGAACGGAAAGGATTGGATTTATGATTTGGATTATTTTGGGCGCCGCCGTTGTTTTGCTGCTGGTTTGGTTCGTCGTACTCTACAACGGCGTCAGGCGTGCCGCTTTGAAAGTCGACGAGGCCGAGGCGGGGATCGACGCGGCGCTGGCAAAGCGTTATGATGCGCTGACCAAGCTGCTGGACATTACCAGGGGTTACGCTTCCCATGAGCGAGAAACGCTGGAACGCGTTGTCGAGCTGCGCGGCGGGATGACGATGGCCGAGAAGGAAGAGGCCGGTGCGCGGATGGATGAAACCGCGCGGGGCCTGACACTGATGGCTGAAAGTTATCCCGAACTGAAAAGCAGCGAAAACTTCAAAACGCTGCAGCTTGCGGTGATGGACACCGAGGAGCATTTGCAGGCGGCGCGCCGGCTGTACAACGGCAACGTGGCTGCATACAATGAAAGGCTTGTGACCTTCCCCTCCAGCCTTGCCGCTGCCTTTGCAAAGGCGAAGCCGCGCCCGTTTTTCCGGGCGGACGCCGAGCAGAGAGACGATGTGAAAATGCGATTCTGACACTTCGCATTACAATTTGGGAGAGAAAGTCGAAACCGATGACAAACGATGCTTTTATGCGCTTGAATTTGATGCGCGTGCGCGTCCTGCTTCTGTGGGCGGCGGCGCCGGCGCTGCTGGTCTGCGGGGTCCTTTGCTTTACCGTCGGACAGGTCGAACTGATGCTTCTGTGTTTTGCCGGTGCGGGCATTTCAGCTTTTTTCGCGGTTCGGACGCGTGTTCGTCACCGTGAACGGTTTATGCAGGAAATTGCCCTGCCTGAATTGGAAAAGGTGTTTGAGAGGCCGAACGTCTGTCATATTGCGGGCATTCCGTCGGCTGCGATCCGGCGGACGAACCTGATCCGGAGAGGGAACGTATATAAAATGGAAGATTATATTACAGGTGCGTATCGGGACGTGAGGTTCGAGCAGTGTGATCTCCATGTTTATTACGCTCCCCGGCATCGTCACATGCGCGAGCATTTTGCCGGCGGCGCGGATCGGTGTTATGTCACCGGTATAGACGAATATGAGGTGCGCATAGAACCCAGACCGGAATACAGATTTTATACGCACTCCTTCAAGGGCTTCATCGATTATCTGATTTATGGCGGAACCTGCTTCCGCGGCCGGTGGATGATTTTTGATTTTCCGGAGGGGATGAAAATACCGCCGGCAAGAAGCCTGTGGAATGCGCGCGAGCAGTTGGACTGCGACCTGATTTCCGGCGTGCTCGGCAGCCGGCTTCATGTGGGCGTCGAAAACCGGAAGAATGCATTTAAGCTCCCGATTTTTCGTTCTCTGCGGCGGAAAGAAACGCTTGACCGGATACAAAAGGACATTTCGCTCATTCGTGTCGTAATTGACTCGGCGCTGGATTATGTGCCGGATGAGCCTGTAAATGTAAATTCATAAATTAAAAATAATGAAAATATGGTTTGACATTTTCAGAAAGCGAGGAGCCGAAAAACGGCTATGAACGAAAACACGCAAAACATACATACGCAGCCTTCGGCGCATAGGTTCGGAAGATTGTTCAGAAAGAGAATTTATAAGACGGCTATGTCTCCGACAAAGACGATTATTCTGGGCTTCTTGTCGGTTGTGCTGATCGGCGGCCTGCTGCTGACGCTGCCGATTTCATCGGCTGACGGGAAGTTTACCGACCCGATCGATGCGCTCTTCACGGCCACAAGCTCCACCTGTGTGACCGGTTTGGTTGTGCGCGACACCGCGACGGAATGGAGCATGTTCGGCAAGGGCGTGATCCTTGCGCTCATCCAAATCGGCGGGCTCGGCTTTATGACGGTGGCAATGCTCGTTTCGGCACTGATGCGGCGGACCGTTACTCCGCGTGAGCGGGTCATTTTTGCCCAATCGATGAATTTGAGCGCTTATGACCGTCTCTTTCGGTTCCTGCATCATATGCTTGCCTTTACTTTTACGTTTGAACTGGCAGGTGCGCTGCTGCTTTCCTTCCGATTTATCCCGATGTTCGGCTTTTGGGAAGGACTGACGAAAAGTGTGTTTCATTCCGTCAGTGCCTTCTGCAATGCCGGCTTCGACACGATGGGAAGCTTCAGCGGTCCGTACAGCTCGCTGACCGCGTTTTCCGGCGATGCGTATGTCAGCATCATCATTGCGCTGCTGATCATCTGCGGCGGTCTGGGTTTTGTCGTCTGGCAGAATATCCGCCGGCGCATCTGTGAAAAAAAACGGCTGGACGTGTACTCCCGGCTCGTGCTGCTGATTATGGGCCTGCTGGTCGTGCTGGGCACGGCCGTTATCGCCGCGGCGGAGTGGAACAATCCCGAAACGCTCGGGCCGATGCCTGTGCCGGAAAAGCTGCTGTGCGGCTTTTTCCAGTCGGTCACCTTCCGCACGGCGGGTTTCAACACCATCGATCTGGGCGCGATGACAGGGATGAGCAAGGCTGCGTCGATGCTTCTGATGTTCATCGGCGGTTCCTCCGGTTCGACGGCGGGCGGCATCAAAACCGTTACCTTCGGGCTGTTGATTATTGCCGCTTTCCGCGTTGCGCGCGGCAACAGGGACGTCGTGGTTATGAAGCGTCGTGTCGATACCGGCTCGCTGTTGCGGGCGCTGTCGATCACCGTCATCAGTCTGATGATCATCTGCTTCGGCGCGTTTCTGATTTCGCTTGTTGACGGTATAACGTTTGAGGACGTGCTGTTTGAAACCTTCTCGGCGTTCGGCACGGTGGGTGTGACGACGGGTGTCACAACGCAGTTTTCTTACTTTGGAAAGCTGCTGCTGATGGCAATGATGTTTTTCGGTCGGGTCGGCATCCTGACCATCACTTATGAGATTATGATCGGTTTGCACAGCGAAAAGGAACCGCTGCGCCGGCCGAAAGCCGAATTTCTGATCGGCTGAAAAGAATGCGGAAAGGAACGGTAGGAAACAATGAAATCCTTTTGTATTATAGGATTGGGCAACTTTGGAAAGAATCTGGCGCTGACGCTTGCGCAGAACGGCAATCAGGTGCTTGTCATCGACAATGTGGAGTCGGATATCGACGCCATTGCCGATCAGGTGACCAATGCCGTCTGCGGGGACCCGACCAATGAAATGGTTCTTCGCGCGGCGGGCGTGACCAGCTATGGCTGCTGCGTCGTTTGTCTGGGCAGCGACAATATGCAGGAAAGCATCCTTGTTACGCTTACGCTTAAGGAACTGGGCATTCCCAAGATCGTGGCGCGTGCCTCCAGCGAGCAGCACCGTAAGGTATTGGCTAAGGTCGGTGCGGACAAAGTGGTATTTCCCGAAAAGGATATGGGACAAAACCTCGCGTATATACTTTCCAAAACCGACGTGCTTGAATTTATCAATTTTTCCCGGAATTGCTCCGTTGTCGAGTTGAAAACGCCGCGCCGCTGGGCCGGTAAGTCGATTAAGGATCTGGATGTGCGAAAAAAATACGGCATCAATATCATTGCCATCAGCAAGGCGGGCAGTAATGATGATTTTGAAATTTTTACCGATCCCGACCGTGTGCTTCTTCCGGAGGAGACGCTCATTCTTATCGGCGGCAACGCTGAAATTGAAAAAATTACCGGTGATTGAAAATAAATCTTGCATTTGAAGCGATTTCTGTTATAATGAAAGATAACGTGAGAAATACAAAGCATCCGATATGCTTTGTGCATCTATCCGGCGGGATTTCGGCTTTGGCGGGGGTCTGACCTTTTCCCTGCAGATGCAAAGCGCAAAAGGATTTGCGCTTTACTGACATGGGATTGCACGGTGCCGCGTCGGACTTGCCCGCCGCCTGCACGTCACCATGGACGAAAAACGGAATTTTCATAATAAAGGTAAAAAGGTAGGGGTAAAGGTTATGAAGTTTATCAAAAACGGCCGGCTTATTCTCAAGGACAGGATTCTGACCGGCAAAGCGCTTGCTTATGACGGACGCATCGTCGGATTCGTCGATAACGACGATGTTCCCGCAGGCGCCGAGGTTATGGACGCCGCCGGCGCATATGTTGCGCCCGGACTCATCGACGTTCATATCCACGGCTATCTCGGCCAGGATGTCTGCGACTGCAATCCCGACGGGATCCGTAAAATTGCAGCCGGCATTGTGGAAAACGGCGTCACCGGCTTCCTTCCTACGACAATGACTGTCGATAAGGCCGTCATCCAGAAGGCCATCGACGTCTGCCGTGAGCTGCAGGAGGAATCGAAGACATGGAAGGGCACCGCCATTCTCGGTGTGCATGCGGAGGGGCCGTTCATCAACCCGAAGAAAAAGGGCGCCCAGGACGAAAAGTATATTCTCAAGCCGGACGCGGCCTTTGTTAAGAAAAATGCCGATATGATCAGGATCATCACGATGGCGCCCGAAATGGACGAAAATTTCGCCGCTATCCGTGAGATCGTGAGCGATACGGACGTCGTCGTTTCGATGGGACATACCGACGCGACTTACGAGATTGCGGCTGCTGCCGTCGCCAACGGCGTGCGCAGTACGACGCACCTGTTCAACGCCATGTCCGCACTCGGACACCGCAGTCCCGGCGTGGTCGGCGCGGCGCTGAAATACGATGTGTATACCGAGATGATCGTGGATACCTTCCATGTGGACAAGAGCCTTTACTCCATTGTCAGCAAGCAGAAGGGGGAAAAGCTCGTCTTTATCACCGATTGCCTGCCCGCCGGCGGGCTGCCGGAGGGTGAGTACACGCTCGGCGGACAGAAATTCATTGCCAAGGGTATCGAATGCCGCCTGCCGGACGGTACCATCGCCGGCAGCGTACTCAAGCTGAACAAGGGCGTCTGGAACGCATACACCAACTCGGATATGCCGCTGTACGAGGCGGTCAACTGCGCTTCGTTGCATCCGGCTACCCTCATCGGCTTCGGCCGCACAAAGGGCTCGCTGGACATCGGCAAGGATGCGGACATCATCCTGGCGGACGACAGCTTCAATGTGCTGAAAACGATCATCGGAGGTACTGTAAGATATGAAGGTTAAGGCTATACTCGATCCCCAGTTTATCCCGATGTCGCTGCTCTGCCGGGAGATGCGCGAGGCCACGGAGAAGGAAGGTCAGGACATTGTCATCGGCATCGAGCGCAACAACGGCTATATTTCGGCTTATCGCACGCGGGTATACCCCGACGGCGTCGGTAAGGACGAGTTGAATTTTGATTTCATCGAGCGCATGGTCAAGGCGCTGCTTTGGGTGCGCGGCGGTTATAAAATCATCATTGCCGGCAGCGAGCTGATCGGCAATCAGATCAAAGCGGCCTACGCGAAGGGCGGCCTGCGTGATTTTGACAACGGCTTTATGTCCCGCGTTTATGAACGCCCCTTTGAGGTTGTCGTAACGACACTCGAAAACGCGCCCGTCACCAGCGAAAGCGCCAGCCCTGTCGGCCGCCATCTGGACGGCTGCCGCATCGGCTTTGATGCAGGCGGCAGCGACCGTAAGGTCAGTGCGGTCATCGACGGCGAAGCGGTGTTTTCTGAGGAGGTCGTCTGGTTCCCCAAGACGAATTCCGACCCCAAGTACCATTACGAGGGCATTCTGGAGGCGATGAAGACTGCCGCCTCGCATATGCCGCGGGTCGATGGCATCGGCGTTTCGTCTGCCGGTGTGTATATCGATAACCGCATTATGATTGCCAGCCTGTTCCTGAAGGTTTCGGACGACGATTTTGACAAGCATGTCAAGAACATGTATCTGGACGTTGCCAAGGAGATCGGCGAGAATATTCCTGTCGAGGTCGCCAATGACGGCGATGTGACGGCGCTTGCCGGCGCGATGGACTTGAACGACGATTCGGTTCTCGGCGTGGCGATGGGTACGAGCGAGGCAGGCGGCTATGTGGACGAGCAGGGCAATATCACCGGCTGGCTCAATGAGCTTGCCTTTGTGCCGGTTGATTTTTGCAAGAACGCGATGGTCGACGAGTGGTCGGGTGATTACGGCTGCGGCGTGAAGTATTTCTCGCAGGATGCGGTTATCAAGCTCGCTCCCGCTGCGGGTATTGAGCTGGATGCGTCGCTTTCCCCGGCGGAGAAGCTGAAGGTCGTGCAGAAGCTGATGGCCGAGGGTGACGAGCGTGCCGCAAAGATTTATGAAACCATCGGCGTCTATTTCGGTTACGCGATTGCGTTCTACGCCGAGTTCTATAAGATCAAGCACGTGCTCATCATGGGACGCGTTACCAGCGGCGAGGGCGGCGTGATCCTGCTGAAGAAGGCGCAGGAGGTGCTGGATACCGAGTTCCCCGCGCTTGCCAAGATGCTGGAGCTGCATATCCCGGACGAGTCGAGCAGACGCGTCGGCCAGTCGGTCGCTGCGGCTTCGCTTCCGAAAATCAAATAAAAGGCTTTTTCGGCCGGCGGTTGCTTCCGCCGGCCGTTTTTTTATGAAAGACAAATGATGCTCCCGCGTCTTGGTCTATGCGGTATCTGAAAAGTCGCCTGATGGGGCTGTAGAATCGAGAAAGGATGTCAAAAGCTCGGCGCCCGATCTCAAACGTCGCACAGCAAACAGCTTTCTGTCGCGCGTCTGTTTGTTTTATATGCCATCGGTCCGGTACGGATAGTTGCGTTGTTTTACGACTTTGCGCTCGCTTGCCTGCCGGTTTGCGTGTTCAACTTTGTGAGAATAACATAAATGATTAGGAAGCGTTGGAAATGCGAACAGGGCGGTTGGCGTCTTTTGGTTCCGCAGGAACAATGGGATGCTTCCGAAATACAAAATCTTTTGTTTTCCTATTGACATTTGGAAAGGAATCATGTATAACAAAACCGAAATACAGTAAAACACGTGGTACATTGCAGAAGAGGGAGATGCATTATGGACGTTTTTCAACAGCTTGAAGCGATGCGGAAGCGGATTCTGCAGGAAATCTACACAGAGTTTGATGCTTTTGCCGAATGCCTGCGGGAGCAGATGTCCGAGGGAATAGATCCCTGTGCGTATGCGCTTCCATATGATATGCAGTATCCGCTGACTGCGGGAGCGGGTATTTTCAAGGGGAAAAAGCCGACAAGTGCCGTCATTGAGGGTGAAACGGTGGAGCTGCGTACATGGAGACAGCTTGTCGAGGAAATCATGAAGCGCTGTATGGCCGACCCAAAATACCGGAATGCACTTTATAGGCAGGCAGGGAAGGTTTCGGGCAGGAAACGCGCCCTGTTGGCAAATAGCGGGAAAGGGATGAGAAGTCCTATGCTGCTTGGAGAAAATTTGTATCTGGAAACGCATTATGACACGGAAACCCTGCTGAATATCCTAATGATCCGCATTTTACGGCCCATCGGCTACGATTTCAGTTCGATTCTTGTCACGGTACGGAATGGATAAGGAGGTAAAATATGTATTACGCGGAAGTGGACGATTATTTTGTACGCGACGACGCCGTTTATTATCATGTGGTTGGAAAGCTGGATATGGCACCGATTCTCCTGCACCGGCTCAATCGCTCGGAAACGCTTGAGGAAGCCGTCGCACGTTGGAGCACAGAGCAGCATTGGCTGGCGGATTGGAGTCATAACCGACCCTTTGACGGCTTCTGCAAAAACTGTAAGGTTGCGTTTGAAATCCGGAGTTCTACTTATTATCCCACGATGCGGCACGAAAGGCCTTTGAAATGTGTGCGCAATATCAACGTCTCCGGCATAAAAAGGTGTGGATAGTTAAGCAGGGGGCCTGCATACGAAGCAAAACCGGCAAGGAAAATCAAAGGGGGCTGCCGCAATGTACCTAAAAGCACATTGCGGCAGCCCCTTGGCAAACGGTATACGTTTCTATTGTGAATCCAATGGGTCGGTCGGCTCCTCTGCGGATTCGACGGCGTCTAC
>ERZ857984.1108-NODE-1108-length-24871-cov-4.749194_pt1 | contig 24871 bp, 27 predicted proteins | sample MGYA00519914_ERZ857984 | MGnify/ENA primary metagenome ERZ857984 (study PRJEB31778, sample SAMEA3449417) | human gut metagenome | biome: human gut; feature: human-associated habitat; material: faeces | place: United Kingdom | collected 2010/2012 ... | reverse complement strand
TTAAATCAATCATTACTCCGTTTATAAAATCTAAAACAATATTTTCGTTTCCTTCATCTGAAAATAAATATCTGATAAAGCAGTCGTCGCCGAAGGCGGGCTTTAGTATTAGCAAAGTCTCACAATGACGGAAAAGATTGATTTGCAATGGCTATAATATATTTTATTTCAATGTAGATTATTTAACTCTTCGCAATGATAAAAAATTGTAAATTTTTTATTAAAAACGCTTGACAAAATTAAATTATTTTATTATAATTAATATATGAGAAAGGTTATAAATAAAAATAGAAGTATCACCAGCCGATACACTACACTACACTACACTACACTACACTACACTACACTTTAATTTTTAAAATATATTATGTTTATTTTTTAAGCGTTTCTATATTTTTATTTGATAAGTTAGTTTGCTCTTATTCTTTAAGAGTTAATTATAAATACTTTAACAAGGAGTTTATATGAAAAAGATATTATTACTATTTGTATCAATTTCATGTTGCGTTTTTGCAAGAGGAAAGGTTGAAGAAAAAACAATGTATTCTCCAACGCTTGGCAGGGATATAAAATATAAAATTTATCTTCCCAAAGATTACAATAATAACAAGAATAAAAATTTTAATGTATTTTTTCTTCTACATGGATTGTATGGGAATGAAAAAGATTGGACTGACCCTCAGCAGGGAAGCGCATCCGTTATTTTTGACGAACTTATTTATGAAACGGAAGCTATAGAGCCTATGGTAGTTATTATGCCTGACGGAGGAAATACATGGTATATAGACAGTAAAGAAAAAATTCAAACTGCATACGAAAAAGATTTGTTCCCGTTTATATTTAAAAATTATAAAGTTTCAAATGAAAGAGATAGGGTTATAATAGGCGGGCTTTCAATGGGAGGAAGCGGTTCTTTAAACTTCTTTTTAAGAAATCCCGAACTTTTTGGAAGATTAATTTTATTAAGTCCTGCCGTTTATGACAAACTTACGGATGAATTTTTAGAAGTTTCTCCTGTCACTCAAGAAGATATGCGAAATTCATATTGGACTAATTATCTTGAATCGTATAAGAAAAAAGTTTCCTCTAAACTTAAATCTGAAATTTATATTGTTATAGGAGACGATGATAATTTAGTAAATTCTGAAGGAAAAGAAGATTTTCAAGAAAGAGCCGTATCGATATATAGAGAATTAAAAAATTTAGGAAACAATGTTGAATTAAGAATTGTAAACGGAGGACATATTTGGAAAGTATGGCGAGACGGTTTGAGGCAGGGATTAATTTCTACGGATAAAACATCAAAAGTAAGAAACGGATTTTCTACTGTAGAATAATTAATTAAGGTTTTGGTATGAAAGAAATTTTTAATCAAATAAAAGGAAAACTAATAGTGTCATGTCAGGCATTAGAAGACGAACCTTTATATAGTTCTTTTATAATGGGAAAAATGGCTTTAGCGGCCACTCAAGCTGGAGCTGGAGGAATAAGAGCAAATACTATATCCGATATAAAAGAGATTAAAAAGAATACTAATCTGCCTATCATAGGAATAATAAAAAGAAATTATGGAAATTGTAATGTATATATTACCCCGACTATAAAGGAAGTTGATGAATTAGTGGAAGAAGGCGTAGATATTATAGCCATAGATTCTACAAGAAGACAGCGTCCCGATAATGTAGAATTAGAGTGTTTTGTAAAAAATATAAAAGAAAAATACCCAAATCAAATTGTAATGGGCGATATATCGAATGTAGATGAAGCGGTTTATTCTGAAAAAATAGGAGTAGATATAGTAGGCACTACATTATGCGGATATACCGATTATACAAAAGGAGACAATCCTTTAAATACATTACAAGAGGTCTTGAAAGCGGTAAAGATACCCGTAATTGCAGAAGGAAATTTAGACACTCCCGAAAAAGCTAAAAAGTCGATTCAAATGGGAGCTTTAGCCGTAGTAGTTGGAGGAGCTATAACTAGACCTAAACAAATAGCGGAGAAATTTATTAAGGCGATAGAATCTATATAGATTAAACGCATAAAAATTATTAATTTAAGGAGGGCAAAATGAAAAATGCATTTGCCGTATTACAAAAAATAGGAAGGTCCTTTATGCTTCCGATAGCTATATTGCCAATGGCTGGTATATTGCTTGGAATAGGAGGAGCTTTCACAAGTCCAGTGTTAATAGAAACTTATAATTTAACTTTCTTAAAAAGCGGAACGGCTTTAAATTATATTTTGATTCTATTTTTTAACGCTGGTAATTTCGTATTTGCAAATTTACCTCTTTTATTTGCAGTCGGTATAGCCATAGGAATGGCGGATAAAAGCAAAGAAACGGCAGCTCTTTCTGCTGTTGTAGGATTCTTATTATTCCATACCGTTATAGGAGTAATATTAAATTTTCAAGGCTATAATCCTGAAAATACTACGGTAGACGCTTTAATAGCTTCGGGATTAAGTTCGGGAGAAGCGGCTGGAACGGCGGCTTTATATGCGAGAGAGCTTGGAATATTTACTTTACAGACGGGAGTTTTCGGCGGAATTATATGCGGTTTATTATCCGCTTTTATAACAAATAAATTTGCAAATCAAACTTTGCCCGATTATTTAGCGTTTTTTAGCGGGAATAGATTTGTTGCCGTTTTAACTATGATATTTTTTATACCTTTAGCGGCTATATTTCCTTTTATCTGGCCAAGCATATTTAAAGCGATAGTTCATGGAGGCGAATTATTTGCGGCTACGGGATATATAGGAACTTTCTTTTACGGAGCTTGTATGAGAATGTTAAATGTATTTGGACTTCATCATGCAATTTATCCTTTATTCTGGTATACAGAATTAGGCGGAGTAATGGAGGTGGGCGGACAAATGATTGCTGGAGGACAGAGAATATTTTTTGCGCAATTATCCGACCCGACAGTAGCACATTTTAGTTCGGCGGCGACAAGAACTATGCAAGGCGGTTATCTGCCTATGATGTTTGGACTTCCCGCAGCCGCATTAGCTATGTATAATGTAGCGGATGATGAAAATAAGCAGAAAGTAAAAGGCATATTATTATCAGCGGCTTTAACTTCGTTTCTAACGGGAATTACAGAACCTATAGAATTTACTTTTTTATTTGTCGCTCCATTGCTTTATGTTATTCATGCTATTTTAGAAGGATTATCATATATGCTTTTGTATATGTTAAATGTAGCCGTAGGCGTTACTTTTTCAAGAGGCTTAATAGATTTTACTTTTTTCGGTTTATTGCAAGGAATGTCTAAAACTTCGTATCAATGGATTTTAATATTAGGACCTATATATTCTATAGTTTATTATTTCCTATTCAAATTTTTGATAATTAAATTTAATTTTATAACGCCAGGACGAGCGGGCGGAGAGGCAAAATTATATAGAAGAGCGGATTATAACGAAAGAGAAAAATCAAATATTGACGATGAAAAAATAATAGATTCTATAGTAGAGGCTTTAGGCGGAGTAGATAATATAGAAAATATAGATTCATGCATCACAAGATTAAGAGTGACGGTTAAAGACCCTAATAAAGTAGCGGACGATAAAGTTTGGAATTCTCTTAATTCTAAAAAAGTATTAAGAATAGGCAACGGAATACAAGCAATTTACGGAACTCAAGCCGAAGTATATAAAAATAAAATAATACAAAAATATAATATAAAATAATTAAACTTTTATAAAAGCGCATATTGGTATTTTATCGATATACGCTTTTATTATTTAATAAAATCCTTCTTACTCTCAAAATCTTTTTTATCATAATCTTTCAAAGGAATTTTATTTCTTATCGCTCCGTAAATTATAGGAACTATAACTAAAGTAAATATTGTCGATATTGAAAGTCCGCCGAGTAAAGCTATTGATAAAGGTTTATACATTTCGTTTCCACTCTGCGAACCCAAAGCCATTGGAAGTATTCCAAGTATTGTAGTTAATGTAGTCATAAGAATAGGTCTTAATCTTCTATTGCCAGATTCTAAAGCCGCTTCATCTCCGTTTATATTTTTTTCTCTCATAAGTTGATTCATATAATCGATTAAAACGATTCCGTTATTTACTACTATTCCGACTAAAACTACGCATCCAATCGCGCTATATGCGCTTAAAGTAGTTTTCGATATAAATAAAGCGATTAACGAACCAGCAAGTCCGAAAGGAACGGCTAAAGCTATAATTAAAGGCGCTATAAAAGATTCAAATTGACTCGCCATAATAGAATAAACCAAAACTAAAGCCAAAATTAAAGCTAAAATAAGTTGATTAAAAGCCTCGTTCATTTCTTCAAAATCGCCAGCGTAATTTATAGATATTCCAGCGGGAATAAATATTTGATTATTCATTTTATATTTAATTTCCGCCATAACTTCGTTTAAAGGTTTTTCTGAAATATTTGCATAAACCGTTGTCACTCTCTTTCTGTCTTTTCTTTCTATCATTCTCGGACCGTAGCTTTTTACTATATCGGCTATAGAAGATAATGGAATTAAAACTTCTTTTACGGGAACGCTTATTTTTTTAATATCTTCAATCGTCACTTTATCCGAATTCTCAAGTTGAACCGTTACATCAATATCATTCCAATCGGAATTTTTTGGCGTTATAGTGGTAGCCTTGTATCCTGCGAAACTCGTATTTATTATTTTTGCAATATCGTTTACTTTAAGCCCCATTTTTGCGGCAATATCTCTATTAACAAAAATTTGCAATTCTCTATTTGATTCGTCTTCTTCAAGCCAAACATATTGTATTCCGCTTATATTTGAAATCGCGTTTACTACTCTATTTCCAAGCTCTTTAGCTTTAATCAAATCGTCTGTTAATAATTCTATTCTTAAAAATTCTCCTCTGTTTCTATCTCCCCGCATAGAATCTAAAGACCATATATTTATCGTGCATGGATATACTCGAAGTTTATCTCTTATAATTTCTATATATTCGTTTATATTTTTTATTTTTCTATTTTTCTTGCTTTTAAGTTCAACTCTTATATTTGCCCAACTCGATTCGCTTCCCGTTCTTATTCTCGATTGAAATCTTTTTAAATCGTTTTTAATTATTTCTTTAATATCTTTTTCCATAAGAGAAACAAAAGACGCCGTTTGTTCGCTTTTCGTTCCAATAGGCATTGTAACCATAATCATAAATTGTCCTTCGTCAGTTCTTGGAAATCCTTCTTTGCCTATAAATTTTAATCCTAAAGCTAAAATTATTATTGAAAATATAATTGAAGGAATCAATATTATTTTTTTATTTTTTATCGAAAACATTAATATTTTATTATAAATACCGCTTATATTTGAATGAATATATTTATTAGTTATAATTTCAAATTTAGAAAATATTTTTGATTTTTTAGCGCTTACCAATCTCGCCCCAAACATTGGAACTATAGTTAATGCGACAAGTAAAGAAGCTATCATTGATATTGCAACCGTAATGCATAAATCTCTAAACATTTGACTTGTCATTCCTTCAATATATAAAAACGGCATAAATACGGCTATTGTAGTAAAAGTTGACGCGCTTATTGCAAGAGATACTTTATAAGCTCCGTTTATCGCGCTTGAATATTTTCCATAACCTTCATTTCTGTAATAAAATATATTTTCTAAAACGACAATAGAATTATCAACCATCATTCCAATTCCTAAAACAAGTCCCGAAAGAGATATTACATTTAAAGTGATATTCATAAAATACATTAAAGTAAAAGTTATTATTATTGATAGAGGAATAGAAATAGCAATTACCGAAACGCTTCTTAAATTCCACATATAAATCATAAGAATTATAATCGCAAATAATCCGCCTTGCCAAGCCGTTGTTAAAACTCCTTTAATGGCATCGTTTATTCCGTCCGCGTTATTAAACATTATCTCGTAATTGACGCCTTCGGGAAAATTATATTCTTCCAATTTTCTTTTAACATTTTTTGCAACTTCAACCGTATTCGCTCCCGATTCTTTATTTACCGCTATTGAAACCGATTCTTCTCCGTTGATTTTTACTATATTAATTTCATCGTCATAGCCTTCGTAAACTTCAGCCAAATCTTTTATTTTTACTATCGCTTTAGTTCCATAAGTATTAGTTTTTAAGTCGACTGCAATATTTTTTATATCGTCTATGCTTTCTATCTCTCCCATAGTTCTTATTGTATATTTATAAAAACCATGATTTGCCTGTCCGCCTACTAAATTATTATTATCTCTTGAAAGCGCTTCGGATATTTGATTTATATTTATATTATAGGCTTTTAATCTATTCAAATTAACATCTATTTTAATTTGTCTTTTTAATCCTCCTCTAGTTTCGGCTTGAGCTACGCCTTTAGCCTGTTTTATTTTAGGAGCGATTTGATTTTCGGCGATTGTATATAAAGTAGCTTTATCTTCCAAACCGTAAATTGCAACCTCCATTAATGAAGTGTCGTCAGTTGCGAATTTTCTTATATTCGGTTTATCGGCGTTGTCGGGAAGCAAATCGTATATTCTCTCCAAAGCTTCTCTTATATCTTCGCTTGCCTCTCTTAAATTAACTCCCCAATTAAATTCAACCATTACATCGGAAGAATTTTCTCTTGAGTAAGAGGTTATATTTTTTATATTATTAACCGTTGCAATAGCTCCTTCAACAATTTTTGTAATCGATTTTTCTATCTCTTCTGGTCCCGCATTTCTATATATTGTCCGAATGCTTATATAAGGCATTTGCATATTTGGCATAGAATCAATCGAAAGACGCGATAAACTTATTAATCCTAATATCAAAATCGATATTATTATCATAAGTATTGTTATAGGTCTTCTTACAATTAAACTAATAAACGATTTCATTTAAACTTAACCTCCGTTATATATTTAGACGAATAAATATAAATTAAGTTTTAAATATATTATGTTAATTAATTTGAATTGTCAAAAGAATTATTTTAACCTAATATTGTCAGAACTGTCTTAAAAATGAAATTATATTATAATTTTATTATCTCTATAATCAATTTATTACGATAATATATTAAAATACTACTTATTTAATTAAGGCTTTATTTATGAAAAGAATAATATTATTATTTTTAATTATTTCTAATTTTTTATTCTCTCAAAATTATATAGGTTATCAAATTTCACAAAATAACGATTTAATGAAAAGTATTGAAAACAATGATATTGAAAGCGTTAAAAATATTTTAAGAGATGGAAATAATTTAGATATTTACAATAATAAATATGGAATGAGTTCTTTAATGTATGCGGCAAAATTAGGAAATATGGAAATCGTTAAAGAATTGCTTGATTTTGGCGCTAAAGATTTTGATTTTGCTTTTTATATGGCTTGTATGGAAGGTTATTGGGATATTGCTCAAAAATTTATTAACGAAGGCGCTAATAATTTTGATATCGCTTTAACTTATGCAGCAATTGGCGGACAGCTTGATATAGTAAAAGAACTTATTAATTTAGGAGCAAAAGATATTAACGGAGCGTTAGTTTCTGCATGCGAAGGAAATCATTTAGAAATTGTAAAATATTTTATAGAAAATGGAGCTAATGTAAATACAAAAGCTTATATAGAACCTTACAGATATTACGAAGGAGCGGAAAGAAAATATCCGATAACCGCCGCTACTAATATTGATATAATAAAAGAATTAGTAAACGCGGGAGCGACTAATTTAAATGAAGCTCTTATTTATAATGCAAAACAAACTAATAGAACGGATAACATATTTAATTTATTAGAATTTGGAGCAGACATTAACTCTCATAATTATGGCAATGAAAAAACTATTCTTATGTATTTAATAGAAAGAGAAAATCCCGATATTGAAGCGATAAAAAAAATTATAGAATTAGGCGCAGATATTAACGCAACCGACAGAAACGGAAATAATATTTTAATAAGAGCGGTTTTGTTTGAATACGATAAAGAAGATAATGGAATATATAGAGTATTTTCAACTCCTCTCAAAATAATGGAAGAATTATTAAAAGCTGGAGCGAATATGACTCAAAGAAATATTTACGGAAACACGGCTTATAGAATTGCCGCAAGAAATAAGAAAAAAGATTTTATAGAATTATTTGATAAATACAGAAAATAATTTTTTATGGCTTGATAAAATTGCTTTTTACTGTTATATTATTCAATTATATCTATTAAATATTTTTATTTTAAGGATTATCAATGATAAGAGTCGATAACATTGTTAAATATTACGGAGAGCATTTGGCTTTAAAAGGAATTTCATACACGATAAACAAAGGCGAAATTGTCGGATTTTTAGGACCAAACGGAGTGGGAAAAAGCACTATGATGAGAATTATTACGGGTTATTTGCCCGCGACAAGCGGATTCGTTTATTTGGACGATTATGAGATTTACGATAATCCAATAGAATTAAAAAGAAAAATCGGCTATATGCCCGAAAATATTTCTTTATATACGGAAATGACTGTTATAGATTATTTAAAATTCGCAGCAAAATTAAAAGGAATTTCAAGAAAGCATATTAAAAGCGCTTTAGAAAATACTATTGAAATAACGGGACTTACAAAATATAAAGATAGAATAATAGGACATTTATCTAAAGGTTATAAACAGAGAACGGGAATAGCTCAAGCGATAATACATGACCCAGAAGTTTTAATATTAGACGAACCTACAAGCGGACTCGACCCAAATCAATTAATCGAAGTTCGTTCTTTAATAAAAAGTTTAGGCGGAACTAGAACCGTTATATTGTCGACTCATATATTAAGCGAAGTTGAAGATACATGCGAAAGAGCTTTAATTATAGACAATGGAGAGCTGATAGCCGAAGACACTATTGAAGGCTTAAAAACCGCGATGGACAGAGAGATATTAGGAGGCAATATAGAATTAAAAGTCGCGGGAAAAGTTGAAGACGCGCTTATTCGTGTGAGAGAAGTTCAAGGAGTTATTCAAGCTGAAACTGATAATTTTGGTTCTATTATAATAGAATGCGAAAGAGGAAACGATATAAGAGCTTCGATAGTTAAGCATTTAGTTCAAGGCGATTTTGAAGTTTTGGAAATTAGAGCAAAAGAAAGAAGTTTAGAAGAAGTCTTTATATATTTTACCGACAAAAAGAAAAACGAAGATTTTGATAAATCTAAATATATAAAAGACGAAATTATTTCAAAAGATTCAAATAAAAAAGAATATGAAAATAAAAATTCGGACAATGAAGAAAATAAAGATTTAAACGAAAATTTAGATAAAAATTCAAATGAAGAATTAAACGATAAATAAAGAAGAAAATAATTAATAAGAGGTAAAAATAATGAAAAATATTTATGTTATATTCGCAAGAGAAATTCAATCTTTTTATGTGTCGCCTTTATATTATATATTGGGTTTTATTTATTTGGCGCTCACGGGTTATTTTTTCACTATAGAAATTTATTATAGCAGATTAGCTGTTATGGAAAACACAATGTATAATATAGGATTTTTTACGATATTATTTTTATCAATATTATGCATGAAATTAATTGCCGAAGAGAGAGATTCGGGGACTTTTGAATTGATAATGACAGCTCCAATAACTTCTTTGCAATATGTAATCGGAAAATATTTATCGGTTTTGGTAGTTTACGCTTCTTTGCTTATAATGACTTTCGTTTATCCAATTCTTCTTATGATATTTGGAAAGCCCGATATGGGAGTCATATTTAGCGGTTATTTGGGATTATTTCTACTTGGCACTGCAATTTTAGGACTTGGATTAATAGCGACAAGCGTTTCAAAAAGTCAGTTGGTTGCGGCAATACTTGGAGTTTCAATGGGAATATTTGCTTATATTATAAATTGGCTTAGCGAAATGTTTACGGGAGCGAGCAAATTATTAAACGCTATTTCAATAACTACATATTTTGCAGATTTTACAAAAGGAATGATTGATATTCAAAATGTTATATTCTTTTTAATTTGGGCAATCGCCTGCATTTCAATATCGACTATGTTTGTAGAATCTTATAAATGGCAATAACGAGGCTATAAAATGATTGATATAGTCGAATATATTAAAAATAACGATTTAGAAAAAGCAAAACAATGCATAGAAAAAGATAATTCTTTAGTAGATACGAGAGACGAAGAATCAAGATTTACTTTATTAATGATTTGCGCCAAAAAAGGATATTTTGAAATGACAAAATTATTAGTTGAAAACGGAGCAAATTTAAATAGCAGAAGTAAAACGGGATTAACGGCTTTAATGTTCGCATGCGCCGAAAAACAAATTGAAATTGCAAAATATTTAATAGATTGCGGAGCGGATGTTAATTTAAGAGACAGACCTATGTTTAGCGCTTTGCTTTACGGTTCGCTTACAAAAGAGCATTCTATAATAAATTATTTGATTGAAAACGGAGCGGATGTAAATGCAAAAAATTTTAAACTTGTAACTTCTCTTATGTTTGCAGCTGGAATTGGCGATTTAGAAACGGTTAAAATTTTAATAGAAAATGGAGCGGATATAAATTTAAAAAATAAAGACGGAGAAAACGCTTTAGATATCGCTATAAATAAAGGACAAAAAGAAACTGCGGAGTTTTTAAAAAAATTATATGAATAAAAAAATATTAAATATTGAAGAATTAAAAGAAGTTTTAAATATTATAAGAAATAAAAAAAATGAAAATAAAAAAATAGTTTTTACAAACGGATGCTTTGATATACTTCATCGCGGGCATGTGGAATATTTACAAAAATCAAGAGAACTTGGCGACTTATTAATATTAGGATTAAATAGCGACTTATCGATTAAAAAATTAAAAGGAGAAAATCGTCCGATAAATAACGAAGAAGACAGAGCGATAGTTTTATCCGCTTTAGAATGCGTAGATTATATAACAATATTTAACGAAGATACTCCTTTTGAATTGATAAAAATCGTTAAACCCGATATACTTGTTAAAGGCGGAGATTATAAAATAGAAAATGTGGTTGGAAGAGAGTTTGCAAAAGAAACAATATTAATAGATTTTGTCGATGGCTATTCCACAACAAAAACTATAAAAAGCATAAATAAAAATATAAATAATTAAACAAAGGAGTTTTTATGATTATAGTGACGGGCGGAGCGGGATTTATAGGCTCTAATATCGTTAGAGGATTAAATAATTTAGGAATTGACGATATAATTATAATTGACGATTTAAAAAACGGTTCAAAACATAAAAATTTAAATAGAATAAAATTTAAAGATTATATTGATAAAGAATTTTCGATTGATTTTATAAATAAATGTAGAGATAAAATAGATGCAATTTTTCATCAAGGCGCTTGTTCCGACACTATGGAGATGGACGGAAATTATATGATGAAAAATAATTATGAGACGAGTAAAAATATTTTGCATATTTGTTTGGAAAATAAAATTAGATTATTTTACGCGTCAAGCGCTTCGGTTTATGGAAACGGAGAAAAAGGTTTTGCAGAAAAAGAAGAAAACGAATATCCTTTAAATGTTTACGCTTTTTCAAAATATCAATTTGATAGATATGTCAATAAACTTGCAAAAGAGAAAAAAATTAACTCTCAAGTAGTCGGATTAAGATATTTCAATGTTTATGGACCGCAGGAAAATCATAAAGGCAGAATGGCGTCAGTTGCTTTTCATTTATTTAATCAGATAAAATCGGGTGAGAGCATGAAAATTTTTGAAGGAAGCGAAACATTTTTAAGAGATTTTATTTATATTGACGATGTAGTTTTGGTTAATAATTTCTTTTTTGAAAACGAAAAAATAAGAGGAATATTTAATTGCGGAACGGGACATGCCGAAAGTTTTTTAGAGATTGCAAAAGCGTTAAAAGAAGTTTATCCAAAATCGAATATAGAATATATACCTTTTCCCGAAGCGTTAAAAGGAAAATATCAGAAATTTACTCAAGCCGATTTAACGCTTTTAAGAGAATCGGGATATAATAAAAGTTTTATGAATGTAAACTCTGGAGTTAAAAAATACGCTCAAGTTTTAGAAGAAAGCGAAGGTTATTGGAGATAATTCAAATAAATTAATAAACTTCCGCTAATAATTTTGTTTCCCCAATTACTGAATTAAATCTGTTTTTTATTATTCTAAACTTATAACCTAAATTTAAATTTTCTATCATTGGTTTTATTTCAAAAAAGTCGCTATAATTATGATATATGCTTATTATTAAAACGGGCTTTTGTTCTTTAATCGTTTCAATCGCTCCTCTCAAAAACGGCTGCTCAAAACCTTCCAAATCCGTTTTTATTAATCCGACTTCAATATTATTTTCTTTCACATAACTATCGAGAGTTACCATTTTTACTTTATTCTCAAAGCTATTAATATCAGATTGTTTTGTTTCTATCGAAAGTCCTCTATTGGCTGTATCGCTATTTGAATAAATGCTTATTTCTTTATTTTCATTTCCAAGCGCCATATTTACGGGAATAATATTATTCTTTTTATTTAATTCTATAGTTTTTAACATGAGATTATAATTTTGTAAAAACGGTTCAAAACTATAAATATTTTTATCGGTATAATCGGAAAATACTATTGCAGAATCTCCGATATAACCGCCCGCGTCTATAATATTTTTATTTTTAACTTGATTTATATTTTTTATATAATTCATTCCGCTTTTATCGTAAAAAACTTCTGATTCAAAATGATTTTTTGGTAAAATATATTTATCATACGAACAATTATTTTTCAATGCATATTACAGAAAAAACTAATATTATAATATTTGCGGAAAATTATTAAAAAATTACGGTTTTTAATGTCGCGAAATGTAGCATTAAAAAATAATTTTAATGTCTCAAAACGGAGCATTAGAATTTTTTTAATGTCGCAAAATGTAGCAGGCGACTGCCCGCATGTTGCGTTAGAAAATTTCAATGTAGCAAAGTGTGGCATTAAAAATTTTTTATAATTTTCATTTAATTTTTAAAAAGTTTAAAGCCGATAATTTAAATACCTTATTTTATTAAAAAAAGTTTTTAACGCATGCTTTTTGTGGCTACTGCCCGCCGTTGGCGTAATAAAATTAAGGAGTGTTTTTATGCTATATGCTAAAAACGATAGTCTATATGACTATAATAATATAAACGATTTTAATTTAGTTAAAGAATATTTAGATTATAATTCATCTTATAAAAGCGAAACAAGTATAATAACTTATAAAAGTTCTTTAAAAATATTTTATAAGTTTTTCACTTCATTATTAAAAGAAAATAATGCAAATGTTAAAGACTGTTTAGCCAAATCAATAGATAGAAAAACTATAGAATATTTTATTAATTATCAAATCCAAAATAAATTAAGCGAAGATGTCGTTATAACAAGAGTGGCGGCTGTCAAAGATTATTTAAAATATTTGGCAAAAAATAAAGTCATAACCAAACAAAAGTTTTTCGACATTTTTGACGATTTGAAAATACCAAAGCGAAAAATTAAAAGTCAGATATGTATAAAGTCAAACGAAGCTATGCGTTTAATAGAGATATTAAAAAAACAAAAAGACACTTTTGTAAACAGAAGAAATATATTGACGGTTTTATTAATGTCGAACACGGGAATAAGACGAAAAGAAATCGCTTTAATAAATCCAAATTCGATTAATTTTGAAAATAATACGATAATGATTTACAAAACCAAAGGCTCGAAGCCTCGCATAATTGGGTTTTCAGAATGCGTAAAATCTATTATGATTAATTATTTGAAGGATAGAGAATATATACTTAAAAAGTATAACAAAAAATCTGATAATCTTTTAATAAAAACTAACGGAGATAATTTGCTCGTTAATTCCATTAGCGATGCTCTTTTTAAGTATGAGAAAAAATATAATTTTAAAATAACTTGCCATTCGTTAAGAAGAGGATTTGCAACGGATATGGCAGAAAATAAAACGGATATATATTTGTTAAGTAAAATTATGGGACATGAAAGTATAAATACCACAGTTAGTAGATATATTCAAGTTTTATCTGGAGCGATTAAAGAGGCTATGAATAATCATCCGCTTTCAAAGTTGCAATCCTCTTTCGCTTTCAGCAGTGGCGTTTGGACGCTGTCCGCTTTAGCGCCGACCGTGTCGCAGGCGCCTGAAATTGAAAAAGATAAAATGCAAGATACGGTGAATAAAGACGAATTGATTTGCACGATTAATTTACTTTCGCAAGAGATAAATAGATTATCTAAAATGCTGGAGAAAAAAGCCTAAATTTTTTAGCATTTTTTAATAAAATATTATAAAATTGCAAATGTATAATTTATTACTTAAATAATTATTTTTGGAGATAACTCAATGAAAAAAATATTTTGTTTTTTATTAATATTTATAATATCGTCTATTTTATATTCTCAAAAAGTTAATGTGAGCATAGACGAATTTACAGACAAGAAAATAATATATACCACTTGGGAAACTCTATCTATTAATGTTGCGTCAGGCGAGTGGTATTACAGATTTTATAGTCAAGGCGGTTTAAATGTATTGGAAATTAGATTTATGACTTCAAATATGGATGTAAGAATGGTTGAAGCTGGAACTTCAATGAATATAAAATTTGACGATGATTCAAAAGGTAATTTATATTCTGTGGAAACTCAAGTATCAAGTATTGGTGGCGGCTCGGTAGGAATGCGTGGAGCTCAAAGTCTTGGAATATGGTTGCGATATAGTAATTTAGAAAACGATTTAGATATATTTGAAAATAAATTAATTACTCTTATTCGTATAAATTATAAAAATAACAAAGGTAATTTTTATGACGACTTAAAGATATCTGGAAAGAACGCTAAAAAGTTTCAAGCGTCTTATAAATTACTTGGCGACTGCCCGCTGTAAGCGAAAGACGAATTGAATAAAGATTAATTTTACAAATAATAAACATATGATAAATATAATTCAAATAATAATATTTGCTTATATTTTATAAATAGTATATATAATTAATAAATATACGGTTAATTAGGTGTTGCGATAATAAATGTTATCGCAACACCTTATAAAAGTAAGTCAAATATGAGCAAGGGTATTATTAAAAAACAAGGCATCTGCCCGCATGTTGCGGCGGTTAATAATCTAATCACTGAAGAGCAGGCTTTGATTTTAATAAAACAAGCTAATTTACTTAATATGCTTGATTATTATAAAGAAGAACAACTTATTAAAAATATAGATTATAAAACCGCAAAAGAAAACTTTTTTAAACAATGCTCGAAAACCAAAAGCAATCATACCAAACGACAATATAAAAACTGGTTAGAAAAACTTGAGGAATATTGCGCTATAAACGATAAGAATATTTTATTTTTTAAGCCGAAAGACGCCGATGATTTTATTACCGAAACGAATAATACCTCGCTTGCCAATTTAAGCGTGAGGGCTTTAGTGTCTTCCTGTTCGAGCTTCTTTAGTTTTTTAGAGAGGAGATACCCATTTATAAAAAATCCTTTTCGAGGCACGAAAACTCGTCCGCCTGTGAGAAATAAAAAACGATTGGAAGTGCCTTCAAAAAAAGAAATAGATTTAATCATAAAAGATATATCGGACCCGCTCGTCAAAATCGCTGTCGTATTTATAATGGAATGCGGGGTTCGAGTCGGAGCTTTGCCCAAATTAGAAATCCGAAACGGCAAATATTATTCATACTCGAAAGGAAAAGAAATAAGTTATAAAGTAAGCGATAAGGCAATTAAAGAATTAAAAAAATATAAATTGCCGATTGAAGTTCCATTTCAAAATAAAAGTTCGGAAGTAGTCAGAAATATTTTTTATAGAAGCTCAAAGCGATTATATATGCAAGGTAAAATAAAAGCCTCTTATTCGATACATGACATAAGGCATTATTTCGCGGTTAGGTTATATAAGAAAACGAAAGATATAGAACTTATTCGCAGAGCGTTAAATCATAGTAGTATTGCTATAACGGGGCTTTATTTGAAAAGTTTAGAAATAGAATTATAAAATTTATTTATTAAAATGTTTAATTTATTATTTCTATTAATATAATATATTTCCTTATGTAAGTTTAAATTAATAAAATCATATTTAGTATTAATATTATTTTTATTATCCATAAAATAAATATTTCAGTAAAAATATAATTTAATTAATTCCTAATATATAACACGGGGTATGCTAAATCTTCCAGATGTTAAAGCCATGCAACGAGTGGCTACTGTTTTATGCGTGGCGATAACTTTTTCATTAGGGGGTATCAAAATTATTTTTTACCTTTCATCTCCTTTAATTGATTTTCTAACTCATTTATTCTTTCTACTTGTTTTTCAAGCTCCATTATTCTTTTCTCTAATTTTTTAATATCAGAGTTATTTTCTTTAGTTTCATATTCAAGTTTAGCTTTGGCAACGCATGACTGAACGAAACCTCCAAATGTTGCATTAGAATAATTCAATGGGTCGCTTTTTGATTTATTAACCATTTCGACAATCCATCTATATAGCTCTTGGTTGAAATTAATTGTTACACCGTTTCTTGAATCCAAAAGTGAACTCCTTAATTTTTTTTTAATTATAGTATTTATTTGTAATAAAGAATATTTTAATAACCTAAATAATATTTTGGCTATTTTTATTGGTAAAAATTAAAAACTACTTTATCATTTTAATTGATTGATTAATTATTTGACTTTATACACTATACACTTGACAGTTATTAATTTAATATTATTATTATTAAATGGTTAATCTAAAAGTTCGTTATATATGCATCAGTTTATTTTTTATTAGTTCTTTAATAATTCAAGTAAAAACTTACGCAACATGCGGGCAGACGCCTTATGATAATATTACAGATTTTGAAATAGTGAAAGTTAGAGACGGAGATACTTTTGTAATAAATGTTAAAAATATTCCAGATGTATTTGGCGAAGAAATAGCCGTCGCTAAAGCGGGCAATCGCCTCGCATTCGTGGTATAGATACTCCAGAATTGAATGATGAAAGAGAGGAAATACGAAAAATATCTATTCAAGCCAAAGAGGAATTAGAAAGATTATTATATAGCGGTGACGCTTACAGCGGGCAGATGCCGAAAGTAGTTCTATACGATTTAGCGCTTCTGCGGGCAGTCGCCGAAGGGATAAATATTTTAGACTATTAGCAAGCGTTAAAGTAAGAGATATTGATATTGCGGAATATATGATTGAAAGAGGACTCGCAAAGAAATATGAAGGAGACAAAAAGGTTTGGTAATATATTTAAATATATTCATTATAAAATAAATAAACCTTGCGTTTCATAAATACTTTGAGTTGACGGTTCAAAATGATTTTTAATCACCGTATGCAATGCCATTATCGAAGCTACTACCCCGTCTATTCTTTTATATGTTTTTCTCCTATCTGGTTTAATAGGCAAATAATTATCTTTTCCATCAGTCTTTACTTCGCAACAACCTATCATCCAATTTAAGACTTTATTATTTCCATGCAATAATTTTTTCTCGTCTATAGTTTTTTCAAATAAAGAAGTTCCTTCAGATAAACCGCCTACTGCAAAAGACTGTCGTATCTGTTGCATTTTAAATCCCTCGTTTTCCAAATGAGTTACTATTTCAATAGCTTTCCACGGGTCGTATGCTATTTCTATTATTTCGTAATTTTTAGCATCGTTTAAAATTGAAGCTTCTATTATATCAAAGTCTATAATATCTCCGTCCGTGAGAGTTATTAAACCTTCTTGTGCCCATAATTCGTATGGCACTTTATCCTCTTTAGACCTTTGCCTTATATTATATTTGGGCATAAAAAATCTTGGCAATAATATATAAGGACCGTCTTCTATACTATCGAAACATAAAGAATAAGCCGCTATATCTCTCGTTGTAGCTAAATCCAAGCCTATGCATGCTTTTCTGCCTTTCAATTTTTCCATATCTATATCTTGGTGGGCGTAAGATTTTAACCACCTTTCGCTTGAAATCCATACCTCGCTTGCTTGCGTCCATATATTTAAATTTTTAGTTAAAATATCCGTTCGTTGATAAGGTTTATCTAATCCTTCTTGAAGCCTCGATTTTAAATAACTATCTTTTACTGATATATTAAGATTTGGATTTGCTTGAAATATAATAGAATTTATTTTATCCTCCAATTTTTTAAGTTGTTTTAAATCTGCGTTTTGGAGCTTTAGTAATTCTTTATATTCAGACAGAAATACCCAAATATCTTTAATATCGTCAGGCTCGTATATTATACAAAAATATTCATCATTAGTGAGCAAATTATTTAATATTTGTTTAGCGTATTCGTATTCATTAAAACATACGGAAGTTTTATCAAAGCCAGCGGTTGTTATTATAAAAGTAAGAGGCTGTCTCCTTGCCCCCATACCAGATTCAAGCACATTTAAAAGTTCGTTATCGGGGTGAGCATGATATTCGTCAACTATAATTAAATGAGGATTAAGTCCGTCTTCCGTTGAGCTATCTTTTCCAAGAGGTTTACTTTTTGAAGCGCTATCGTTTTTTTAATTATTGTTGAAGTTTGCTTGTATGTTATAGCTTCTTTATTAAGCGCCTTTGCTTTTCTAATTTGTCTTTCAGATTCTGACCATGCTATTTTAGACTGGTCTTTTTTTGTGGCTATATAATAAATCTCTGCCCCAGCTTCAGGCGGACTATCGCAGAAAAAACAATAATTACCTATTCCAGATGCAAAAGTGGTTTTTCCATTTTTTCTACTAACTTGAATATACGCTTTTTTATATCTTCTTAATTTATTATCCTTTCTACGCCAACCGAATATGCAGGCTATAATAAATTGTTCCCAAGCCTCGAGTTCTATTTTATGATTTGCCCATTCGCCTTTCGTATGAACTAAACTTTGAATAAAAATAATAGTGCGTTCGGCTTCTTTTTCGTCAAAGTAATACGGATAATTTTTATTTTTAGATTTTTCTATATCGTCAGTATGTCTTTTGACAGCTAAATAAGTATTTCTGCATACATTGATTTTTTTATTAATACAATCATTAATATATTTTTTATAATTAAACATACTTTTATTATTCGTTAAGCATTTTAGTAAGCGTATCTTCTTCTATTATTATTTCTGGAATAGGAACTTTCTTTTTTGAGGCGGGAGTTAATCCGAACTCAATTAACATTTTAGTATAAGACGATATTGCCTTATGATAAGCTAAATATTCTCCCATAGTTTGCGAGTTTCTATCCACGAAATAATTTGCCAAACTGCCGTATTTATCAACCATAGCTTCGTATAAATCCATAGCGTCCCCGTAATGTCGGCAAAGTAATTCAAAGGCTGATAAATCGGCTTGAGAAAGCATATTTTTTTTTATAAAAACTGGGGCTAATTCTTCCCACTTTTCTTTAGAATAACCATTAAAATATTTTGGCGGTTTTGGTATTATAGGCAACTGCCCACTGTAAGTGTTGGCTTTATGGCTTCTGCCCGCCTTTGGCGTAGGCTTATTTTTAGCCTTTTTTGGCATTTTTGGCGACTGCCCACTGTAAGTGTCAGACTTATTAGGCATTTATACCCTCTATATATAAATTAACTGGCGACTGCCCGCCAGTGGCGAAAATTATCTACTTAATAAATGCTAATATAATATTTTATAACTATAGACTGTATTTAATTTTTATTATTTAGAAAATTATATTATTCCCCACTCTTTTAATTGTTCTTTAAACGCATCGCTTTTAAATTTTTTCTTTAATTTAGCTCCTTTAGTTGTAGCGGTTTCGACAAGACAATCGGGACATAAATATATATCTATAATTTTTTCTCTGCCGTCATCAAGGCTAAACTTTGCCTGACTTGTCATTAATTCATCTTTTTCAAAATCTTCTTCGCATAGCATACATTTCATTTTTTACTCCAATATCAATATATTATTTAAATTTATACTTTATTAATTTTATAATATTTTAATAAAAAAACCACAAAACAAATAAGTAGATTACAAATATAAGTTATATTTTCTTATATCCTTATTAAATAATATATGGCTATAATAGAAAATATAAGGCGTTCGATTAAAAAATGGCTTTTTCCAGATAATGCATTAGGAAATTATAACGATTTCTCCGTAATAAAAGATAAAAGCGTAGCAGTGGTAAATCCAAATGTGGCTTTAACATATTCTACAATATTCGCATGCGTTCGAGTCATAGCGGAAACTATAGCTACTCTACCTCTTTTTTTATATAAAGTGAAAGGCAATAATAAAGTAAAAGCAAGAGAGCATAATTTATATAGCATTTTACATGACGCGCCTAATTTAGAATGCACTTCGGTTTCATTTTTTGAAAGTCTAATAACTCAAATATTATTAACGGGAAACGGCTTTGCGGAAATAATAAAAGATAATTTTAATAATATACTCGAACTACATATTTTAGACGCAAATAAAATTAGAGTTTATAGAGATAATTATAATAATATAGTTTACGAATACAACGATGACGGCAAAATAATATCGTTATCAAAAAGGCAAGTTCTTCATATAGCGGGTTTGGGCTGGAATGGAATAATAGGCTATAGCCCTATAGCTTTAATGAGAAGGCAAATAGCGACTGGCATCTATCAAGATAATTTCGCTTTGGATTTCTTTTCAAACGGTGTTAAAAAAGTTCCAATATTGTCTCATCCAAATCGTATTTCCAAAGAAGCGAAGGAATCAATGAAAGAGTCCTTTCGTAAAAGCTGGGACAACGGAATTGTGGTATTGGAAGAAGGAATAACCGTTAATCCAATAACAATGAATTTGTCGGACGCTCAATTTTTAGAAAGCAGACGATTTTCGGTAGAAGAAATATGCCGAATATTCAGAGTCCCTCCTCATTTAATCGGCGATTTATCAAGAAGCACTAATAATAATATAGAACATCAGAGTATAGAGTTCGTTACGCATACAATAAGACCTTGGTGCGTTAGGATAGAAAGAGCTTTAAATAATTTTCTTTTAAATATTAAAGAAAAAGGAAAATATACTATCGAGTTTATGCTTGACGGACTTTTAAGAGGGGATACTTTAACGAGGCAACAATCGAATCAAATAAAATTAAATAACGGAATACTCACAAGAAACCAATGGCGACAGCAGGAGAATATGAACGAGGTAGAGGACGAATACGGTGACGATTATTTCTGCTCTCAACAAATAAGACCGATTAAAAAAGTTTATGAAGAAAATCACACGAAGGATAAAAACAATGAAAAATAAAAACGAAATAAATAAAAATGAAATAAGAAATATAAATATAGAAATCTCGCATGTAGAAAAAAGAGACGATGCCCCAGATAAATTATCGGGCTATGCTATAGTTTTTAATGTTTTAAGCGAGCCTATATTCGGGCTTTTCAAGGAGAGAGTAATGCCCGAAGCTTTGGAAAAAACTTTAAAAGAGGACGACCAATTATGTCTTTGGGGACATGATTCAATGTATGTTTTGGGAAGAAAAAGCGCAAACACATTGGACTTAAGAGTTGAGGATAAAGGTTTATATTTTGAGGTAGTGCCTCCGAATACAAATTGGGCGAGAGATTTAGTAGAGAGCGTTCATAGAGGAGATATAAATCAAATGTCGTTTGGCTTTAAAGTTTTTGACGAGCGATGGATTCAAGATAAAGAAACTATAAAAGAACATAGAATGCCTATCAGAGAAATATTAGGAATTAAATTATACGAAATATCCATAGTTTCTTTTCCAGCTTATTCCCAATCAAGCGTTCGTAATAATACTAACGGAAATAATGAAAATATATATATTCCTACGCCTCCAGCAATAACGGGGGATAATTTTGAGGATAGAAATATTTTATATGATAAAAAAATAAAAATATTAAGATTAAAAAATAATTTAATTTAAGGAGTAAAAAATGAATCCAGAAGAATTAAGAAAACAAATAGAAAGTTTAAGAGAAGAAAATAAAAAAGACTTAAACGAAGTAGACAGCCTTATGGCGAAGAGACAATCTTTTTCAGAATTGCCTGCGGAAGAAGGCGAAAGCCCGCATGCTGCGAGAGAAGCTCGTAAAGACGAACTTCAAAATATGGACTCTGGCATAGACAATATGCTTCAGAAAATAGAAAATAGAAATGTGGAAATAAACAGAATAGATAAACTTCTATCTGTTTTAACAAACGGTTCTATGAATAAAAGAAATGTATTCGGAGATATAGATAATAAATCTACGAATGCAGACGCCGAGAAAGAATTAAGAGCAAGCGTTGACAAGTGGTTTAGAGAGGGAGACTATAAAGAGGTAAGAGAGGCTTTACAATCTTCGGTAGCCGCTGCTGGCGGTAATACGGTAGCTCCTCAATATCTCGTTAAGAATATTATAAAAAACCTTGACAACGAAGTTCAAATTAGAAAATATGCCAATATCATACCCGCGGTAGCTGGATACGATTCTTTAGGCATTCCTACTTTGGATAAAGATTTAGCCGACCATGAATGGACTGCAGAAATCGGAAAGGTTAACGAAGATACTTCATTGGCATTCGGCAAGAGGGAAATGAAGCCTAATCAACTCACTAAACTTGTAAAAATAAGTAAGAGGTTAATTAGAGAAAGCAATATAGATATTCAAGGCTTCGTAGAACAAAGAATAGCTTATAAACTTTCAGTTCCTCTCGAACATAACTATTTATACGGAGACGGCAAAGGCAAACCGCTTGGAATATTCGCTCAAACTTCCGATAACTCTGCGGCTATCACAAAAGATAGAGACATTAAAGTCGGAACTTTAAAAGAGGCAATTTCTTATGACGGTTTGGTAGACGCGACAAGCGGACTTAAAAAAGGACATTTAAGTAATGCCGTTTGGATGCTAAATAAACAAGCCGTAGCCTCTTTAAGAAAATTTAAAGATACTACGGGACGACCTATTTGGACGGAAGGCATTCAAGGAGCGCAACCAAGCTATTTAATGGGGATACCCGTTATACAAAACGACTTCATAACGGACAAATTGGAAAAAGGACAATATATAGGTTTCCTTGCCGATTTGAAAAACTATTGGATATTAGACAGCTTCGGCATGGAACTTCAAGTTTTGTATGAATTATACAGCGAAACAAATCAAGTGGGATTCCAAGCTGGATATTGGGGAGACGGAGCGCCCGTTTTGGAAGAGGCTTTTGTTAGATTGCTTCCTTTTGACGGAGCTTATACTGCGCCATCTACTCTTTCGGAAGCAAAGGAGTAATAAAATAAATGAATGGCAAGCCAGTATCGACCGAAGAGTTTAAAAAATTTTTAAACCTTGAAGGTATAGATTTAGACGAAGACGCATTGGAACTAACTTTGGACGCGGCAATATCTTATTGTAATAAACGAAACGAAACGGAATATACAAAAGATAATTGCCCGAAAGAAGTTAGACTTGCGATTTTAGGACTTGCCACTCATTATTTTGAAAATAGAACGGGAGACGCGAGCCAATCTCAAACGGTAGTTTTAAAAGGCGTTGATAGATTATTGGATATAGCGAGAGAAAAAATTAGTTTATGAAATGCGGAGAATTAATTAATACGATAACTTTTTATAAAACTCAATATATAGATAACGGAGACGGAACGGGTAAAAACGAATTGGTAGAGATAAAAAAAGTAAAAGGGAAAGTGAGCGATATTACTTATAAGGATATAGAACAAGGCAAAAGAAAAGATATAAAGCGAACATTGAAAGTCTATACTTATTATTTTAAGGAGTTTGAGGAGAAAGGACTTAAAGCCAAAATTAATAACGGTAGCGATATTTATGAAATAGTATATAGAGAGAATGTTGGATTTAAAAATAGAGAATTAATATTTACATTCGCCAATTAAAAAATAAAAAAGGAAAATTAATATATGTCTGTAAAAACATCGGTAAGCATAAAAGGTTTTGACGAGTTTAGAAAAGAACTTGAACAACTCGGTGGCAATTTTAAAAAAGCTATAAAAAGCGGAGCAAGAAAGGGCGGAAATAAAGTATCGCAAGAAGCTAATGCGGAAGCTAAAAATAGAGGCTGGAGCGAAGACAAATATTATAATGTAAACGAAAAAAGAATATCGAAGGGAAGCGATACTTCCGTTGCAATAAGAATTGGGGCTTTAGTAAAAAAAAGAGGATGCGGAGTTCCTACAAAAAATAAAATTAAATGGTATAAAGAGCAAGGCGATAGATATTATACGAGATTCCCAGAATACGGCACTATAAAACAAGCGAAACAGCCTTTGCTGATACCGATTTTTTATAAAAACGAAACATATATAAACTCTTGCATAAAGCAAGCGATAAATAAAGCGATTGATAATGCACGAAGCGGAGCAAAATAAAAATTAAGTGTTGGAATTAATTATGAATAAAGCCATGTATAAAATACTAAAAAGAATATCGCAAAGTAGCCAAGTCGAAATAGCGGGAGTTTATTTTGATTTTGTAGAGGATGAAAAAGTGGATATAAATAATAATTATATCGTTTATTCTTTAGAAACTAATAAACCTCGCTATGAATATGAATATTCAAGGAGTATTTATCAAGTTGCGGTATATTCAAAAGATTTAACTACCGCTTTGGAAATACAAAAAGATATTGGAAAGTCTTTTTCGTCTCTAAAAGAAAAGATAGATAATATAGAAATATGCGGTTGCAGTGTTGATAGCGAAACGCATACGAAAAACGAAGACGATTTTTATCAAGCTATAAGCATAATTAATATTTTATATAAATACTAAAATAAAAAAATAGGAGAAAAATTATGAGTCAGACAAGCATTCAAAACAAACAAACTATAAGATACGGTTCAGCCCAAGTTTTAATAGGTAGCAGAT
>ERZ857984.1103-NODE-1103-length-24947-cov-5.821147_pt1 | contig 24947 bp, 20 predicted proteins | sample MGYA00519914_ERZ857984 | MGnify/ENA primary metagenome ERZ857984 (study PRJEB31778, sample SAMEA3449417) | human gut metagenome | biome: human gut; feature: human-associated habitat; material: faeces | place: United Kingdom | collected 2010/2012 ... | reverse complement strand
AAACCTGCCGTGGCAGACCATCAGAGCACGTACACGCGAATAATTCGCAGCGAGCTGAAGGGCTGATACGGCACCTGAACACGGTGAAACGCGGCGCATGCCGCTTTTCATATAGACACATGCAAATCTGGGCGCTGAAGTACGAGCGCCAAAGGAAAGGATGGCGCCGCTGTGCACCGGCACAGCCTGATAAGTAGGAAGCGGAACGCCGTCCAAAACGGGCGAGAGATCAGCTCCGGCAATCGCAATCACAGTGTCTGTGTGAAATTCAAGTGTCGGACCAATGATCGTGATTTCCAGCGCCGCCTCATCCATTTCGTTGCCGACCAGAAGGTTGGCAAGCCTCATGGAATGGAGATCCATTGCACCGGCAGGAGAAAGCCCGCTCCATTGGTACCCAAATCGCCCTTTATCCTGAACTGTGGTTAAAAATCCGGGACGCTTTACCAAAAAACCATCCATTGTTCTTATCCTCATCCTTTCCGCAAGAAGGCTGTAGGGCAAGTACATGTTATTAAATAGGGCAGTTGCGGTGAAATGAATGCTTTTAGCAGAACCGCTTGCTTTAAGCACATCATAGTCCAAAGAAAAGATGAAGTCAACAATATTCTATAGAATAGTATTAATAAATTCATATTGATAAGTAAAATGCGCAAATATGGGGTATATTTGAATATAGATTAAAATTATAATTCTAAATTCCGATTATAAATAACAGTAGAGCGTATTACTATGAAACTAACAAAAATACTTTTTATAATTCTTATAACATATATTTCTGCATATTCCAATGATATTTTACATTATTATTCAAAAGTAAACGATAGAAACATAAATATTGAAATAGGAAGCGTATTCGTTAAAACAAACGATTTTATTAATAAATTAGACGACAGTTCAAAATTGGAATTAAGCAATAAATTAAACGATGCAAAAAGATTGATAGATAATTTCAAATTCTTTGAGGCAATAGCTTTATGCAATGAACTTGAGCCGATTTATAGAGATTATTATATGCTTTATTATATAAGAGGTTTAGCATATTATAAAACGGGCGATATTTATTATTCTACTCTCGATTTTAATAAATTATTGACAATGTATTTTAACGATAAAGAAATTTACGAAATTGTCGGCGGATTTTTCGATTCTATAAACGATTATGAATCTACTATAAAAACCTATCTTATCGCTTATAAAATTTATAATGAAACTTATTGGTTATTTTTAGCGGGAAAAACTTCTTTAAAATATAACGATATAAAAAGCGCAAACAGTTATTTTACTTATTGTTTGAAAGTAGGAAGCGGATACGGATTTGAAGGTTTTGCAGATATTAATCTTTTGCAAAATCAATATGCTGATTCTTTAAATAATTATAGCAACGCTTATAAATCTTATTCAAGTTATGGAAATAATCAAACCGATATGCAAAGACTAAATTCAAAAATTTCAAATGTTATAGTTCAAAGCGAATTATATAATTGGAATTATAATCTTGAAAATAGAGAATTTGAAAAGGCTACAAATATTTTAAATAATTTATCCGCTTATTCAAAAGATTTTCCCGAAATAAATTTAGCTTTGGCAAAAACTCATTTTAGAATTGGGAATTATCAACTTTCAAAAAATATGTTAAACAGATTTATATACGAAAATAAAACTTTTGACGAAGCCTACGCTATTTTGGCGCAAATTTATTTATACGAAAATAACGAAAGAAACGCCATTAAAATTTTAGAAAAAGGTTTAGAATATTCTTATAATAAACCGAGATTATACGAAACTCTTGCAAATATGCTTTATAATGCAGGATATTATTATTATCCAAATAAAATTATTTCGCAGATAATCGATATATATAATATTTCAGACGAAAATAAAATAGAATATTCTAAATATTTAATAAGCAAAAAAGAATATTATAAAGCGAGAGAATTATTAAGACAAATTAACTCTTACAAATCTACGGCAGATGAAATTGTAGAATTGATAGGATTTAATATTATTTTAGATAAAGCAGAGTCCTTAAACGAAAACGGTTATTATGTCGATATTATGGAACTTCTTTCAGGTTATAAGTTTAAAGGATATGAAGAGCAATTAAGAATAGGCTATATTGCAAACTCTTATTATAAATTGGGTTCTATAGATAAAGCTATAAATATTTTAAAAGAATTATTTGATGCAAATTCTATAAGTATAAATAATGTAGTTCTTTTAAGAGATTTACTCAAAATAAGAATATCTAATAATAATTACGCTCAAACTCAAAAAGATAAAGATATGGCTTATATACAATCGACTATATTTTGGGAAGAAGATTTAAACTCAAATACTCAATTAATAACCGACAAAATATACGATTTTATAAAAAATAATAAATATGACGAAGCTTTGGCTTATATTGAACAACTTAAAATTAAAAATTACGATATCGATTATATTAAAAAAATCGAGTCGATAGTTTACGGATATTACGCGACTTTTTTGTATGATAATAGACAGTTTGATAAAGCAAAATCCGTTTCAAATCTTGCAATAAGAAGAAATAAAGATAATTATGACGCTATAGCTATAAAGAATCAAGTTTATGTTGATATTTATTTAAACTCAGTTGGCAATTATAATAATATAGACGCTTATGTTAAACTTTCGGATATAAGAAAAGAGGTTTTAAATATTTCGCCCGCATATATAGAAAATATGATAAAATTAGCGGAAGCTTTGGTTTACGAATATAATATTGAAGGCTATGATATAATAAATAATATTTTCAAATATATAGATATAAACGGAGCGAGAGATTCGCTTTTGGGAAGAATATATAATAAAAGCAGATTGTATAATTATTCGGCTAACGCTTATGGACGAGCTTCAAAATATATCGGAGTTGATTTATTAAACAGAATTGAGAGCGTTATTAAAATTGATAATTATAATATATCTTCGATTAATTTTAATCAAAAAAGAAAAGCGAGAGATTTTTATGCATTGTCTAAACTATATGTTAAAATTAATAATTATAGAGAAGCAATGAATTCTATTCAGTATGCTATTTTAAACGATAATTTAAATTTAGATTATCGCTATCAGCTTGGTATTATTAACGAGAAAATGGGAAATACAAAAGAAGCTTTAGATTATTACGAATATGTTATTAAAAATAATAAAAATCATGCGGCGGCTAATTATAGAGCGGCTATTATATATTTAGATTATATGAGAAATTATCAATTGGCTTACGATTATGTTTTAAATTATATTTCTTTACTTCCAAACGATTATAGCGGATACGAATTATTAGGCAAAATATACAAAAACAGAGCGGAAAGTCTTTTAGAAAATAATATAGAAAATTTATTAAATAATTCTTTAGTATCTTATAAAACGGCGTCAGATAAAGCGATTTGGGGAAAAGATAAAGATGCAAAGAAAAATATTGAAATAGAAATTCAAAATATTTTAAATAAATTGTTGAAGTAAAATTAAAGTAAATTAAGTCTTTTTTCTATAGCGATTCCAAATAATCTATCGTCTTTTTCTTCAACCGAAGCCTTTACCGAAGAATAAACAAATTTCGTAGCTTTATTTAATGCCTTTTCTATAGAGTTTCCGTTTAATATATATCCTAATAATGAAGAACCAAAAGCGTCTCCCGTTCCTGGCATGCTTATATCAATTTTATTATAATATTTCGTTATAATTTTATTTTCGCAAAAACATAAACAACCTAATTTATTTTCTTTTTCAACGCTTGTAACTATTACGGTTTTAGGTCCAATTTTAGATAATTTTTTAGCCATTTTTTCAATTTCTATTTCATTATATTTTTTTGACGGGTCTTTATCTAATAAAACTGCAAGTTCCGTTATATTTGGAGTCGCTATTGTGGAATATTTTAATAATCTCTTCATTGATTTTACATGTTCGTCAGACATTGAAGGATATAATTTTCCGTAATCTCCAAGTATCGGGTCTAAAAGAACGGTTTTAAAATTAAAATGCTTTATTATATCGATAACTATTTCGGGTTGTTTTCCCGAAGATAGCCAACCTATATAAAAAGCGTCAAATTTTGGTTTTCTTAATTTTAATTCTTTTACTATCGCTTCCAATTCTTCCGTTAAATTAAAAGCGCAAAAAGTTTCAAAAGCCGTGTGATTTGAAAGTAAAACGCTTATAAGAGGCGAAACCTTTATTCCAAAAGCCGACAAAACGGGAATATTAACCGTTAAAGAAGCTTTTCCGTAAGAGCATAAATCGTTTATAATTAAAACGCTTAAATCTTTTTTATTCATAAAATACCGCTTTGTTTTTTATAAGATTATAAAATCGTAATATATGCTATATGATATTTTTAATTTGTCAATGATAATGAAGTTAATTATTTTATTTATTAAAATAAAATCAAAATTTTATATTCTTTTTTCTATTGAAAAAATAACCACGCCAAAGGCGGTTAGCATCAAAAAGAGTTTTCTTTTTGTCAAAATATTACATAAATTTGCATACTTTTACAAAATGGACGCATAGAATAAAAACTAATTTTTTATAATAACAAATTGCAATATATCATACTGTTAAATTTTTTCTGTCTAATTATCTACAAAGTATAGGTAATAATAATATTTTCTATTTTTTCTTTTTTACTTTAACTTTTTTATTTGATTTATTCGACTTTTTAGATTTATCAATCTTAAATATAAAACCAAAAACTTCTTCAACCTGTTTCACCAAATGAAAAGTCAAGCCCTTTTTAACTTTATCTGGAATCTCGTCCAAATCTCTTTTATTTTCAAAAGGAATTATAATATGCTTAATAAATCCCAATCTTTTTGCCGCTATAGTTTTTTCTTTAAGTCCGCCAATTGGCAAAACTTTTCCGTTTAAAGAAAGCTCGCCCGTCATAGCAGTATCGTTTCTTATTACTTTATTCATTGCTAAAGATAATAAAGCCGTAGCCATAGTTATTCCCGCCGAAGGACCGTCTTTCGGAGTAGCGCCTTCTGGAACATGCAAATGAATTATAGCGTCTGCAAAATAATCTTCAGAAACGCCGTAATTTTTAGCTATACTTCTAACATAACTATAAGCAATTTGAACGCTTTCAGTCATAACTTCGCCAAGTTGTCCTGTCATATTTATTGAACCGCCGTCTTTTTTTTCTGCGACTTTAATCGATTCTATTGTAATAGTAGCTCCGCCCATAGATGTCCAAGCGAGTCCTATTGAGTTTCCTGGTTTAATAGCTCTTTCGGTTAAATCGTTTGTAAATATCGGTTTTTTCAAATATTTTTCTATATCTTTTGAATCTATATTTATATTGTAAGTTTTTTTATTTTTTTCAATTATATCAGCCGCGATTTTTCTGCATATTCTTTCAATTCTTCTTTCAAAATTACGAACTCCCGCCTCGCGCGCGTATCCGTTAATAATATATTCTATAGCTCTGTTTGTGAATTTTATATTTTTTATATTAAGTCCATGCGCTTTAATTTGTCTTGGGATAATATATTTTGAAGCGATTTTTAATTTCTCTTCCATAATATAACCCGAAAGTCTTATAATTTCCATTCTATCAAGCAAAGGAGATGGAATCGTATCGAGAGTATTTGAAGTAGTTATAAAAAGAACATTCGACAAATCAAAAGGCAAATCTAAATAATGGTCCCTGAAAGCCGAATTCTGCTCTGGGTCCAAAACCTCAAGCAATGCGCTCGAAGGGTCGCCTTGATAACTCGTTCCCAATTTATCTATTTCGTCAAGCATTAAAACGGGATTTTTAACTTTAACTATTTTTAAAGCTTCTATTATTTTTCCTGGCATCGCTCCTATATAAGTTCTTCTATGTCCTTTAATTTCCGCTTCGTCTCTCATACCGCCAAGCGAAAATCTAAAAAAAGGACGCTCTAAAGCTTCGGCTATGCTTTTTCCTATTGAAGTTTTTCCGACTCCTGGAGGACCTACAAAACAAAGTATTGAAGATTTTTTATTTGGGTTTAATTTACGAACGGCTAAAAATTCGTATATTCTTTCTTTAACATCTTCAAGTCCATAATGGTCTCTATCTAATATTTTTTTGCTTTTATTTATATCTTCTCTTTCTTTAGCTTCGTCATTCCAAGGTAGAGAAAATAAAGTGTCTAAATAATTTTTAGAAACAGTATATTCGGGAGAATGAGTGTCTATAGAAGAAATTTTTTCAATCTCTTGTTCCATTCTCTCTTTAACTTCGTCAACTACTTTAAGATTTTTAAGAATGTTTTTATATTTATCAATATCTTTCTGTTTAGGGTCGCTATCGTATCCTAATTCTTTTTTTATTTCTTTTAATTGTTCTTTTAAGAAATAATCTCTCTGTTGTTTTTGAACTTTTGAATTTATGCTTCCTTGAATCTTCTGCTGTATTTTGGTTATCTCTCTTTCTTTTTGCAAAAGTAAAAGGACTTTTTCTAATCTATCTCTAACTTCAAAAGTTTCAAGAATTTCTTGCTGACTCGCTCTCTCGACATTTATCATTGAAGTGACAAAATCCGCTAATCTTCCAGGGTCATCGACATTAATCATAGTAAGACGCATCTCTTCGGTAAATAAAGGATTATTTTCGCTTAAAGCTTTAACTTCAGAAATCAAAGCTCTCGTATAAGCTTTAATTTCGTTTTCGTCTTCCTTGCTTGAAGAATTATTAATATCAGGCATATACAAAGGCTCTATTCTTAAAACAGGCTCAACATTTATAAACCTAATTATTTTATATCGCTTTATAGAATTAATAAGCAAATTGAGTCCGCCGTCAGGAAGATTCAATTTTTTAAATACTTTTACTATAACTCCGACTTTATATATATCTTCTGTAGAAATTTTGCCGTCTTCTTTTGGAGTGTCGGATATAAATAAATTAAGTCCTAAAAATCCGTTTGATTCTTCTATCGCTTTATTTACAGAATCCGCATAAGCTGGCGGAATTGGAAATGGAGCGTATAGTCCTGGAAATAAAGGCTTTCCTATAACGGGAATTATTATTAATCTTGACGGAAGTTTATCTTCTAAAATTGAAAGCGTATTTTCGCTACTGTTTTCGTTTTTTATTTCTTTTTCTTTTATCTCTTTTGTTTCTTTAATGTCGTTCATAAAAAATTAAAATCCTTAATTGTTATATATTAATAATATAAAATTATATATATAAGTCAACTGTTTATAATTAAATTTTATTTAGATTGTTTTATTCATTCTACAACGGATGATTTTAGTCTCACTCGTTCTGATACTTTTTAAAAAAATGATAAAAATTTTCTGTTTTTTTACTAGCAGAAAATAACAAAAATTTTGACTCTCTGACGAATGTGGATAAAATCACAGCAGCGTCTTGAGATAACAATATCTTTAGTTAAACAAAATCAATCTCTATTATATATTTATCTTTTTCAGTAATTTCATTTTTTTTTGAAATTCTATTAATCGCATAAGGTTTAAGACAAATCGCGCTTATTTCATTATTTGAATTTTCTATTATTGGAATATTATCTCTAACTCTTAAAGGAATTTTTGAATCTATAAATATTTTTCTTAAATACTTTTTCTCTCCGTTAGGATACGAAATTAAAAAGTCCGCATTTTTTCTTTGCCTAACAATTATTGGATAATCGCATTTTATATATAATTTTTCTTTATAATTTATATTTTTATTTTCAATCGTTTTAAAGCTAATATTTTTATTTAGAAAATTATAAATTCCATCTTTTTCAATTTTTAAAAAATTGTTTATATTTTCTTTTTTTTCAATTTCTTCTATAATCAATAAATTATATTCTTTAATCAAATTAAAATTATCTAATCTTAAAATAACATTGCTTTTTTTCGATTTTATTATTTTAATTATTTCAGAAATTCTTTTTTCGGTTATCTCTATATTATTTTTTTCGCTTTCGGCAATAAATTTCATTATTATTCTATTAAGAAAAATTCTATTTAAATTTTTAATATTTTCCATATTTATAGAATTTTTATTTATCAAATTCTTTTTATAAATATTATTAATTTTCTTTCTTAAAAATTTATTCTCCAAATAAGCTCTTTTTGAAAATTTTATTATATTATCTTTCGATTTTTTATTAATAGTTTCAAGCATTGGAATAATTAAATTTCTTATTTTATTTCTTGCATATTTATTTTTTTTATTTGAAGCGTCCTCTCTATATTCCAAATTATTTTCTTTCGCGTAATTTTCAATCTCTTCTCTATAAAAATTAAGAATCGGGCGTAAAATATAATTGTTCTTTTTTTTAAGGCAATTATAAATATCCGCTCCAGCTCCTTTAATCATTCTATAAATTATAGTTTCCGCAAAATCGTCTTTATTATGAGCGATAATCAAATAATCGAAAATATTTTTACTAAAAAGCTCTTCAAAAAAATTATATCTATCTTCTCTCGCTTCGTTTTGAATATTTTTTTTATTATAACTTCCTTCTTTTATTTCTTTAATGTAAATATTGAGATTATATTTTTTTGCAATATTTCTTGCAAATAATTCATCTTTTTTAGATTCTTCTCCTCTCAAATTGTAATTTATATGAATAATTATAAGATTAAAGCCAAGTTCTTTTTTTAATTTGTAAATTATATGAAGAGCAGTTTGCGAATCGATTCCGCCAGAATATGCGACAGCCAAAGTTTTTTTATTTATATCTTTTATGTTTTTAGTTAAAAATTTTTTTACGCTACTGAACATATTTTTTATAAAACATTTGCAGCAAGTTCCGCGAGTTTTGAACGCTCGCCTTTTTCCAAAGTAACCGTTCCGCTTAAAACTTCCGCTTTAGTTCTGTCTATTAAATAAGTTAAACCGTTATTTCTTTCATCCAAATAAGGCGTGTCAATTTGATGAATATCGCCCGTAAAAACTATTTTAGTTCCTTCGCCAGCTCTAGTTATAATAGTTTTTATTTCATGCGGAGTTAAATTTTGAGCTTCGTCAACTATAAAGTATATTTTATTCAAACTTCTTCCCCTTATATAAGCCAAAGGAGATATTACTATTTTTTCATTTTCAAGCATTTTCCTAATATTTTTACTCTCATCGCTATCTTCAGAATGTATATGCTGTATAACGGATAAATTATCGAATAATGGCTGCATATAAGGTTCTAATTTGCTATTAACATCGCCGGGCAAAAATCCCAAATCTTTATTTGACAAAGCGACAATAGGACGAGCAAGTAATATTTGTCTGTATTCTCTTCTTTTTTCAAGCGCCGCCGCCAAAGCTAAAAGCGTTTTTCCCGTTCCCGCTTTTCCCATTACCGTAACCAAAGGAACGCTATTATCAAGCAAAATATCCAAAGCCATAGCTTGCTCTTCGTTTCTTGGTTTTATTCCATAAGCGTTTATATCGGTATTTACATGAATAATCGTATTGCTATCTTCTTTATATTTGCCTATAACCGCTTCGTCTTCTTCGTTTACTCTATAACATAAATAAGTATTTGGATAAATAGAATGTTCGCTTTTAATTCCTATTTCATTATTATTTTTAAGTTCTTCTATATATACTTTAGCGTTATCGCCCGATATATTTTCAATTCCCGTAAACAATGAAGATAATTTTTCTATTTTGTCCGTATTATAATCTTGAGTATTTATTCCTAAACTTCTCGCCTTCATTCTCATATTAATATCTTTAGTTATAAGAACGACTCTGAAATCTTCGCATTTAATATTATAAGCTGAAGAAAGAATTTTATGGTCGGGAATATTTCCAGAAAATATTTTTTTGAAGTCCTCTCTCTCTTCGTTATTTACATCTACAAATATTTTGCTTTTATTTGGAAGAATAGCGCCGTTTGAAAACATATCTTTTCCATTGTCTACAAGATTGTCAAGCTCTCTTATAAACTCTCTCGCGTTAAAATTAATTGTGTCGCTTCCTTTTTTGAATTTATCCACTTCTTCCAAAACTGTAATCGGTATTACTATATTTGTTTCTTCAAAAGAAAATATAGATTTAAAATCATGCAGTATAACATTTGTGTCGAAAACGAATACTTTTTTATTAGGAATAAATTTTTCAGTCATTTGCAAATCCTTTAGTATTTATAATTTTATATTTTTTATTATTATGATATATAAATTAAAAAAAATCAAATATTAAAAAGGATTATTTAATTTGATATTCTTTATAAAATAAAAAATAAAGAGTCTTTTTTAGGTGACAAATTAAGAATATAAAAAATTATAAAAATAATTTTGATGAATAAAAATATTCTGTTATAATATTATTGTTATAAAGAGATTTTATTGCATTGGGCTTTCAGCCCGCTTTTGGCTATACATTTTATTTTAGTAGAAGAAGATATTTATAAATTCCTTAAATGCAATTTTCCGTTATTATCGATAGTTTTATTTCCAATTTTATACATTATAAACAAATAATTAAATCCTCTTAAATAATAATTATTTTCTATAGCCGAAATATGATAATTGCCTTTGCTCAAATTTTTATTATGACGAACGACTGAAATTATATCAATCGGCATAAAATATTTATTCAAAATTTCAAATAATTTAAAACCTATAGCCATAAAAGGATAATCTTTTTTATAAGAATCCGAAACATATAAAGCCATATATCTATCTTTTTTCATTATTCTAAATATTTCTTTAAAACAATCTTCCATTGCTTTATAATATTCTTCTCCTTTTGCGCTCAATTTTCCAATACAATTTTTTTCATCAGAATATTTTATATGGTCGCTATAAGGCGGGTCGACAAATACAAAATCAACTTTTTCGTTTTCAATCGGAATTTTTCTCGCGTCCGCTTTAAAAATATCTTTTCTTTTTAAAGCCAAAGGATTAATATCATAACCTAAAACTCTTCTGTTTAATTCTCTCGACACATCTATTGTAGTTCCGCTTCCAGCCATCGGGTCGACTATTAAATCTTTTTCTTTAGTGTATCTATTTAAAAGATTCCATATAATATAAGACGGAGTCGCTCCCGCATAAAATTTATGTTTTTCTTCTTCGCTTTTTAAATATTGCTGCGAAGGATAATCCCATAAAGTCGTAGTTTGTAATTCAAGTTTCTTTTTCATTATTCCGTTATTATTTACTAATTATAATTTTTATTTTTTATTATATATTAAAAATAAATTTATGATAGAAAATATTTGATTAAATATTGAAATAATAAATTAATGGTTTATTATATAAAGCGCATTAAAATTGATACGAATACGAAAATAGTTAATATTAATTAAGGAAGTTGAAATTGGAAAAGACTAATAAAAAAGACAAAATTCAAACGATATACTTAAAATATATTTTTAATGAAAACTCAAATATAGAAGATATTTCTAAAGATATGGCAATAAAATATTATTGTAAACCTACAGATTTAATTATAGAAAGAGGCGAAAATGGAAAGCCTTATTTTACGGGCGAAAACAAAATATTTTTTAACGGTTCGCATTCAAAAGATTTATTGTCGGTTGCAATGTCCGATAAATCCGTAGGAATAGATGTAGAGTTTATTAAAAAGAGAAATTTTTTAGGAATAGCCGAAGAATATTTTTCTTTTAACGAATATAAATATTTAAAATCTTCTCGTAAATTAGAAATTGATTTTTTTACATTATGGACTTTAAAAGAAGCTTATATAAAAAATTTCGGAAAAAAGATTTTCGATATAAAAGATTCTATTGAAATAGATTTAGAAGAAAGAGCTATATACAATTCTGACGATTTATTTTTTGCAACATTTTTTTTAGATAATTCTTATCTTATAAGTGTAAGCTGCGATATAAAAAATGCGGAAGCTTATAAGGATATTGTAATAAAAATGAACGGTTTTAATTTGGATTTGATTTTTGCATATCCTAAGTTTCCGCAAATAGAGTTGATAGAAATTTAATTAAAACTATTGACTTTTTTAATCGCAATATATAAAATATAAACGGTTATTAGATAAAGATATATTATTTAATAAATTTAGCCGATAATTAAGGAGTAAACAATATGAAAAAAATTATAATATTTTTACTGCCTATATTAATACTTTTTAATAGCGATTTTCTTTTTTCTCAAGAGACATCTTTTAAGATTACGGGAATATCGGGAACAGCGTTTATAGAAAAAGCGGATAAATCTTTAAGAGCGTTTAGAGGAAGCGAAGTTCATAGCGAATATAAATTAAAAACTTCAAGCAATAGTCAGGTTGAAATTGTTATATCTAAAAACGGAGACAAAATAGGAAATATAACGGTTTATGAAAATGCAATTTTGCTTGTAAATCCTTCTATTTATAAAAATAATAACGATAAAATTTCATTGTCTTTACTTGAAGGATATATTAAAGTTAATATTCAAAAAAATGCAGGAAATGTTGCGGAAATTCACACGGCAAACACTTCGGCGGTAGTTAGAGGCACGGAATTTGAAGTTGCATTTGCAGAAGACGGTTCAAGCATTGTTTTATTGTCAGAAGGCGCGGTTGATATAATAACGGACGAAGATAAAAAAAATCTCTCTCCTAAAGAAGCCTTTATAAAAACTATGGACGATAAATCTAAAATAATTAAACAAAATTCTGAAAGCGACCCGAGAATATTTTTGAATAGAGGAGAAGAAATTTCAAGAGCCGACTCCGTTTCTACTATAGAAAATCTTATTAATGCAATGGAAAATATTTCGCAGGAAGATGCTAATTTAATTTCGGCTTTAAATAACGAATATAACGAAAAATATATTAACGATATGGAAATGAAAAGATATAGAATGCTTGCAGCTAACGAAGGATATTATAACACTATAGTTAAATTAATAAATTTAGATCCTGAAAAAAAAGTTGAAATGACTCCTTATGCAAGAAAATCTTTGGCTTTATACGGTGCAAATCAAAGAGCTATTAATAAAATGAATAGCGCGATAGTTAAAAACAGAGAAAAATTTGACAAAATAAGAAAAGACTTCGATAAAAAAATTGGCGCTTCAATTTCAAATTAATATTTTTGTTTAAATTCTTGTTTAAATTTTTATTTTATTCTTTTATGCTTAAAATTTGATTTATGCGAAACATAATCGTCTACTATTTGATAGTTGCCGAATAGTTTATATTTATAAATCGTAAGTCCTTCCAAACCTACAGGACCTCTTGCATGAGTTTTATTAGTCGATATTCCAACCTCCGCTCCGAAACCGTATCTAAATCCGTCTGAAAATCTTGTTGAAACATTTGAATAAACATTTGCAGAATCTACGAATGTCATAAATTTTTCTATATTTTCTTTATTTTCTGAAATTATAGAATCGGTATGATGCGAGCTATACTTATTTATATGTTTGTAGGCTTCTTCAACATTGTCGACTATTTTTAACGAAACTTCTTTATCTCCATATTCTTTATGCCAATCTTTGACGATTCCTATATCGGATAAGATTTTTTTTATTTCTTCATCTCCGTTTATTTTAATTTCATTTTCTTTAAATAGAGAATATAATTTTTTTAAAAATTCATTTGCAATATTTTTATTTATTAAAATAGTTTCAACGGAATTGCAAGCGCTTGGATATTGAGCTTTTGAATCTAAACAAATTTTTAAAGCGTTTTCTATATTTGCGCTTTCGTCAATATATAAATGACATATTCCGTCCGCATGTCCTAAAACGGGAATATTTGTATTTGCCTTTATATATTGAACTAAATCGTTTGAGCCTCTTGGAATTATTAAGTCGATATATTTATCCATAGACAAAATATTTTTAATATCCTCTCTACTAAAAACTAAATTTACAGAATTTTTTGGAAATTCTTTTATATCGCTTAAAACTTGATTTATTATTTCAAATATAATTTTATTCGTATTCTCTCCTTCGCTTCCGCCTTTTAATATTACGGCGTTTGAAGATTTTATGCATAAAGAAGATATTTGAGAGATAACATCAGGACGCGCTTCAAAAATAACAGCGATAAGTCCGATTGGGCATGAAACTTTTTTTAAGATTAAATTATCGTCAAGTTCCGTTTCGGTTAATATTTTATTTATAGGTTCTTCCAATTTTATAACATCTTTTATGCCTGAAATTATATCAATCATTTTGTTATCGTCTAATTTAAGTCTGTTAAACATTGAAAGAGATATTTTTTTATTATTCAAAAGTTCTTTAGCGTTTTCTAAATCTTTATTATTCGCTTCAAATATTTCGTTTTTTCTTTTTTCAATATTTTTTGCAATTTCTAAAAGAGCATAATTTTTTATTTCAGCATTTAAAGATTGCAATTTATAAGTAGATTCTTTTGCATTTTTTACTAAATCTATTAATTCCATATAATTTTCCGTTTAGATTTTTTATTATGATATCATATTTTATAAAAATTTCAATTAAAACTTTTGATAAATTTTTTAATTTTTCTAAATAAACGCTTGACATATTTTTCAAAATGTTATTATGTTTATAATATTAATTTTTAAGGAGAATTAAAATGTTTACTAAAATTTTAAAATCATTTATTCTAATTTCTTTTTTATCGTTATTTTTTATCGGATGCGGTAATAATGCAAGCGAAGAAATAAGCGAAATTCATCCGTCTTTTATACCCGCGGTGTATAGTTTAGACGATTTGGTAATCACTAACAGAAATCAAGTCGCTGGCGGAAATGGCGATTTAGTCGTAAAATACGCTTTCGTTAGAGATAACGCTCCAAAAGATTTTACTACAAAAGAAATGGGATATATGACATTAATGCCTGGCGATTCTGTTGGACTTCATAAACATGAAGGAAACGAAGATAGTTATTTAATAGTATCTGGAGTTGGAACTTATACCGATGAAGACTGAAGTCAATACGAGGTTAAAGCTGGCGATATGACTATATGCCGTTCTGGACATAGCCATGCTTTATCTAATAGCAGTCAATCGCCTTTAATATTTTTTGCCGTTTTATCAGGAAAGTAATTTACTAACTTAAAATTATTATAAAGTAGTTTAATAAGAGATAGAATAAAATATTTATCCTATCTCTTTAATTTATCATTTTTCAATATAAGCGTAATTAAATTTATATCTTCCCAAAGGCTCGTCAGTATAATTTTTAAGTTTCGGACTAACAACCAAAAAATCCGTTCTGTATATAAAAGGTATAATCGGAACTTCGTCAAATAATATAGCTTCGGCTTCTCTCAACGCTTCCATTCTCTTTTCGGCATCTATTGAAGTTCGAGCATATTCTATTAAATTGTCGTATCTTTCGTTTGAAAATCCGCCGTAATTAAAATCGCTGTCGCTTGTCATTATTTGAAGCATTGTCAAAGGGTCGTTATAATCTCCCGTCCAACTTGCTCTAACCATTTGATAATTGCCAGCTTCTCTTAAAGGCAAACTTATTTTTGACTCAACCGTTCTTAATCTCAAATCAACATTTAAATTCTTTTTCCACATATCCTGCACGGCTTCCATTACCGTAGTATAAAATCCAGCTCCGACATTTAATTCTATAGTAGGGAAATTTTCTCCGTTCGGATATCCAGCTTCCGCCATTAATCTTTTTGCTTCTTCAATATTTTTTGCATAATTATTAATGTCTATATAATCTCCGCTTTCTTCTCTGAAAGATTTATTTAAACCTTTTACCACAGGAGGAACGAATCCGCCAGTCGCTATTAATTTTCCATGTCCGATATTTCTTGCTATATAATTTCTATCTATCGCAAGAGATAAAGCTTTTCTCACTCTTTTGTCGGATAAAGCTTTGTCTTTAGTATTAACATCGATATAATAACAGCCTATAATATCGCTTACCGCCATAAGTCCGTCTTTAATCAAATTTTCAATCTCGCCAATCGGAGGAGCGGTGATAGAAAAATCTACATCTCCCGTTCTAACGGAATTTAAAGCTATATATTCGTCAGCCATTAAAACGAAATTTATTCTTTTAGCGACTTGATTCTTATAATCCCAATAATTAGTATTGATTTCAAAAGCGATTAACTCGTCAGGTTTTCTTTCAACCATTTTATAAGCGCCATTTCCAATATAAGTTTCTGCTTTCCAAGTCCAATCGTCTCCGTAGGTTTCTATAATATCCTCTCTAACGGGAACATATATTCCGCCCGAAGCGACTATATCTAGAAAATATAAAGTAGGAGCTTCCAACTCTATTATTAAAGTATTTTCGTCTGCAGCGATAACTCCTAAAGATTCAACCGATTTTAATCCTTTAGTTATATCTTTAGCGTTTTTTATATATCCCATTAAATAAGACATTGGCGATGCAGTTTTTGGATTAACCGCTCTTCTGAAAGAATATAAAAAATCTCCCGCGGTAACTTTTTTACCATCGCTCCATTTTGCATTATCTCTTAAATGAAAAGTATAAACTAAATTGTCTTTGCTTATCTCCCATTTATTTGCGACTCCTTCGATTATATTATTATTCGTATCTTTATTTAGCAAACCTTCAAAAGCATGATTAATATATATAAAACCGTAAGAGCTACTATTTAAAGTTGGGTCTATGGTTTTTAATTCATACTCCAAGTTTACCGTTATCTCATCTTTAATCTCTTTTTTGTTTTCTTTAATATTATTGCAAGACGAGAGCAACATCAACAATATCAAAGTTTTTGTAAAAAATTTGTAAGTCATAAAAAACTCCTTTGTCTAGGCTTCCTAAACCTGACATTAATTAAGATTTTATTTTTATAACCGTTTGAAATGCAGTTTAATCTTGTTTTGATTTAATAGAATTAATAAATAAAACAAGACCAACTTTAGAAAAGAATCTCATTTTATTTATTTTTATAATATGAGAGTGATTCCCTACGCTGGCATTACCCAAACAGGTTATAAGGGTCGAAATATTTTATTTCCTCTCAGCCTTTTAAAGCTCCCCTATTGATTAATATTGTAATATATTTTAATTTTTTGTCAACATGTTAAGTAATTATTATTTTAATTAAAATAATAATTAAATCCCAAATACATATGCGTTCCGAAATAGTATTCCTTATACGAAATCGATAAATCTCTAATCATTGAATTATAATAATTATTCATTATGCTTGAATAGTAAAAAACCAAAGAAAAATTGCTTTTTTCAAATCTGTATTCTATAGATTTTAAGGTTCTATAAAAATTAAGATAAGTCACAAAAGTATTTACATTTTTATTATAGGCGACAAAAACATATACATCCAAAATTAAATCCAATATCGGAAAATCCTTAAACCACATTGCCGAACTTACCATAGGAAAACTTAATATTTTTAAATTTTGAGAATAATCGTTATAATTTATAGTTTCAATGCCTATTAATTCTTTTTCTTCCATTTCCATAAAATACATAGGCGAACTTGAAATATAACCGTTTAATTGACTTACGCTTGAAATCGTAATAAATATAACAATTAATAAAATCTTTTTTATAAACATTAATTTACCTAATAAATATATCTTATTTACCATATATTATATAAAAAATATTAAAAATTTAAAGCAAAAAATTCTATTGCTTGACATAATCTATATGCTATTATATCATACTTTTCGGAAAATCATACTATTAATATTAAATTATAAGTTAGGAGTTAATATGTTTAAAAATTTTATCTATTATAGCGTCTTATTATTATTTTCTATAAATTTATTTCTTTATTGCGATGAAACTAACGGCTCGTTAAAATATAAAATGGATAATTATGAGGAAAAAGTAAAAACGAAGTGGGAATATAATCCTTTTAAGAATTATGCAACGGATAGATATTTTTCTTCTTGGCTTAATCCAAACGCTTATAATAGCAAATTTTGGTTTGGAGATATTTTTAATATAAAAGAAATGTATCCGAATAAAAATTTTAATTTTGACAAAATTATATTATATTATCATCCGACTTTAGCTACAGAAGTGACGCCTATAAGTTTTAAGCATAATGAAAAACATAGATTTAAAATAGGAGTCGGATATTTGACGCATTTTTTCTTTTCGCATTACGGAAAAGGATTTAGTCAATATTATGGAAAAAGTTTATTTTACGGAACTTATACGCAGACGGAAGTATTTTTTGATTATATATACAATAATTCTTTTAAGTTTAGATTTTCTCCTTTAAGGCTTGTATGTTCTCATATAGCGGGCGATATATTGGGAGATGATAAGTTATACGATAAATCTACGGAAGAATTTAAAGATAACGGATTTGAGCAAATGCAATTTTCCGCTCATTATAAATACGGATGGTTTGCTTTTTACGGCGGAGTAGCTTTTGCAATTACGGGTTTTAAAAAATCAAATTTAGTTGATTTGTTTAATATTTTTTCTGGAATAGATTTTAGAGTTCCAATTTGGGGCGAGATTAGTTTTATTTCGGGAGTATATTTAGGAGTTAATCTTGACCAAATAAATACGATTAAAAGAACGATTGACGATTATATAGCTTTAAGAAGTTATAACGAATGGACGCCTTCAATATCCGTAGGAGCTGGCGTTGAAATTTACAGAATTATAATTGGCGTAAAATATCAATATGAACGTTCTAAACAATTATACGCTTTCAAAAAAATGGAAAGTAAATTTGGACTTGAAGCGAGTTTATATTTATAAAATTAATATTCGCCTTCAGAATTATTTTCATAATATTTAAAAACATCATAAGGAGAAAATATTCCTAAATCGGTAATTATCGCGCTTACCAAATGCGGCGGAGTATAATCGAAAGCGGGATAAAATCCTTTAACTCCTTCTCTTGCAGTTTTTACTCCCATAGCTTCCGTTACTAATTTTTCGTCTCTAAACTCAAATTCTATATCTTCAAATCCTCTATGACTTTTATCGGGCGCGCCTGTCACAAAATAAGGAACTCCTAAATATTTTGAAATAATCGATATTTGATAAGTGCCGATTTTATTTACAACCGCTCCGTTTAGGCAAATCAAATCTGCAGCGGAAGTGAATATATCGACTTTTTTCTCTTGCATTGTATAGGCTATCATATTGTCTGTTATAACTATAGTATCGGCATTTTGCTCAAAGGCTACGGTTGCCGTTAATCTTGCTCCTTGAAAATACGGACGAGTTTCAGCGCAAATTATTTTTATATCTTTATTTTGTTTTTGAAATTCTCTAATCATAAAACCGACTATTGACTCTCCAAAACATTGAGTTAAAATCGTTCCTTTAGAGGGAAACATTGAAACCAAATATTCAGCCATTTTTTTAATTTTCGCGTATCTTTTTGTGGAAAGTTCTATTCCTTTATTAAAAATTGCCTCTATTATTTCGTTTGAATCTTTGTTTTTATTTATCGCGTCAATTCCCGCATCTAAACAATTTTTTGTTATAGACATCATTCTTGCGCTTGTAGTCGGACGAGAGTTTGCCAAAGTATCGCAAGCGTTTTTAAGAAATTTAATTTTATCTTCGCCTTGCAAATTTTTAGATTCATATCCCGCCAAAGCCATTCCCATTGCAACAGCCAAATAAGGTCCCGCGCTTTGAGTCACCATATCGGCTATTGCTTTAGAAACTTCTTTATAAGTTTTGCATTCTACAAAATTAATTTTATTCGGATAAACTCGTCTGTCCAATATTTTTACTATTCCGTCTTCATACCAAGCTATATTTTCAAATTGAAGCATAAAAGCCAAATCTTTATCGATTCTTTCCATAGATTTTTCTCTTAAATTAATTTATTTTCTCTCTCAAAAAATTCTTAAAAATTATTTAATCGTTCAATTTCTATTTTATTTTCTAGTAATACTTGTAGGATTTTCAGCTCCTTGAGGAGTAAATGTTCCTTTAGTGAAACTTCTAAAAGATAAAGCATCGCCTTGTTTAGTCTCATAACTTGTCGCGCTAATTCTTGTTATATCGGATGCGGGAATTAGATTATTACTACTATCGCTCATAGAACCGTCAGAGTATATCGTAATAACAAGAGTATTATCTTCTACATTATGCCATTTGCCCGCATAATAGGATAATGTTATCGGGTTTGAATTTGACTTACAGCAAATATGAAATAAGGATAAAAAGAATAATATTATTATTAAATTTTTTAGATTTTTCATTGATTAACCTCCACAATGAATTATAAATTAAATTTTAACCAATTTGTAAAATCAGCAACTTTTATTAGTTTTTCTCTTTGCATTATAACTTCTTTTCCAATTTTGAGCAAACTATATTCAATGTCGGCTCTCTTTTTTTCGTCAGAAACGGATTCTATTTCTTTAACTCTCGCGCAACCCGTAGTTCTTCTTATTATTTCAAGTCCACAAATTCCGAAAGAATATTTTAAAACATTATCAAGATAATATTTTTTAAACTCTTCGTTTTTTGCCGAAATGTCTTTAATGTCTTTTTTAAATTTAATTAAAAATTTCTTTTTGAATAATTTTATTATATCGTTTATCGCATTATAAATAAAACGCATAAATTTTTTATTATTTGTAATATTCAAATGATAAACATAAGAAAAAATAAGATTTGCAATTAAAGTTCCCAAGTCGTAGCCAATCGGTCCATAAAATGCAAATTCGCAATCCATAACTTTAATATATTTGTCGTTTGTAAAAATAGAACCCGTATGCAAATCGCCATGTATTAAAGCTTGAGGATTATTCATAAACTCGTATTTTAATTTTGCCACTTCAAATTGCAATTGTTTATTTTTATAAAATTCTTTTTCAACATATTTTTTCAAACAATCGGAAAAAACATTTTCTTTAAGCAAATTAAAAAAAGGCTCTGTAAAAACCAACTCCTCGCTTATTTTACATAATTCTTTATTCGTATATTTTATAACTTCGTTTTTTTTAGAAAATGCATCTGTAAAAAAATCGGCGGTTGATAAAGTAGTTTCTATTATAAAATCGGTTATCTGTTCGGGCAGATGATAAAGAATTTTTCCTTTAATCAAAGCGTCTCTTAATATAATGCAATCTTTCAAATCTTCCATTATAAAAAGTTTCATCGTTTCGTCTATATAAAAAATTTTAGGAGCAAGTTTTTGGAATTTTTTTCCGTAATAAGTTAAAATTTCAGCTTCTCTTTTATTTCTGTTAATATCTAAAATTCTACCCGAAGAATTACTTCTTGTATGAACTCCAGCTTGTTTTATTATGACGGATTTTTTATTATTTTTAACTCTATAAACATAATTTAAATTTCCATCTCCAATTTCATTGCAAGTCGTATCTTTAGAATTAAAATATTTAAATTTTTCTTTAGCGTATTCTAAAATATCTTTTTCATTCATTAAAAAATATTTATTAAATTTATTCATATAAGTAATCCAAGATTTTTTTTAGTTTCTTTTAAAGAATATATTTTTATATCGTTAGCTTTATATTCTCTCATTTTAGCGTCTTCGGTTATTAGCCAAAAATCAGAATATCGTCCATGTAGCATTGAAGCGTAATGAGATGCCTGCGCGACTATTAAAGCGTCTATTTTATGCTTATATTTATTTTTAGGTTCAATTTTATTATTTATGTATATTTTTCTGTATTCGTTTGCAGAAATTATATTTAGCGGTTCTATTTTTAATTTATCGTTAAAAAAAAACTTAAGATAATTAATTATTATATTTAAATAATTGTCTTCTATATCGTTATTTTCCTGCAATCCGAGAGTAAGTTCATGTATAGCTATTGAAGAAACCACAAAATCGTTAATTTCATTTTTTATAGATTCAAATATATTAAATCTTTCTTTTTCTTCTACGCCAATTTTATTAAAATCTTCTATTAAAAACGACAAAACGCAAGTATCCAATATGCAACATATTTTTTTATTCATTTTTATGCCTCATATTAATTATAGTTTGCGTTAAATTATTTGTTTTTAATTTTCCTATTAAATCGTTAAAATCTTTTTTTACTTTAACTTTATCTAAAATTTCTATAGGTTCTAACTTAAATATTTCTATACCTTCTATAATTCTGCCGTATTCGTCTTGTTTGACTTCGGCGTAAATTTCAACTTCTTCATACAAATAATTACGCCAAGTTTTCGCTATCTCTATATCTTTATTAGGAATTGGAAATATTACGGAATAATTATTTATATCTATATGTATATTTATATTAGGTTCTTTACCGCCTATATCGTTAACTCTTCCTTGAAAAAAACCTACGACATTAAGCGAAATATTTTCGTCTAATGAAGAATTTTTTATAGTTTCTATAACTTCGTTAGATTTATCTACAATATCAACCCATTCTATCGAATTATTATAAGTTATAAAACTTCTTATATTATCTTTTACTTTTTGAAATATTTTATTTTCAGTAAAAGATTTATTGACTTCTAAAGTGCAAGCTATAGAACCGAATTTTATCATTTTTAATTTTATATTTTTATCGGCTTTCTCTATACTTTTTAAAAAATCCGAAGCGATTTTTGAAGTTTCGGAAGATTTAAGATTTTCTAAATTTACATTATTACTTTGTAATTTAAATGTAATTTCGTATTTTTCTTTATTTTCCATAAACATATATTAGTATAAATTGCCGATTTGTCAATTATAATTTTATGTTTTTATTATTTATATATTAGCATAAAAAATATAAATTTAAATAGAATTATAATGATTTTATTAACTCAAATTTATTTATATTATTAAGCCGTATTGTATTTTTAGATTTTTAATTTATAATTTCAGACTGTTAAAAAATGCAAATTGATAAAACAAAACTCTATTATTTAAGGATTTTTTATGTGCGGTATAGTCGGCTATGTCGGAGAAAATAATTCTGTTGATATTCTAATGAATGGACTTTATTCTTTGGAATACAGAGGATACGATTCGGCGGGAATTTCAATAGTTGAAAACGATAATATAATAACTTTCAAATCGGAAGGAAAAATTGAAAACTTACAAAATATTATAGATAAAAATAAAAAAATAGAATCAAATATTGGAATAGGACATATAAGATGGGCGACTCACGGAGCGCCTTCCGATATTAACGCTCATCCTCATTCTACAGCGAGGCTTTCTTTAGTTCATAACGGAATAATAGAAAATTATAAAGACATAAAAAATAATCTTATAAATAAAGGTTATAAATTTATTTCAGAAACCGATACGGAAGTCGCTGCAAATTTGATAGATTATTTATATAATGGAAATCCTTTGCTTGCCATAAAAAAAGCGATTGAAATTATAGAAGGTTCTTACGCTTTTGCAATTATTTTTAAAGACAAACTTGATAAAGTTTACGCTATAAGAAAATGCGCGCCTCTTATTGTAGCTTTGGGTAAAAACGAAAATTTTATAGCGTCAGATATTCCCGCGATATTAAAATACACGAATAAATATATTTTAATAGACGAAGAAAATATTGCGGAATTACAAAAAGATAAAGTTATTATTTACGATAAAGATTTGAAAGAAGTAAATGCAAAAGTAAACGAAGCTAATTGGACTTTGGAACAGGCTGAAAAATCTGGATATGAACATTTTATGATTAAAGAAATTTACGAACAGCCTAAAGCGATTTTAGACACGATAGAGCCAAGAATTGTGCATGGAATTCCCGACTTCAAAAGAGATAATATATTAGACGAAAATTTTTGGAAATATTTTGAAAGAGTTTATATTGTAGGCTGCGGAACTGCAATGCATGCGGCAATGATTGGGAAAAGATTGATTGAAGATAATTGCAGAATTCCCGTAGAATGCGAAATTGCTTCGGAGTTTAGATATAAAAATCCTATTATAACCGATAAAACTCTTGCAATATTTATTTCGCAGTCGGGAGAAACCGCCGATACTTTAGCCGCTTTAAATTTGGTTAAAGAGAGAGGATGCAAAAGTTTAGCTATAGTTAATGTAAACGGCTCTTCAATAGCGCGAGCCGCCGATTATGTTATTTATACTTACGCGGGACCTGAAATATCTGTAGCTTCAACAAAAGCTTATTCCGTTCAAGTTGCTATAATGTATTTAATAACTTTTAAAATATCTTTGGCAAGAAAATTAAAAGAAGAAAAAGAAATAAAAATTCTTATAAGAAATATGCTTAACGCGATTGATTCCATAAACGATTTGCTTGATATGAGCGATGAAATAAAAAATATTTGCGTAGATTATAAAGAAGTTAATAGCATATTTTTTATGGGAAGAGATTTAGATTATTATCAGGTTATGGAAGGCGCTTTAAAAATGAAAGAGATTAGCTATATTCATTGCGAGGCTTATGCTGGAGGCGAGCTTAAACATGGAGTAATATCTTTAATAACCGAAGGAACTTCTGTAGTAGCTTTGGCTATTCAAGAAAAAATTTTAAATAAAATGATAAGCAATATAAAAGAAGTTGTTTCAAGAGGAGCTAAAGTTTTATTATTCGCTAAAAAAGGAATGAATATAGATAAAGACGCTTACGATAAAATAGTATATCTACCTAATATTGAAGATATGTTTATGCCTATCGCCTCAATAGTCGCTTTACAATTACTCGCTTATCATACCGCCGTTATCAGAGGTTGCGATGTCGACAAACCAAGAAATCTAGCAAAAAGCGTTACCGTTGAATAATTAATTATTATATTCTTATAGACTTTATTATTGAAACAAAATATAATTAAATTTTGATTAAACTTACTAATTAAGGAGATAAATTATGATAGTAGTAATGAAACCAAACGCAAAAGAGGAATATATAAATAATATTACCGAAAGATTAACTAACGCGGGACTTGGAACAAATAAAATTGTCGGAGTCGATTGCACGGTTATCGGCATAGTCGGAGATACTTCAAAAGTAGACAGAGAGCTAATATCCACTTTGCCAGGAGTTGCGAGAGTTTTAAAAGTTCAAGAGCCATTTAAAAGAGCAAATAGAGCCTTCAAAAAAGAAGACACTATTGTCAATGTTTCTGGAGTGAAAATCGGAGAAAATAAACCCGTTATTATCGCAGGACCTTGTTCCGTTGAAAGCG
>ERZ857984.1102-NODE-1102-length-24953-cov-5.942044_pt1 | contig 24953 bp, 26 predicted proteins | sample MGYA00519914_ERZ857984 | MGnify/ENA primary metagenome ERZ857984 (study PRJEB31778, sample SAMEA3449417) | human gut metagenome | biome: human gut; feature: human-associated habitat; material: faeces | place: United Kingdom | collected 2010/2012 ... | reverse complement strand
TTGCGGCGGTTGTAAAGAAAGCATTCAGCAGCTTTTAGACGAAATAAATAAATAAATAATTATTTGTTTCAAAATTATTGTTATATTTTCTGTTAATTTAATTTAGCGGAAAATATAATAAGTTATAATAAAGATTTTATGGAGGTAAATATGTGGGAATACACAGATAAGGTTAAAGACCATTTTATAAATCCCAGAAATGTGGGAGAGATTGAAAATCCAGACGCAGAAGCTATGACGGGAAGTATAGTTTGCGGAGACGCTTTAAAATTAACTTTAAAGATAGACAAGGCGACTGAAAAAATAACGGATGCAAAATTTCAAACTTTCGGTTGCGCATCGGCTATAGCGAGCAGTAGCATTCTTACCGAAATGATAAAAGGCAAAACTCTTGAAGAAGCTAAAAATATTACGAATAGAGATATCGCCAAAGAATTGGGAGGATTGCCCGAAGAAAAAATGCATTGTTCTGTAATGGGAATGGAAACTTTGGAGAAAGCGATAAATAATTATAGAGGAATAACTACCGAAGATGACGAGCATGACGAAGGCGCTATAGTTTGCAAATGTTTCGGAGTAACCGACACAAAAATAAAAAGAGCGATTAGAGAAAATAATTTGAATACCGTTGAAGAGATTACTTTTTATACGAAAGCGGGAGGAGGATGCGGCGCTTGTAAAGTAAAATTGGAAGACATATTAAACGAAGAGCTTGCCGAAAGAGAAAGAATAGCCGCTAACGCTCCTCTTACAACCGTTCAAAAAGTTAAGAAAATTGAAGAGGCTTTAGAAACCGTTATTAATCCTATGCTTAAAATGGACGGCGGAAGTTGTAAACTTGTAGATGTTGACGGAAATAAAGTTATAATTTCTTTTAAGGGCGCTTGTTCTTCATGTTTCGCTTCTAAAAATACTTTAAAAGGTTTTGTCGAGCCTAAAATTAAAGAGATTGTAAATAAAGATTTGGAAGTTGTGGAAGCTTAATTTTTTAATTTTGGAGAGATAAAAATGGAAAATAAAAAATTAATATATATGGATAATAACGCCACAACGAGAGTATATGAAGAGGTTTTGGAGGCAATGCTTCCATATTTTAAAGAAAAATATTTTAATCCTTCAAGTATGTATAGCGTTGCGGGCGGAGTTCATAAAGAGATGGAAAAAGCGAGAGAACAAGTTGCAGATTTTTTAGGATGCGAAAAGGTTGAAGTCTGTTTTGTCTCTTGCGGAAGCGAGGGAGACAATATGGCTATAAGAGGAACTATTGAAGCGTATCCGACTAAAAACCATATTATAACTACGAAAGTTGAACATCCCGCGGTTATTGAAACTTGCAAATCTTTGGAAAGATTAGGATATAGAATAACTCTTTTGGATGTCGATAACGATGGCAATATAAACTTGGAAGAATTAAAAAAATCCGTAAACGAAAACACGGCGATTGTTTCGATAATGTATGCCAATAACGAGACGGGAGTTATTTTTCCGATTAAAGAAATAGGAGAGATAGTAAAAAATGCAGGAGCGGTTTTGCATGTTGACGCCGTTCAAGCCGCTGGCAAGCTTCCTCTTAACATGAAAAATGAGCCTTATATAGATATGCTTACAATTGCGGGACATAAAATACATGCCCCAAAAGGAATAGGCGCTTTATATATAAAAAACGGCACTAAATTAAGAACCGTGCAAACGGGAGGACATCAGGAAAGAGGACGAAGAGCTGGGACGGAAAATGTTCCTTATATTGTAGGACTTGGAAAAGCATGTTCTATGGTAAAATCGGAACTTCCAAAGTTTAACGAGCATACTTCAAAATTGAGAGATAAACTTGAAGAAGAAGTTTCAAAAAGAATAAGCGATATAAAAATAAACGGAAAAAACGCGAATAGAGTAAGCAATACGACAAATATAAGTTTCAAAAATATTGAAGGAGAGTCGGTTTTATTATTGCTTGACGGCTATGGAATATGCACTTCGAGCGGAAGCGCATGTTCTTCAGGCACTTTAGAGCCTTCGCCCGTTTTGCAATCTATGGGAGTACCTTTTGAATACGCTCATAGTTCAACAAGGTTTTCTCTTTCTTTAGATAACACTATGGAAGAGATAAATTATACTGCGGACGCTTTGGAAAAAATAGTTTCGAGATTAAGGGATATTTCGCCTTATAGAAATTAAATTAATTATATAAACAAATTAAAACCTGCTTTAATAGAGCGGGTTTTGATTTTTATTCAGTTTTTCTAATTATTAAACAAAGTTTAAGTGATTAATTTAATAATTTTTAAATCTTTCGGCTTGCAAAAAAGAATAGTTTCCAATCCTGCAGGATGAAAAGTTCTTATATAATATTCGTAATCTTCGTTAATAACATTTTTTATAAATATTGGAATATTATAAAAATCTTCCATAAAAAGTTTTCCGCCATGATAAATTGCAATCGCTAAAGAGGGCTTGAATTTTTTTATTGTTTTTATAGAGCCTTCTAATATATTTTTTTCAGCACCTTCGACATCCATTTTTATATAATATATTTTTTCAATATTATTTTCTTCAACAAATTTATCTATCGTTGTAGATTTCATTTTTACAGCTGGACGATTTAAATCCATTGATAAAAAATTTATTTCCGTTTCCGAATTTGAAAAAAGTATATTGCTTGCTATAACATTATTTAATTTATATTTATCTTTAATTTTTAGTAAAATTTTATAATTATTTTCGTCTGGCTCAAAAGCGTATATTCTTGCTTTATTAGAACATTTTTTTGAAAAGAAATAAGCGGTATCTCCCTTAAAAGCTCCTATATCAAATACTACAGCGTCATTTTTTACTTCAAATATATTTTTTATATTATATTGTTTTAATCCGAATATATAGAATGTTATAAAAACTTCTATTTCTAAAGGATATTTAAATCTCTGAATTATAAATAATATTCTTTTGAAAATCCAATAAAAAATATTAACTATGCTATATTTAAATACCAAATGCATCGAATTCTTTATATTTCCAAAAGCTTCTGGATAAAATGCAAGCATATATCTATATATTATGGCTTTCTTAAAAAATTTTTTTGAAATATTATCTTTAAGCATATCGTAAAATATATTAAAATTTTCTCCATCAATTAAGGCTTTAATAAAATTATCTTCGCTTTCGATTTTTTCTATTTTGTTTTTATCGAATTTTTTATTAATTAATTTTCTACATTTATTTAATAATTCTTGCGACATAGTTTTTTTATTATCGATTTGCATAAATTTCTCCCGAATAAGAATAAATGTTTAATGAGTTAACATAATTTTGTTTTAAAATTAAATTATTGAATTGAATTGAATTGAATTGAATTGAATTGAATTGAATTCATGTTGGCTCTCAAAACTTTTATAATCATAGAAAAATTATAAATTAAAATAAAAAAATGTCAAGTATTATAAATCGGTTTTATCATAAAATTTTTATTGAAATCAATAATTTTTTTAATTTGTTATAAAGTTTATTTATAAGTATTTTACATATATTTATTATAATAAAACTAAATATATATTTATCAAATAAAGATTTTAGATCTTCTTAATTAAAAAATACGAAAATTTTAAAAAATAATACCAAACTAAAATTAATAAATAATAATCTAATTTTCGACTAATTTGTTAAAATATACAAAAATGAAAAAATATCATTGCAATAAATAATAAATAATATATGTTTTTATTATCAATGATTGAAATTTTATAAATTAAATATAAATTACGAGGACTTAAAAATGCAAGAGAAAATTAATGAACTTAAAAAGAGAAGAGAAAAAATAGAGTCCATAAGCAAAGAAAAAATAGAATCTCAACATTCAAAAGGAAAATTAACGGCAAGAGAAAGAATTTTACAATTATTAGATAAAGATACTTTTTGCGAAATTGACGCTTTTGTAGAGCATAGATGTTCCGATTTCGGAATGGAGAAAATGAAAATTGCAGGCGAAGGCGTTATAACGGGATACGGAAAAATTAACGGAAGACAAGTTTGCATTTACGCTCAAGATTTTACGGTTATAGGCGGTTCTTTAGGGCAGATGCATGCGGCTAAAATTTGCAAAGCTCAAGATATGGCAATTAAACTTGGTTGTCCATGCATTGGAATAAACGATTCGGGCGGAGCGAGAATTCAAGAAGGAATTGACGCTTTAAGAGGATACGGAGATATTTTTTATAGAAATGTTCAAGCTTCGGGAGTTATTCCTCAAATATGCGTTATTATGGGACCTTGCGCGGGCGGAGCGGTTTACTCGCCAGCTTTAATGGATTTTATTCTTATGACTGATAAAACTTCAAATATGTTTATTACGGGTCCTCAAGTCGTTAAAGCTGTGACGGGAGAAAAAGTGAGCGCCGAAGAATTGGGCGGAGCTTTGGTTCATAGTCAAAAATCGGGAGTCGCTTCTTTAATGTTTAAAGACGAAAGAGAAACTTTAGAAGGAGTTAAAAAACTTCTTTCTTATATTCCGCAAAATAATTTGGAAGATACGCCTTTTGAAGAAACGGGAGATTCGCCAAACAGAAACGACAGCAAATTATCGAATATTCTTCCAGACCAACCTAATAAACCTTATGATATAAAAGATATTATTAAAAGCGTAGTCGACAACGGAGAGTTTTTTGAATTACAACCTTTATTTGCAAAAAATATAGTTATTTGTTTCGCGCGCTTTGACGGAAAATCTGTAGGAATAATAGCAAATCAACCAAATGTTATGGCGGGAGTTTTGGATATTAACGCCGCTGATAAAGCCGCTCGTTTTATAAGATTCTGCGATAGTTTTAATATTCCAATAATTACTTTTGTAGACACGGCGGGATATTTGCCAGGAGTAGGACAAGAGCATAACGGAGTAATAAGGCATGGCGCAAAACTTTTATACGCTTATTCTGAAGCGACAGCGCCTAAAATTACTTTAATAATAAGAAAATCTTACGGCGGCGCTTATATAGCTATGTGTTCAAAACATTTGGGAGCGGATATTGTTTATGCATGGCCCACAGCCGAAATTGCGGTTATGGGACCAGAGGGAGCTGCGAATATAATATTTAAAAAAGAGATAGAAAACGCCGAAGATTCTAAAAAGTTGAGAGCTTCTAAAATAGAAGAATATAAAAAAGAATTTGCAAATCCTTATAGAGCGGCAATTAGAGGTTATGTTGATGATATTATAGAGCCTGAATATACAAGAAGTTATTTAATAAACGCTTTGCATCTTTTGGCAAGCAAGAGAGAAAAACGACTTCCAAGAAAGCATGGAAATATACCTTTATAATAAAAAATAATTATTTGAATTTTATTTTTTAAGGAGAAAATAAATGGAACATAGCGGCGCTATTACTATATTTGGAATTATATCCGTTTTTATTGCGGCTTTAATTTTTTATGTTTTGGCAATATTTTTGGGTTTATTATTTAAAAACAGAAATGTAAAAGCGGAAGAAGAAATAAGCAAAGCTATTGAAGAGAGTAAAACTAAAGAGGAAGATTTGCTTGACGATACGGAACTTATCGCGGTTATAACGGCTTCAATATCCGCATACGCGGGAGGCAATAAATTTGTAATAAAATCTATAAGAGAATCTAAAACGCCAATTTGGGGAATGATTGATAGATTAGGCGATAATATTTAATAACAATTAAGAAATAAAATTAACAATAGGAGATATTATGATTAAACAATATAAAATAACGGTAAACGGAAAATTATACGATGTTTCAGTAGAAGAAGTCGGAGAAATTTTAGGCGACGTTCAAGCTGCAAAAACTATTTCTACTTTTGTAAATACGGACAATGCAAATACAAATAATAATAATGAAAAACAAATTTCAAATAAACCGCAAGATTCTATTCCTATAGACGAAAATGCAATTTCTATTAAAGCGCCAATGCCTGGGACAATTTTATCTTTTAATGTTTCTGTTGGCGATACGGTTTCAGAAGGGCAAGTTTTAGCGATACTTGAAGCTATGAAAATGGAAAACGAATTAGTCTCGCCCGCTTCGGGAAAAGTAAAATCGATTCATGTCGAAAAAGGCTCTTCGGTTGTTGAAAATCAAATAATATTACAAATAATTTAAGGCTCATTTATGAATAAAATTTTAGGTTTAGATTTTAATAATTTATTTGCAGGATTTTATCCGCCGTCTTTTGCTCAAATTATAATGATGCTTTTGGGCGCTTATTTAATATATATGTCGATTTATTATAATAAAAAGCCTTTGCTTCTTCTTCCTATGGGCGTTTCAATATTGGCTTCAAATATGCCTTTGCCTAAAATGACAACCGAAGTTATAAACGGTTTTTTAGGATTTATATTTAGCGGAGCGGATTCGGGAGTTTATTCTATTTTGGTATTTTTTGCCGTTGGAACAATGATAGATTTGGGACTTATTTTAGCGGACCCAAAAAATTTCTTTATAGGAGCAAGTTCTCAAATCGGAATATTCATAATTTTTTATATAATGAGTTCTTTTGGCGAGCATTTAAATTTGGGAGATAATATAGCGGCTGCAACTTCAATTATAGGAGCGGCTGACGGTTCTTTAGCTATGTATATGGCTTCTTTAATTGCCGAGACAAGATATTTTGCGCCAATAGTTATAGCTTCTTATTTGTATATGGAATTATTGCCAATTTTACAAATGGGAGTGACAAAATTTTTAACAACTTCTAAAGAAAGAAAAATTTCTATGTCTTATTTAAGGCATGTTTCAAGAGGAGAGAAAATTATATTCGCCGTTATATCTATGGGATTTTGCGGAATATTTTTGTCAAACGCTTTTCCTTTAATTGCGGCTTTATTATTTGGAAGCATATTAAGAGAATCCGATATAATTAAAAATTTTTCCGTTAATTTACAAAAATCTTTAAACGGAATTCTTACAATGTTTATAGGAATTGCAATAGGTTCTTCGACAACCGCCGAAACTTTTATAACATTTAATACGATTATTATATTTTTATTCGGTTTGCTTTCTTTAATATTAAGCACCGTTATTGGAATTCTTACTGCAAAGATAATGAATATTTTAACAAGAGGAAAAGTTAATCCAATTATAGGCTCTGCGGGATTAAGCGCTTTTCCTATTCCCGCTTGGGGCGCGCATATTTATGGACAAGAAAATAGCTCTTCAAATTGTCTACTTTTGCATGCTATGGCTGTAAATATTTCGGGAATAATTTCGGGCGCTATTTCTGTTGGAATATTATTAACTTTCTTTCATTAAGATAAAGAATATAAAATTATAATATTGTACTATAACAATGATTTTATGAATTATTAATAATATTTTAATTAATTTTTAATTTTCTGTTTATATCATAATCGCCTCTCGCTCCCGTGAGAATATAACCTATTTTATCAATGCTTTTTTTTAGAAGTTCCACGCCTTCAGCCGATTCCGTTCCCGTAGAAATTTTATTATTATAAAGCAAATATTTTTTTCTCACATTCATTGGAGAGAGATTCGGCATAACTACATTAGCGCCATGCAATATTCCAAGTTCGCGTCCGCCTTCTTTTATAGTGCCAAGCGCCGTTGTTGCGGGAATTAATGACAATGGAAATATTAAACGAAGAATACTTATAAGAATTAAAGTTAATTCCATCTCTCCTATTTTTTCTTTTGCAAAAGGAGTGTCTTTATGCGGTAAAAAAGGACCGATTCCTATCATTTCAGGTTTAATTTCTTGCATAAATATCAAATCGCTTGCAATATTTTCTAATTTTTGAAAAGGGCTTCCTACCATAATTCCCGTTCCCGTTTGAAAACCTAATCGTTTTAAAATTCTCAAGCATTCTTTTCTATTATCTAAACTCATATATTTAGGATGCAATTTTGAATAATGTTCGTTTTCGGAAGTTTCATGCCTTAAAAGAAATCTATTCGCTCCGTTATTTTTTAATTCTTTATAATATTCTTCATTTTTTTCGCCTATTGATAAAGTTAAAGCGCAATCGGGAAATTCTTTTTTTATCGCTCTGACAATATTCGACATTCTCTCTATATTAAAAAAATTATCTTCTCCTCCTTGCAAAACAAAAGTTCTAAAACCGATATCGTATCCGATTTTACAACATTCTAAAATTTCTTTTTTATTTAATCGATATCTTTCGGCGTTTTTATTGCTCTTTCTTATTCCGCAATAAATACAATCATTTTTGCAATAATTAGTAAACTCTACAAGCCCGCGCATAAAAATATATTTTCCAAAAATTTTATCCGCTTTCTCTCTCGCTTTAATTCTCAAATATTCTTTTAATTCTTTTATCTCTTCTTTTTCTTTTTTATTAAGTTTCTTTTTATTTAAATTATTATCGTATTCAAAAGAAGATAAAAGAGTTAAAGCGTCTTTATAAGAAATTTTTTCTTTTTTGTCGATTTTATCTATTATTTTTTTTGCTTTGTTAATATCAATAATATTATTCATTAAATATAATTAACTCCGTTTATTTTAGCTATTGCCATTCCGTAATTTGTTATAGGCTTATTCTGTCTTTCGCATAATCTTATTCTGTTTAATATATGCTTTCTTGTTCCCATACATCCGCCGCAATGAATAATTAAATCGTATTTTGACAAATCGCTTGGAAAATCTTCTCCCGTAGTATAATCAATATCAAATGCGAAACCGAATTTATTTTTAAGCATATTTGGAATTTTTACTCTTCCTATATCGCCTTCTAAAGGAATATGAGTGCAACTTTCTGCGATAAGTATTTTACTTTCTTTATTAAGATTATCTATAAAATCCGCTCCTTTTTTGTATATTTTTTCATCTCCTTTATATCGAGCGAATAAAACTGAAAAAGATGTTAATGCGCTTTCTTTAGGTTTTAATTTTTCAACTTCTTTAAAAACTTGCGAATCCGTTATTATAACTTTCGGAGGCTTATTTAAACTTTTTAATGCATTTTCAAATTTATCAAAAGTAGCTCCAATAACTATAGCTTTATTGTCGAGTATATCTCTTATAGTTTGAACTTGAGGCAAAATTAATCTTCCTTTCGGCGCTTGTATATCTTGAGGCATTACAAGTAAAACAATATCGTCTTCTTTAATTATATGTCCGACTATGCTTATTTCGTCTTCTTTTGAAATATTATTTTTTATAGTTTCAATTAGAATGTCTATATTTATTTTTTTATTTACGCTTATAGAAACGCAATCAATATCAAAAATTTCTTTTATATTTTGTTCTACTATTTTATAATTTTGATTCAAATCAATTTTATTTATAACGGCAATAATCGGAATTCCAAATTCGGATAATTGATTTTTCCATTTTAATTCTAAAATATAATCGTTATTTTTAATATTACAATCAAAAACAAGTAGAGCGATATCGGTTTTTTCTGCAATTTTTTTTGTTTTTTCAATTCTTAATAAACCTAAATCTCCATTGTCGTCAAATCCCGCCGTGTCTACTATAACGCATGCTCCAATTTTATTTATTTCAATAGCTTTTTTCACAGGGTCCGTTGTAGTTCCCGCTTTATCTGAAACTATAGCGACATTTTGATTTGCAATAGCGTTTATTATGCTAGATTTTCCCGCGTTTGTTCGTCCAAAAATCGATATATGAGTTCTATTTGAATTTGGAGTATCGTTCATTTTATCCTCAATTTTTAATTTTTTATTCTTAAATTAAAATTTAAAATCTCTCTTTCCTTCGTCTATTCCGTCCAAAGCGCTCACGAGTTTATTTTTTACTTTTTCATTTGGAATTTTATCTATTTCATTAATCATTACTCTGTCAATTTCTTTTTCGGTATTGTTTGACGCATAATCGTTTGAATATTCTTTTAATGTTATTATAGCGTTAGCCTGACAAAAATTTTTTATCTGCCCGCTTTTTGCAAAACTCATAAATCTATCTCCCGTTCTTCCTTCTCTATAACATGCAGTGCAGAAACTTGGCAAATAATCGATTTTGCATAACCATTTTATTATATCGTCCAATGAACGCGTATCGTTAACTTCAAACTGTTTTGAGTTTTCCTCTTCTTCCTCTACATATCCGCCAACGCTTGTCCTTGAGCCTCCGCTTATTTGCGAAACTCCGACTTCCAAAACTTCCTCGCGAGATTTTTGACTCTCTCTTGTAGAAACTATTATTCCCGTATAAGGCACGGCTATTCTTAAAACCGCGACTATTTTTTTAAATAAATCGTCTTTTATAGCGTTAGGAAAAGAATTAACATCCACATCGTCCGCTGGTCTTATTCTTGGAACGCTAATCGTATGAGGTCCGCAACCAAAAGTATCTTCCAAATGTTTTGCATGATAAAGCATCGCCGTGAAATCGTATTTATAATTATAGAGTCCGAATAAAACTCCGATTCCAACATCGTCAATTCCGCCTTCCATAGCTCTATCCATAGCTTCTGTATGATATTCATAATCGCTTTTAGGTCCGCTCGGATGAAGTTTTTGATAAGTAGGTTTATGATAAGTTTCTTGAAATAATACATAAGTGCCAATTCCCGCGTCTTTTAATTTCGTATAATTTTCTACGGTTGTAGCCGCAATATTTACATTTACTCTTCGTATAGCGCCGTTTTTATGTTTTATTCCGTAAATTGTTTTTATAGATTCTAATAAATAATCCATGCTTGCATATTCTGGGTCTTCTCCCGTTTCTAAAGCAAGCCTTTTATGTCCCATATCTTGCAATGCCATAACTTCCGCTTTTATTTCTTCTTGAGTTAATTTTTTTCTCGCTATATTTTTATTTTTTGAATGATAAGGACAATATACGCAACCGTTAATACAATAATTTGATAAATATAACGGAGCGAATAAAACTATTCTTCTTCCATATATTTCAAGTTTTATTTTTTTTGCAATTTCGTATATTTCATTTTCTACATTTTTATCAGAACATAATAATAACGCTAAAGCTTCGTCAGGCTCAAGTCCTTTCATTTCTTTTGACTTATTCAATATTTTTTGAATATCGTAATTTCCGTTTTCAACTTCAAATATTGTTTCTAAAATTTTTTCGTCATTAATAAATTCGTTTGCATTTTTAGATTTTGAATTAAATTTATACATGATAACCTCTCAAATAAAAAACTGTTTAAAAAATTTTTGCTTATTTATTGGAGTAGAGAGCTTTTGCAGAAACTCCTTCCAACATACCAAGCTTACCCGTTAAACTATTAATTTTATCCGAAGGAGCATTTAAAACGACACTTATTATATTTATATTTTTTTCTCTGTAAGGAATTCCCATCCTTCCTATTATAAAATCGCCATTTTCATGCAAAATTTCATTAACCTTTGAAACTATATTTTTATTTTCAATGATTATTCCTATAACGGCAATTCTATTTTCCATAAATCAAATTAAATATTATATAATAGTTGTAAAATCCTTTATGATAAACTTAATAGTTGTTCATTTAGGTATTATAAATTATATAATAAATCATTTATTTTGTAAATAGTTTATTAAATTTTTTTTTAAAAGCGCTTGATTTCGTAATTATTTTATACTATACTATATATAGTTTAATTAAAATTTATGGAGGTATAGAATGAGCGAAAACGCAGCTTTTTTAACCGAAGAGCCAATTAGCGATGGTATCAAAAAATTAGTCGAAGAATGGGAAAACATTGAAGGTAATCTTATAATGATTTTTCATGGCATTCAAAAGCATTACGGATATGTTCCTAGAAATGTAGCTAAATATGTATCGGAAGCTATAGATGTTCCGCTTACAAGAATATATGAAATATTAACTTTCTATAACTATTTTACAATGGAACCGCCTGCTGAAAATCATATATCGGTTTGTATGGGAACTGCTTGCTATTTAAATGGAGCAAAAGATTTAATTGACGAAGTAAAATCAAAACTTTCTTTAAAAGGCGAACAGCAATATTCCGAAGACAGAAAATATAAATTGGAAGAAGTTAGATGCATAGGTTGTTGCGGTTTATCTCCCGTTATTACTTTTAACGGCGAAGTTAAGGGAAGGGTAAAGCCCGAAGATATTTCAAAACTTATAGAAGATAATAATAATAAATAATGGGAGTAAATTATGATAGAAAAATTAGATAGAAAAAAATTAGAAGAACATAGAATAAGCACTGAAAAAGAAATAGAGATAAGAAAAGGAATAGAAACATCCGAAGACGACAGATATCATATATTGGTATGCGGAGGAACGGCTTGCGAATCTAATAAAAGCGAAGAGATAGTTCGATTATTAAAAGAGCATGCGGAGAAAAATGGAATCGGCGATAAAGTTTTGGTTATAAAAACGGGATGTTTCGGTTTTTGTAGTCAAGGTCCCGTAGTTAAAATAATTCCTGGAAGAGTATTTTATACGCATGTTCAACCCGAAGATGCAAAAGATATAATAGAGCAGCATGTAATACAGAAAAAACTTGTATTAAGAATATTGTATAAAGAGCAGAGAGAACATAGAGATTTTACTAAAGAGATTAATTTCTATGAAAAACAAAAAAGAATAGTCTTAAAAAATTGCGGAATGATAGACCCTGAAAATATTGACGAATATATAGGAAATGACGGCTATAAAGCGCTTTCAAAAGTTTTATTTGAGATGCAACCTAAAGATGTTATTAAACAATTAGAAATATCGGGCTTGAGAGGAAGAGGAGGCGCTGGATTTCCAACTTGGAAAAAATGGAGTTTTGCAAGCGAAGTTGAAGCCAAACAAAAATATATAGTATGCAATGCCGATGAAGGAGACCCAGGCGCTTATATGGATAGGAGCATTCTTGAAGGCGACCCTCACGCGGTTATAGAAGCTATGATTATAGGCGGATATGCTATAGGAGCGAGTAAAGGCTATATGTATATAAGAGCCGAATACGGACTTGCAGTTGAAAGAGTAAAGATAGCTTTAAAACAGGCTTATGATTACGGACTACTTGGAAAAAATATTTTGGGAGCTAATTTCTCTTTCGATTTGGATATAAGACTCGGAGCTGGCGCTTTTGTATGCGGCGAGGAAACAGCGCTTTTAGCCTCAATAGAAGGAAGCAGAGGAACTCCAAGACCGCGTCCTCCTTTCCCTGTAAATAAAGGATTATTCGGTTGTCCTACCGTAATAAATAATGTCGAAACTTTTGCAAATATTACATCTATAATAAATAATGGCGGCGAATGGTTTGCCTCAATAGGAACTGAAAATTCAAAAGGAACAAAAGTATTTGCATTAACGGGCAATGTAAATGTTTCTGGCTTGGTTGAAGTGCCTATGGGAACTACTATTAGAGAGATAATTTACGATATAGGAGGCGGAGTTCCTAACGATAAATTTGCTAAAGGAGTTCAAACGGGCGGACCTTCTGGCGGAATATTGCCTGAAGAATTATTTGGAACGCATATAGATTTTGATAATTTGGTTCAATTAGGCTCAATGATGGGTTCGGGCGGTATGATAGTTATAGACGAAGATAGGAATATGGTTGATTTTGCCAAATTCTATTTAGGTTTTTGCGTTGATGAAAGTTGCGGTAAATGTGTTCCTTGTAGAATAGGCGGCATGCAAATGCTAAAATTACTTGAAAAATTTACAAAAAGAAGAGCGAAAGAAGACGATATAGAAAAGTTAAAAGAAATAGCTTTAACTATGAAAAAGGCTTCGCTTTGCGCACTCGGAACTACGGCTGCAAATCCCGTTTTATCGACTTTAAAACATTTTGAAAACGAATATAAAGCGGGAATATTTGTTAGAAACACTAATTAAAATAAAATTTAAATTTAAGGATAAAATTATGATTAAAATAAAAATAAACGGAAAAAATTTAGAAGTTGAAGATAATATTACGATATTAAAAGCGGCTAAAAAAGTGGGAATAAAAATTCCAACTCTATGCTATCATCCCGATATTCATCCAACTTCGGCTTGCGGTATTTGTATGGTTAAACTTGCAAATATGGGCAATAAATATGTTAGAGCATGTTCTATGCTTGTTGAAGAAGGAATGGATATTATAACTCATGACGCCGAAATAAATATGGTTAGAAAAGGAGTTTTGGAACTTGTTTTATCCGCTCATCCTAACGATTGTTTAAATTGCATAAGAAACGGAAACTGCGAACTTCAAACCGCAGCCGCCGATTTTGGAGTTAGAAATTCAAAATTCGACAATATAAAACAGAATCATCCGAGAGACGAAACGGCAGGAAGCATAGTTCTCAATCCTGAAAAATGTATAAAATGCGGAAGATGTGTAGTCGTTTGTCAAGAAATGCAAAAAGTTCATGCATTAGGTTTTGTAAATAGAGGATTTGATACTTATTTTGCGCCCGTTGGAGTTTCGCTTAAAGATTCTACTTGCGTTGATTGTGGACAATGCGCCACTCACTGCCCTGTAGCCGCAATATACGAAAAAGTCGACACTAAAGAAGTTATTGACGCTTTGGATAATCCCGATATTTATGTTACGGTTCAAATGGCGCCTTCGGTTAGAGTGGCTTTGGGAGAATATTTCGGACTTAAAGCGGGAGATAATATTACAGGAAAAATATACGCCGCTATGCGTTTATTAGGATTCGATGCGATATTCGATACAAATTTTGGAGCGGATATGACTATAGTAGAAGAGGCTAACGAGTTTGTTAAAAGATTTACCGAAAGCAACGGCACGGCTGTAATGACTACTTCATGCTGTCCCGCTTGGGTAAAATATATAGAAGAATATTATCCTGATTTGCTTGATAATGTTTCCACTTCAAAATCTCCTCATATGATGCTAGCGCCTATGGTTAAAACATATTATGCGGAAAAAATGAAATTAAATCCTGCAAAAATATATAATGTTTCAATAATGCCTTGCACGGCTAAAAAGAATGAAATCAGAAAAAACGATACGATGAAATCAAGCGGATATAACGATGTAGATGTCGTTATAACTACAAGAGAGTTTGCAAGAATGATAAAACGATATGGAATAGATTTAGCGGGAATACAAGAGGAAGAAGCGGATAGCATACTTGGAGAATATAGCGGAGCGGGAACGATTTTCGGAGCTACAGGCGGAGTTATGGAGGCGGCTTTAAGAACGGCTTATAATGTTATAGCGGGTTCTAATCTTGAAAATGTAGAATTTAACGATGTGAGAGGATTAAAAAATGTTAAAAAAGCTACAGTAAAGATTTTAGATAAGGATGTTAAAATAGCCGTAGTAAACGGACTTCATAATGTCGACCCTGTTATGCAAGAGATAAGAAAGGCGAAAGAAAAAGGCGAAAATCCTCCTTATAATTTTGTAGAGGTTATGGCTTGTCCAGGCGGATGCGTAGGCGGCGGCGGACAACCTTACGGAACTACCAACGAGGTAAGAGTCGATAGAGCTAAAGGATTATACACGGAAGATAAAAAAGTCGTTAAACATAGATGTTCGCATGACAACGAGCATATAAAAATACTTTATAAAGACTTCTTGGGAGAACCTTTAGGAGAAAAACCGCATCATTATTTGCATACCGAATATAAGAAAGCGGAAAAATATACAAAATAAAAATAAAGTAAAATAACGAAGAAAATTACAAAGCGTATCTATCAGGCAAAAATGATTGATACGCTTTTTTATTTAATTTTTCTTATATTCTTCATACTTTCCAAATTGATTTTTATTATCTAAACCATATTGTTTTATTATGTCTTCTACTTCAGTTTTCTTATCAGGAAAATTTTTTGTAATTGCTTCGGCATCTAGTTTCCCATTATTTGTTAATATCTCCTGTATAACAGGTCCAGAATTTTCTTTACCAACTACTTTTACAATATCATTTAATGCATCTTTTTCATTTTTATCCATAGTAATCGTATGCATAGAATCTCCGATAGGAAATACGCCAACATAATTACTAGAATTAGTATCTTGATATATTCCGCCAATTCCCATTATATCTGAATCAAAAGTATAATCTTTACCATTAAACTTTACAGTATTCCCGCCATTTCCAACTTCAAAACCACCATAGTTTCCGTCTTTCATTTTTCCTAAAAAGAAAGAAGCGCCAGGCTCTGTAACTTCAAGCGTAGACTTTCTGCAAGAAATAACGAAAGTTAAAATAATAATTGCTATTAAAATTATGTTTTTCATGTCAATCCCTCTTTTATTTAATTTATTTTAATATTGTTTTATTATATATAAAATTCGGATTTTATCAAGTTGTATTTTAGATATTTATATAATTGTTTATCATAGCTTCAAAAGATATTAAATTATATTTGTCGTCTTTTTAATAATACGATTTTAAAATTATAACTTATTAATTATATAAAAAATAAAAAGCGTATCCCTAAAATTTAGAGATACGCCAATATGATTAATTATTAAGCTTTTGCAAGAGCTTCGCCTAATTCAACGCATTTATTAAGCCCTTCATCGTCTGGAGTGAGATTAACTGTTAAACCATCCTTAACCAAAGAACCGCCCGCAGAAGAAACATCTTCTTGCCAAATTCTCATCCATTCTCCATCTCCCCAATCGTAAGAACCAAATAAAACTATCTTTTTACCCGAAAGTTTACTTTTAATAGAATCGTAAAACGGTTGAAATTCCGATTCTTCCAAATTCTCCGAACCCATAGACGGACATCCTAAAGCAAGTTTTGAATAATCGTCCACATTTCCCGAAAAACTTGAAACTGAAAATAATTCTACGCTCGCTCCCGCATTTTCTATGCCTTTTTGCACGCTTTTTGCCATACTTTCCGTATTTCCCGTGCCGCTCCAATAAATTATCGCTATTTTATCGCTCATTTTTATCCTCCAAGATATTTATTTTTTTTAGTTAATATTATTTGAATAATCGCTATAGCTTTCTATTATCTCCAAAATATTTTTTCCTTCCAAAAAAGTATTTGTGTAGAAAAATCTGCATCGATTGTAACTGTCGAAAGTTTTTATAGCGTCATTTTTATTATGATAAACTTTCCAATAACCAGAATATAAACAGTTTTTGCCAAAATTATTTATAAAACCGCAAATATCGATTAAAGGATAGCCCAAAAATATTCCTATTTCATGCGGAAAATTTTTATTATCTTTCATTTTCTCGCTTAAAATTTGAATATTCTTATACATATTACGCGAATTGTATCCGCAGTCGCATAAAAACTTTGAAACCTCTTCGCTTTCGATATAGTTTTTCAATTGTTCTTTATTATAAACATAAACTATAACTTTAGAATTATAATCTTTCAAAATTGAGAGATTAATTCCTTTTTTATGTAAAAGTTTATTATAAAAAACTATTCTCTCGCATAATTCTTTTTTAGAATTATAATTATATGTAAAGATATTGGCTATTTTTATTCCCGCCAAAGTCGGAGCGGAATGATTTATAAGCAATTCGTCAAACATATTAACCTCTTTTTTTGTTAGTTAATTCTAACATATATTGTTAAAACAGTCTAACTTTTATTTTGTAAAATTATAATAAAGATTTTATTCTTTAAACAACTAACTTTTTTATAAAAAATATTCGATAATATAAGTATATTTGTAAATTTTGGAGGCTTAAATTATGGAAATTTCAATTAATTCTATTCATTCGCAAACAATGTTTCCTTTAAGCAGACATGTATATAGCGCGGGGCTTAATGTTTATAATTCTTCACAATCTGCAGGAAAAATTGCGGGAATAGTTTCGGCTCAAGGTTCTTCCGTTGCCGTAAATTATAATATTGGCGGTAAATTGAATGTTTACGCTTGATTAAAATTATTATTAATATTTTGTTTGAAAGAAAAAATATTTTATATAGATAAAACTTTTAAAAAATTTAATATTTTAAAAAATTTTAATCAATAATATTTGCCTTCGTATAAAAATAAACTAGACAAATAATAATATTCCTAGTTTAATTTATTAATTTATGTTTGATTTAACTAACAATATTTTAAATATCGAAAGAGCCGAATACGAATTAAATAAGGCTTATAAATCTAACCCAACCGCTTGGGTAGAACATTCAAAATATGTGGCGAAAGCCTGCAGAATAATTGCCGAAAAATGCGAAAATTTGGACGAAGAAAAAGCTTACATTTATGGACTTTTGCATGATATTGGAAGATATGCTGGAATAACCTCCGAAAAACATTTAATTGACGGTTATAAATATTGCATAAATTATGGCTGGGAAAAATTGGCTAAAATTTGCATAAGTCATGCTTTTATGATACAAGATATTGAAACGGCGATTGGAGAATTTGATATGAGTGAAGAAGATTATAATTTCATGAAAGAATTTATAAAAAATGCAAAATATGACGATTACGATTTGCTCGTTCAATTATGCGATTCGCTCGCTATGACAAACGGATTTTGTATTGTAGAAAAAAGATTTATTGATGTCGCCATAAGATACGGAACTTTTAAACATAGTTCTTTAAGATGGAAAAAATATTCGATATAAAGAAATATTTTGAAAATAAAATAGGAATTTCTATATATAAGTTGCTTCCAAATATAATAGAAAGTATATTTTATTAACTTTAAAAAATGTCTTTTATTGTTTAATATTAGTTCTGTTGTCAAGTAAAAATTATGCTATTTCAAAATGTTTATTTACAAAAGCCTTCATTATTTCGTTAAATATTTTTTAATTTTTTTAAAATAAAAACTTGACTTTATAATTTAAACATGTTAAAATAATTTACTCTTTACATTGTTATATATGTAAGAATATGTAATTTTATTTAATATAGAATATATTTGAATTAAGGATATTTTATGGATAAGAAAATTTTAAAAACGAAAAATAATACTTATGTCCTTTCGCAAAAGGATATTAAACAAAATTGGCTCATAATAGACGCTAAAGGTAAATCTTTAGGAAGAGTTGCAAGCAGAGCGGCTTATTTGCTTAAAGGGAAACATAAACCCGATTACGCTTATAATTTAGATAACGGAGATTATGTTATTATAATAAACGCTAAAGATATAATTCTTACGGGAAATAAAAAGAAAGGAAAAATTCATTATAGACATACGGGTTATCCTGGCGGAATAAAATCCGTTAGTTATGGAGAATTGCTTGAAAAAAATCCTGAAAGAATGGTTAGAATAGCGGTAAAAGGCATGCTTTCGCATAATCCTTTGGGAAGATTGCACTTAAAAAAATTAAAAGTTTATGCAGGAGATAAACATCCGCATGAAGCTAATAAACCTGAAATAATAAATATAAAGTAAATAAATAGGAGAATAAATAATGGCTTCAAAACAATTAACTATTTTTACAGGAAAAAGAAAAACCGCTAATGCAAGAACTCGCATAGCTTTAGGAAGCGGAAAAATTTTAATAAACGGTAAAAATTATACGGAATATTTTTGCAATAGAGCCGCTTTAATTAAAGTCGTTGAAGACGCCTTAAAAATAACGGGAAATTTTGGCAAATACGATGTGTTTGCAAATGTTAGAGGCGGAGGAATAAGCGCGCAAGCGGACGCTGTTAGACATGGAATTGCAAAAGCTTTGGTTGCGGAAAATCAAGATTTTAGAATCGCTTTAAAAAGAAACGGTTTTATTACGAGAGATTCTAGAGAAGTTGAGAGAAAGAAATACGGAAGGTCTGGAGCGAGAAAACTTTTCCAATTCTCAAAAAGATAATTTTTTGTTAAAATATTTTATAAGTTATAATTAAGGGCTTGATATATGAATTCTAAAAAATTGAAAAAATTTAAAGATTTATTACTTGAAGAAAAAAGAAATACATTAGACGAATTATTGAGCGGAAACGAAACTTACGAAGCGCTAAAACAAGAAACTCATGGCGATATGGCGGATATAGCTTTTCAAACTTACGAGAAGCAAAGTTTGGTTAACTCTTCTCAAAAAGATAAAGATAAATTAGAAGCTTTAAATAACGCTCTTAAAAGAATTGAAGACGGTTCTTATGGAAAATGTATCGATTGCAAAGACGAAATTAGCGAAGATAGATTAACCGCTATACCTTATACTTTAAGATGCGTAAATTGTATGGCTAAATACGAAGATAAGAGACGCCGTGAAAAAATGTAATGTTCGTTAAAGTTGTTTTTAACCTTCCTATAGACAATATACTTATATATAAAAAACCTGACGAAATAAAAGATAGTTTAGTCGGTTGCAGAATAATAGCTCCAGTAAAAAATAGAAATATTAAAGGAATTGTAATTGAAGAAACCGAAGAGTCGGAAGGCGATTTCAAAATCTATCCTATAAAAGCGAGAATAGATATTGAGCCTATATGTTCAAATAGAGAATTTGAGCTTGCAAAATGGATGAGTAAATATTATCATTCTTCTTTTGGGGAATCTTTATTTGCGTCTTTGCCAGCTGGAAATCCTGCAAAAATAGAAAAAAAAGCATCTCCTATTCCCGCAAAACAAACGCCTTATTTAAAATTAAACGAAGAGCAAGAAAAAGTTTTAAAAAAAATAATAGAAAGCGTAGAATCAAAAAAACCAAAAACATTTTTATTGCATGGTGTGACGGGAAGCGGAAAAACCGAAATTTATTTGCAGGCAATTAAAAAAGTAGTCGATATCGGAAAACAAGCTATAGTAATACTTCCCGAAATTTCTTTAACTCCGCAAACTATAAAAAGATTCGCTGAAAGATTTGAAGGAAAAATAGCCGTTTTACACAGCAAATTATCGCCAAATTCAAAATATAGATATTGGCAAATGATAAAAAAAAATGAAATAAAAATAGTAGTAGGCGCTAGAAGCGCGATATTTTCTCCCGCAAATAATTTGGGAATTATAGTTATAGACGAAGAGCATGAAACGAGTTATAAAGCTAACGAAACGCCGAGATATCATGCAAGACAAATCGCTTTTTACAGAAAAGAAAAAGAAAATGCAACTTTACTTTTGGGAAGCGCCACGCCGTCTATAGAAAGTTATTATCATTCTCAAAATGGAAAAATAGAACTTTTAACTTTAACTAAAAGAGCGTCTTTGGTAAATATGCCCGAAGTTAAAATACTAGATTTAAAAAAAGAAAAAAAGTCCGAAGTTTTTCCAATGATAACTCAAAAATTAGTAGAAGAGATTAATAAAAAATTAGAGTTAAAAGAACAGATAATATTATTTTTAAATAGAAAAGGATACGCTCCCGTTGTAAGTTGTTCGCATTGCGGAAAAGTTTTGGAATGTCCAAACTGTTCGGTTTCTCTCACTTATCATAAAAAGAAAAATACGGTTATGTGTCATTATTGCGGATATACTCAATTTTTAGAAGAGCTTTGCGGAGAATGTAAAATAGGACATTTTGAAAGAATAGGAAGCGGAACTGAAAAAGTAGAGGAGCATTTAAATATTCTTTTTCCAAATGCAAGAATAGAGAGAGTCGACCAGGAATCCGTAGGCGGCACAAAAAATTACGAAAAAATATTTAAAAGATTTTCTGACGGAGAGATAGATATATTAGTCGGAACTCAAATGATAGCGAAAGGACTCGATTTTCCAAATGTCACTTTAGTCGGAGCGCTTTTTGCAGATATGTCGCTTCATATACCCGATTTTAGAAGCGCGGAGAGAACATTTAATTTAATAACTCAAGTCGCGGGCAGAAGCGGAAGAGGGGATAAAAAAGGAATAGTTTATATACAAACTTACTCGCCGAATCATTATAGTATAGAATGCGCAAAAAATCATGATTATATTTCTTTCTATAATAACGAAATATTAAAAAGAAAATCGCCTCTTAATTATCCGCCGTTTTCAAGACTCGTTAGACTCGTTATAAGAGGAGAAAACGAATTAAAAGTTGAAAATGACGCCAATACGATTGCAGATTTATTAAAAACATTAACCTGTCAATATAAAGATAAACTTGAAATATTGGGAGCGACTCCATGCATAATTAATAAATTAAATAAATATTATAGATGGAATATTTTAATAAAAATCGCTTCTCATTCTCTCTTAAAAGAATTCTTTGAAAGATTATCAAAAAATTTTATCGCTCAAAAAGGAAATTATATTGAAATAGATATAGACCCTTTAAATATGTTATGATTATATTTTATTTTTAATTATATTTTTTAATTGTATTTATATATTGATAAAAAATCTTAATAAATTTTTGATTCTAAAGCGTTGACAAAAATTTTAATATATTGTATAATTTTAACTATGTTAAAGAAAAATGAAACCTTACGAAATATAAATTCTGCAGCTCAGCTCAGCTCAGCTCAGCTCAGCTCAGTTTCACTTTAAACTTTTTTCAATTTTATGTTTACTTATTAATTATAAAAACTATTATATTTATTTTGAATTCATATTTGATAAAATCGTTTATTTATATAAATTATTATTTGGTAATTTTACATACAAACAAGTATTACTATTTAATACCTGCAGTATGATAAAATATAAAAAATACAAACTTAAAATTAAGGAGTTAAAAAATGTCAGAAGAAAACAATCTTCAAGTATCAAAACAAGCGGACGAGCAATTTTGCAGTTCGTGCGGAAAGCCTATTAAAATTAAGGCAGAAATTTGTCCGCATTGTGGAGTAAGACAATCTGGTTCAAAAGAAAAATCAGATAAAAGTTGGGGAGTTTGTTTATTGCTCAGCATATTATTCGGGTGGGCTGGAGTAGATAGGCTTTACGCTGGAAGAATTGTAAGCGGTATAATAATACTCTTATATACTGTAGTTTTTATGCCTATAGTTTCTATAGTTACTTTAGGTATAATGTTTTTATTTTTAGCCCCATTAAGTGGCTTAATATGGTTGATAGAGATTATTATAGTAGCTACGGGCAATTTAAAAGACGGAGAAAATAAATACATTATCAAAGATTAAAATTTATTTAAAATATAAAGCGGCGTAGTTTATTATGTCGCTTTATATAATAAAATTTGGAGAAAAAATGAATAAAATTATATCTTTAATATTTTTAAGTTTATTGTTAGTCGGTTGCGATTTTACTACTTCAAAAAATCCCGAAGCTTCTTGGATAAAATCGATTAAAGGAAAAACTTTCGCAGACGATGAAGGAATAAGTTTTATATTTGACGCAAACGGCAACTGTTCTATAAAAATTACGGAAGATACTTCTAATGATTTTTGGTCGGAGCTTGGAAAATTAGCCGTTGAAAGTATTCAATTCACATATATAAAAGCGATAAATAAAAATCGAGCGGTTTATAGTATGAAAATATTATTTATGACGGCATATTATGGTTTGAAATTGGATAAAAACAAATTGTTTATGACTATAGAAGAACCAGCGGAAACGCCAGAAGATATAAATTGGGATGAATTAGAATATATAGCTTCAAAAAAATAATAATAAATTAAAGATATTATTATTTGATTTAAAATTATAATTTGAATAATATAAGTAAATATTAAATTTTTATATAAAGGAGATTATAATGTCTAAAGATAATCAATTACTTAATTTGTTAGAAAACACTATTAAGTATAAATCTACTGTAGACGAAGCTAAAAAAAGTTTAGTCCCTAAAGTAAATATAATTGATATTTTAGGGAATACATACGAGGAAGTTCCAAACAGCGCATTATTATGTAGTATTCTTAACTTTAAACATGAAGCTATAAATTTTGCAAAAGATTTTTCTGAATATATTATTGATGAAGAATATAAAGATAAAATTAAAAATTCAAATTTGGAAAATGTGTATAAAGAATTTCAAATTAACGAAGGAAGAAGAATTGATATATTAATCGTATTCGATAAATTTGAAATAATTATTGAGAATAAAATAAATGCGGGCGACCAAGAAAATCAATTATTAGATTATTATAACGATAGATATAACGGAGAAAAAGAAATATTTATAATTTACTTGACTAAAAACGCTTATAAACCTTCCGAATACAGCATTGACAGAGGAAAGAGAGCGGAATTAGAAGAAAGTAAAAGAATATATTATTTATCTCATAACGATATAGCAGAATGGATTGAAGAATATATTTTTAAAAAATATAAATTTTTAAGAAAAGAGGAAAAATATCAATCAATTTATTCCGCTTTAATTCAAATTAAAAATAATGAAAAAATAATAAGTAAAACAACGGAGGAAGACAATATGGAACAAGAAATGATTAAAGAATTGTTTAAAAAACATAATTATTTTGATTTGCTAAAAAACAGCAATTTATCAAAAGAAGATTTTGATACATTAGACGAATGCATAAGATTATTTGAAAATGCAACAAAAGTAATTCAAAGTAAAAAAGTTGATATAATATCTAACAATGAAAAAGTAATAAAAGAAGCGAAATATTCAGAAAGAGTAGGCGCACATATAAATGGAATTCCTGGAACTGTTAAAATTAAAAAGGAAGATATTAAATATAATATTCAGTTTGGGAAAAGTCATAATATGCAAATTGTAGTGAGAAGTGGACTTTCTGTAAGATTAGAGCAAAATCTTTTTGATAATATGAAAATATTAATATGGCTAAATCCGCTAAATAATAACATTATAAAGAGTTTAGAAGAAATTGAAGATAAAATAAAAAATGTATTTGATAATTTTCAAAGAGGAAAAGATAACTATATTTATTTTAGTAATTTAGATATTGATAAATATAAAGCCGAAGATACCGCTAAAAAAATTATAGAGTTATACAATATATTAAGAGATAATATACCTCAATAAAAAATTATTAAATCAAGGAGAAATAGAATGAAGAAAATTATATTTATATTCATATTATTTAATATTATTTCATTAAATTTATTTGGTAAATATAAACATGAAGATTTTTATAAAACTGTAGATTTGAGCAAATGCAAAGATGCTAAAGAGATGTTATATACTTTAAAAATATGCCATAGTGTAGGTGAGGCTATGAATAATGGCACATATCTTTGGAGATTAGCGGTTGAAATATCGCATTTTGTAGATTATTACTATTATATGATAGGAGCTTATAAGTATTTAATAAATT
>ERZ857984.1100-NODE-1100-length-24956-cov-3.016706_pt1 | contig 24956 bp, 17 predicted proteins | sample MGYA00519914_ERZ857984 | MGnify/ENA primary metagenome ERZ857984 (study PRJEB31778, sample SAMEA3449417) | human gut metagenome | biome: human gut; feature: human-associated habitat; material: faeces | place: United Kingdom | collected 2010/2012 ... | reverse complement strand
TGTAGCGCCACACGATGTTCATCATCAGCACGAACATGACGATGAAGAACGTGAGGACCATCGGGCCGAGGTAGGACTTCAGAACGAGTCTGTGAATGGTTTTCATGCGGCGGATCGCAGTTTTTTGTTACGCAAAGATAGTGCAAGGCGAGAGGAGTGCCAAATTTATTTGAGCACTTCCGGGTCGCAGCCTATCCAAACGGCAGCCTTTTTTGTCGTAAAGATAACAGTTTTACCATTATAAGCGTAAGAGTGAGGGTAAATATTATGGCGGCGCCGGGCGGAACCTCGAAATTGTAGCTGACGACAAGCCCTGCGACATTGCCCGCCACAGCCACAAGGGGTGCGGCGAGGGCGATGGTGCGGTACGACCGCGAGAGCGAGTTGACGATCACCACGGGCATCGTCACGAGCGAGATCAGCAGCACGATGCCCATGATGCGGATCGAGAGCACGATGGTCACCGCCACCAGCGCGGCCATCAGATAGGAGATCACGCGCGTGGGGATGCCCCGGCTGCGGGCGAAGTCGCGGTCGAAGGCGACGTACATGACCGGACGCAGCCAAAGGAGCGTGCCGACAATTACCACGAGCGTCAGAACGGCGAGCGCCTGGACATCGGTGCGGGTGACCGTTACGATGCTGCCGAACAGGAAATTCGAGAGGTCGCCCGATGTGTAGCCCGGGCGCAGGCTCATGAACAGTACGCCGATGGCCATACCCACCGACCAGATGATGCCGATGGCCGAATCCTCCCGGATACGGCCCCGGTCGTTGGCCCATTCGATCCCCAGCGCCGAGAGGACGGCGAAGACCATCGCGCCCAGAATCGGATTGATTCCGAGGTAGAAAGCGATGCCCAGTCCGCCGAACGAGGAGTGCGTGATGCCGCCGCTGAGGAAGACCAGCCGCCGGCAGACGACGTAAGTACCGATAATACCGCACGTAATGCCCGACAGGATGCACGCCCAAAAAGCGTGATTGAGGTAGCTGTATCGGACAAGGTCGTTGAAAAACTCCATGGTGCGGTAATCATTAGTTTGCAAATTTACGGATTTTTTACAAAAAAATAGAACCGGGAGCCGTTTTATATCGCAGCATCCGTATTTTGTTCCGTCCGATTTGCGGGGCCCGTGCTTTGTTGCCGCAGAGAGCGGTATCGGTCGGAAGACAGGCTGTGCATACACCGGAATTCGTATGCTTTTTGGTGAAAGACATTAAAAAATCGAATATTCGGTGCGTCATATCATTTTTTTTCGTATATTTGAATACGAATGCTTGTTCATAGGTTCTTCGGCATTCGCAAAACCAATCTTTAATCTCTTAAATTTTTACATTTATGCGTACATCTTTATTTCTCGGTTTGACCGGATTGGCATTGCTGGCAGCGTGCGGACTGTCGGGGTGCAGTGATGACGGTGTCGAAAACAAAGACCCACAACCCCCCCCACAGTTGATGTCAGCGTAGATGAAGTAAATCGTACAACGGCTTCATTTACAATCAATACGAACAATGCCTCCGACTATGTCTATGCCTTATTGCCGGCTGCAGAAACGATCGCTGATGCGGAGGCGCTCTTCGAAAGAGGACCTGTCCATTATTTCGAAGGAGAGAAAACAGCAAAGGTCGATCTGAACGATCTTGTCGGCGACACGGAATACAATCTTTATGTTGCGGTACGCAACATCAATCCTTTAGTTTACAGCGATCTCGCTTCCGAGGTGATCGACACGCATGTTCCCTATACCGAGATGATTACGCTCGAAAGTGTCGGACTTACCTCTTTCTCCTACCATATCATGAAGCCCGAAGGGGTGGCCAAGTACAAGCACGTCTGTCTTTCGAAGTCCGACTACGATTACATCGTAAGTTTAATCGGGAGCAGCTTGCATGCGTATGTAAGTACTTTCGGTGCGGAAGCGACCGAGGATCAAACCTATAATTTCGATACCACTTTCTTCGATGTAGTCGGTTATCGTCAGGATATCTATTCCGACATGGAGTTTATCATCATTGCCGGTGAAGTGGACGAGAATGGCCAGGTCGCAGAGTCGGCTGTGAAGTCGCTCCTCTTCAAAACCAAGAAGGCCGGTGTCGCGCCTTACGACTTCGAGGTTTCCGTGGGTAACATCGGTTCGATGACGGCCGATATCACTATCGAGCCGGAGGAGGGAATCGAGCGTTTCCGCTATTTGGTTGCTTCTCGGGCAGATTTCGATTATACCGCTTTCGAGGGAGAGGCTTCCGTGCGTCGCATGATCATCGGTGAATGGGACAATTTTACGAACGAGAGTACGAAAGCTATCACCGTCAATGCGACGGGACTCAAACCCAATACCGAATATCAGGTGGGTATCGTGGGCTTCGACAAGGAGTTGCGCGAAAAGGTTCTGCTTTACGACTTCACGACGGGAGAGCCTACAGGCCCGAAACCGACTTTGGCCGTCGAAACACAGACTGTCGAAACTCCGTGGAACAAGGCCGCTTTCAAGGTCAATGCGACTTATGCGGTAGCGATGACGGCCGGTGTTTTCCCGAAGGGCTCCATCGACGAAGTGCTCGGCCGCCCCGGTAATGAGAATCTTACGGCCGGCGATGTCATTTACAACAACGGTACGCAGCTTACCGAACAGGAGGTGGCCTCGGCCATGAGCGAAGAGGGGCTTGTCATCGAGAGTGGGGAGCTTCTGCCCAATACCGAGTACGAGTTCGGCGTTTATGCGGCCAATGCAGAAGGTGTGGGCGTTTTCGAAATAGTGGAGTTCACTACCCTTTTACCGCCGCAGCAAGGCGGGGAGCTGCGTGCGAAGCTGCCCGGCAGATACACTGCGACGACCAAAGACAGCAACGGTGATCCGGTCACTTTCTCCGTTACCATCGCTACGGGTGTGAACGAAGCTACCGAGAAAGCTTATTCCGATCTGAACCGTCTGGTTGTTCTGGGCTTCGCACCGTGCGGGGTGGATTATGTCAGCCCCGAAGAGCTGCTCACCAACGGCTGGGCAGCGACCGAAGAGGAGGCCAATGCGAACTATGGACCGAAGTGGTTCATTGAGTTCAACAGCGACGAAACGATTTCGACGAGTCTTCCTGTGAACGACGAACTGGATTACACGATGTTGAATTTCGATGGTAAGCAATACTATTTCCACGCTTTCGCCAAACGTCCGACTAGCGATCGCTATACGGATGCGGTACGCAGCTTCCCTGTCGAGGTGTCGGATGATCTGACTGTGACGATCAAGAAGTTGGTCGAAGAAACCGACTACGGTACCTTTACTTTCTATCCCGGTGTGTTGTCGGGTACGAGTCAGTGGTGGGGAGACATGGTGTTCGCAGCGTCGGAAGAGATCGTGCTGAAGCGCGATGCCGATCAGGGGCCCGAGTCTGTTGCCGTGAAGAGCGTGCGACATCTCTCCATGCCCGAGCGCGTGACCGTAAACCTCGGAACGTCACCCGCAGTGGACAACCGTCGAGCTGTGGCTGAACGATTGATGCGTTAATCCTAAAAAACTGGTGTTATGAAGAATTTATTTGGATGGATGCTGGTCGTACTGCTGATGCTGACGGCCGGCGTATCGTGCAGCGACGATGAAGAGCTGATCGCGGGCAATGGAATCGCCGATGCAGCCTGGAGTGCCGAAAACCAGGTCGAGATCGAAGGCGGGGTGCTTAACTACACGTTTACCGCCGCAGGCGATTGGACTGCCCGGAGTTCGGCTGACTGGTGCGAAGTGCAAACCGGTTCGGGTATGGCGGGCGAATCGTTGCTGCGTCTGAAAGTTGCCAAAAATACCCGGGCCGAAGCTCGTTCCGCGACGATTACCGTCAGTGTGGGGGGATATGCTTCGCCGGTTTCGTTCGTGGTGAAGCAGGGCAAAGGATTAAGTGAGCAGGGTGACGGAAAATACCGCAGCGTGAACGAATGGGTTGCCGGGTACATGAAGAGCCGTTATCTCTGGAATCGTGCCATCGAGAATGTCCCGCTCGATTACAGCCTTTGTTATGACTTCTTTTTCTCCTCGATTCTCGACGGTGTAGCCGCCCAGGACGATGTGAACCGCGAAGACGGTCATTGGCAGGGGCAGAAACGTATGTATTACTATTCGCGTCTGGAAAGCGATGCGCCCCTGTCGCGTGCTCCCGGCGAGGCGTATATCGGTTCGGGTATCTATCTGTTGGATGCGACCCGCCTCGGGGACGATTATATCGGAATTGTGGTCATGGTCGTCATACCCGGAACACCGGCTGCGGAGGTCGGACTCGTGCGCGGCGACTTCATCACGGCGGTCAATGGCGAGGAGGTAACCGAAAGCAACTATCAGAGTTTGGGCCAGGCCGTGTACGACGGTGCGGTCGATGTTACGGTGAACAGTGTCACGTGGACCGACAACGGGACTACTCCTGTGCTTACCCCGAAAGGGAATGTGCAGCTCGGAAGTGCGACCTTCACCAGTCCGGCTATCTATATGGATAAAGTGGTCGAAATCGAAGAGTCGGACAAGAAGGCCGGTTATCTGCTTTATATGGGCTTCGATGTCGATTACGATGAGGAGTTGATAGCCGCTTTCGACCGTTTCCGCGCACAGAATGTCACCGACCTGATCCTCGATCTGCGTTACAACAACGGTGGCGATGTGCTTTCGAGTACTGTGCTCGGTACGCTCATCGCAGGTGAGGCGTACAAGGGACAGCTCTATGCTCATATGACGTTCAACGAGGACCGCACGGAGGCCGGAGAGAGTGGCGACTACAAGATCGGCGTCAAGGAGACGTTCGAAAGCGTGTACGAACCGATCGAAAGAGCCTTGCAACACGCTTTGGGTTTGAAGAAAATCTATGTCCTGGTGAGCGAAACGACTGCTTCGGCGAGCGAAATGGTCATCAACGGTCTGCGCGGTCTTGATATTGAGGTCAATCTTATCGGGATGCCCACTAACGGTAAGAACGTAGGTATGGAAGGTGTGGTCCGCTCGTTTCACAATTACGATTTCCTGCTTTTCCCCGTTTCGTTCTATATTGAAAATGCCAAGGGCTTCCGGGATTACTCGGATGGCTTCACACCCGATGTCCAAATCGATGATTCGGCGATTTATCCGGGTGAATTCGGTACGATGATAGCTCGGATACCTTGCCCTGCAGTGGATCAAGACCGATAACAAACCGCAGTTGCCGTCCGCCATGCACACGCGCGGCAGTTGCCGGTCGATGAGATCTTTCGGCGATCTGTGGGAAAACCGGCCCGTACAGCCTGTGGGCGGAGCCGTGATGCAACCCGTGAGAGAGGAGTAGATCGCCCTGTTTTGATGTATGTCGCAGGGGTGCCCGTTGCAGGGCGCCCCTGCTCTTTTATCCGGACGTGTGTGTGATTTTTGCCGATAAAATGGTCGGATTCGCATAGTTTTTCGTACTTTCGCTCAAATTTACAGCAGAAATATGCAGCGACGCAGAGTCAATTTTCACACCTTGGGCTGCAAGCTCAACTTTTCGGAGAGCTCTACCCTCGCCCGTGAATTCGAAGCGGGCGGCTTCATCCGGGTCGGGGTTTCGGAAGCGGCGGATATTTCGGTCATCAACAGTTGCTCGGTGACCGAACATGCCGACAAGAAATGCCGTAACCTGATCCGTAAAATCCATCGGCGCAACCCGGCGGCGATTATTGTCGTCACCGGTTGCTATGCCCAGCTCAAACCGCAGGAGATCGCTTCGATCGAAGGGGTCGATCTGGTGTTGAGCAACAACGACAAGGGCGAACTTTTCAGGCGTGTAGCGGCTCTTGCTGGCAAGGGACCCGCACAGTTCACCAGTTGCGATGTGGAGGAACTGACCAATTTCTTCGCCGCTTTTTCGAGCGGCGACCGTACCCGTGCGTTCCTGAAAGTGCAGGACGGCTGCGACTATAAGTGCGCCTACTGTACGATCCACTATGCGCGGGGCGCCAGCCGCAATATGCCGATCGCCGACCTGGTGAAGGAAGCCGAACAAATCGCCGCTGCGGGACAGCGGGAGATCGTCATCACGGGGATCAATACGGGCGATTTCGGACGCACGACGGGTGAGCGGTTCATCGATCTGCTGCGGGCCCTGAACGAAGTCGAAGGCATCGAACGCTACCGTATATCTTCGATAGAGCCGAATCTTTTAACGGATGAGATAATAGCGTTTTGCGCTTCGTCACCTAAATTCCAGCATCACTTTCATATCCCGCTTCAGAGCGGTTCGGACAGCGTGCTTGCACGGATGCGCCGCCGCTATACGACCGAAAAATTCGCCGAGCGGATCGAGGCCGTGCGGCGCCTGATGCCGGACGCCTTTATCGGGATCGACGTGATCGTCGGTTTTCCCGGTGAGACGGAGTCCGATTTCCGTACGACCTACGAGTTCCTGGAGCGCCTTGCACCGGCCTATTTGCATATTTTCCCCTTCTCGGAGCGTCCCGGCACGCCGGCCGTCGATTTTCCGGACAAAGTGCAGCCTTCGGTGGCTACACGGCGCGTGGAGGAGCTGGAAGAGCTTTGCCGCCGACTGCACGGCGAATTCTGCGCCCGGGCCGAAGGTACGACGGACGAGGTGTTGTTCGAGAGCACGATGCGGGGCGGGATGATGTTCGGCTATACGGGCAACTACCGCCGGGTCAAGGCCCCCTACGACCGGAGTCGGATCAACACGATTTGCCGGGTGCGGCTGGGGCGTATGGACGATGCGAACGATCTCGAAGGCGAAATCGTGGATAATTAGCGATTTCTTCGTATATTTGTATCAGGCGAAGGTTCGGGTGAATTTCGTTTCGGCATTCCGGCCGGATGCGGCCTTGCCTCCGGGCCGCATTGTATTTTGCGAAAATGGCCTGTATTTCGGGCGGGCGGCGGCTGGGCTTGCCGTACCGTCCGGTCGTTTTTGTAAGAACGAGTTGCGGTGTAGTCTGCCGGATTCGGCATTGGTTACGCCTTGAACTGTTTTTCGGAATACGGCTTGTAGCTCGGTAAGATTCAAACAAGTTTGCTTTTGCCCTTGCCTTGCATTATATTTGTTGCATCGCTCCGGATATGTTCGGGTGGGGGGACTGCCCTGCCGATACGGGCGGTTTGGGACGATTTTAACAGTTAAACGCGTATGACGGGAATTCGAAGAAGAATATCCATTGCTTTCTTGAGTATCGTCGGGTTGTTGTTCGCCTCGGGGATGATCTCTTTTTTCGAGCTGAGTCACTTGAGCTACGACACCGAGGAGATTTTGAAAGCCAACCAGCGGAATGTGGAGCTCGCCAAGGAGATGCTCGGCGCCGTGCATGATCAAAACGTGGCGATCGTGCATTTGGCGATCCTGCAAGATGCGAGTTACGATAGCCTGTGCCGCACGGGAATGCAGCGGTTGGAACATGCGGTGGCTACGGCCCAGAAAGGAGCGTTGGACCGCTCGGCGCTCGACTCCCTGACGGGTGCGACTACCGAGTTGCTGGTGCTGACCAAGATGTTTCTCGCGACCGAATCCCCGAAGGCAGGGGACGAGTCGGGAGAGGTGTGGTACAACGAATATTATGAAAAACAGTACGAAAAGGTCGTCACGGCGGTTCGGGACTATATGACTTCGACGCAGAGTTCGCTGGCTCCGCGGGCCGAGCAGCTCAAGAAAAACGCTTACCGGGCCGTTACTCCCGTGCTGATATCGCTGGTGGTGATGATCGCTACAGTGTTGATGCTCTTTTACTTTACGATGCTCTACTGTGTCAATCCGATCGTGGCGATGAACAAGGGGCTCGGACAGTATCTGACCTTCAGGATACCCTTTGCCGTGAAAGCCGAGTGTAAGGACGAAATCCTGGAACTCAAGGAAAAAATCGAGGCACTCGTCGCCATGCTGAAACAAAATAAAGCGTAGAGAGTCATGCGGGTCAATGTGATATTGCGATACGTGGGAATGATTATGCTGTTGTTGGCATTCTTTATGTTCGTTTCGGCAGGGATCTCCTATGTCAACCACATGGATTCCGCGTTTTACCCGTTGCTGCTCTCGGCTCTGCTGACGGCGCTGTTGGGGGGCTTCCCGCTCATTTTCGTGGAAAAGCAGGATCGGATCACCAATAAGGAGGGGTTTTGCATCGTGGTCGGTTCATGGTTGCTCGCCTGCGTCGTCGGTATGTTTCCCTACCTGATCTGGGGCGGTGAGTTCAGCGTGATAAATGCTTGGTTCGAAACTGTTTCGGGCTTTACGACCACAGGATCTTCGATTTTGCAAAATGTCGAGGCGCTGCCCCGGGGATTGCAGTTCTGGCGGATGTCCTCGACCTGGGTCGGAGGTATGGGCGTGGTGATGTTCGCGCTGGTGATCCTGCCTGCACTGGGTACCAGCAAAATGATGCTTTCGAGTGTCGAGATGTCCACCCTGGCCCGGGACAATTATCGTTACAGGGCTCAGATGGTGGTTCAGATCTTGTTGTTCGTCTATGTCGGACTTACGATATTTTTCACTTTCATGCTGAAATTCGCCGGAATGAACTGGTTCGATGCCGTATGTCATTCGATGTCGGCCTGTGCGACCAGCGGGTTCGGAACCAAAAATACCAGTGTCGCCTTTTACGACAGTGCGATGATCGACATGGTACTCATCTTCGCGATGGGTATTTCAGGCATCCATTTCGGTTTGATCTATGCGACCGTTACCGGTAAGCGCAACAATATTTTCCGTAGCGAAGTCACTTTGTTTTATCTCGGAATGTTGATTCTGGGAAGCCTGCTGATCGCCCTGAGTTTATATATCGCCGATATTTATCCTACGTTCAGGTCATCGCTGCGTTTCGCGTCGTTCCAGTTTGTTTCCGTGACATCGACTTCCGGCTTCGCTACGGCCGATTCCAGCCTGTGGACTCCGTTCGCAATTATTTTGCTGATACTGGGCTCGTTGATCTGCGCTTGTGCGGGTTCCACCTCGGGTGGTATGAAGGCCAATCGAGCATTGATGGCTCTGAAGATGCTTTACATCCGGGTGAAGCAGCAGCAGCATCCGAATGCCGTCATCCGGCTCAAGATGGACGGTGTGATTCAGGAAGCGGGCGTGCTGCATACGGTGTCGCTTTTCATCGTGGCCTACCTGCTTCTCATTCTCATCGGAACGATTCTCTGTACGCTTTTCGGCGTAGATCTGATGACCAGTTTTTCGGGGTGCGTGGCTTCTATCGGCAATGTAGGTCCGGGATTTGGAGGGGTTAATTCGATGGCCAACTACGGTGATTTGCCGGCGATCGTGAAATTTATCTTCACGGCGCTTATGTTGTTGGGACGTCTGGAGATATTCGGATTGTTGCAATTCTTGTTAATCAGATGGTGGAAATGATGTGGCATAAGTTATTGATCGGTTTATTTTTGACCTTCTCGGTCGTTATCGTGCGAGGAGCTTCCGACCCGGCGGGGCCCGGTATTCCTGCCCTGCAGTCGAATTCGGAATACGTTGCGCTTCGGGATCAGGACAGTCGGTTGCAGGTCCGGATCGACGAGATGCAGACCCGGATTGCAGGACTGCGTGCGATGCTGCGGGAAAATCCGGCCGCACAGGAGACTTACGGCGCTCAGATTCTCTCGCTCGAAAGCGAAATGCTCTCTGCCCAGGGACTCCGTACGCAGGTCGCGGCCCGGATCAACGCCATCGAGCAGGCTTGGCTGACCGAACATCCCGATTATGTTCCGGCGGCCGAAACGGAAAAATCTCTTATCACGCAGACTCCCGAATCGCAGCAGAGTCGGAATCTCGTGTTCAACGGTTATTTCCGTGAGAATCTTCCGGCACGTGATTACGAGGCTCTGCTCCGGGCGCAGCGCATGGAGGCGGAGGTGGCCGGATGTGCCGGGCGCCTGCTGGAGAACTACCGGCAGCAGACTCTTTTGAAGCAGCAGTACGATACCGTTCGTACGGAGCAGGCGGCTGTCGATCTTTTCGGTCGTTACCGCACGGTAGCCAACCTGGGCCGGGTTTTGCGGGATTCGCTGACGGCCGTATGGGGATATGTGTATGATAACAAGAGCTATGCTTACGATTATATCCTGGATAAGTTGAATTGCAGGGACCAGCAGGCACGTCAGCAGAAGGCGTTGGACGATGTGCGGCGGCAGATGTCTGCGGCCCAGGCCGAAGGGCTTGTTGATGCGCTTCCCGATTATTATATCCAGAAATGCTATTTGACGGATTATGAGCGGGAAATTGCCCGGATGCTGGGATTGGGACTTGCATCCGATTCCTTGAAACAGGTGGCTGTACGGCTTCAGACGATAGATTTTCGTCTTCCGAAGCCGGAGATTACGGAGCGCTATTTCCTCGATTACGAACCGGTCCAATTTGTTGCGGGGCGCTATACGTATAAGAAACCGATTCCGGACTGTCCTGTCTATGAGCACGGAGTGATCTACCGAATCCTGCTCGGGGAGTATAAGTACAAACAGAATATCTCCATTTTCCGCAGCGCTTCTCCGCTCTATGTATTGAAGACCGACGCGGGGCGCTACCGTTATTTCGCGGGAGGTTTCGCGACCAAGGCCGAAGCCGTCGATGCACAGGAGTTGCTGCGGGCGAAAGGGTTCCGCCGTCCGGAACTGGTTGTGTGGTACGATGGGGAATATACCAATCTGACACGGACTCCCGAGGCGGAAATGGCCGCTTTCCGGGTGGAAATCTCCAGTGAGCAGAATCTGTCGGATACCGTGAAGCAGGCGATTGCGCAGGCCGCTCCCGGCTGCGACCTGTCCCGCGTGGGGGCGGATCTTTTCGTCGTCGGACAGTTCGACAACAAGGCTGTCGCGGATCAGGCGGCTGCCGCGATTCGCGCCGCCGATCCTCAATTATCGGTAAAAGTGACGGAAATTGCTAAATAATCGGATTTTTTGCGTATCTTCACCCGAAAGAAATAGGTCCGTATTCGGACGTATATCGGTGAATCGGGGGAAATTCGACCTGCGAGCCGGTTATTCCGATCTTTTTCAGCGATTTTAACACGGTGAATATGTTTTTTATCATTCTGTTGGTCTTTTTCGGGTTACTGTTTCTGGTGGCGGAACTTGTCCTGCTGCCAGGCGTATCGATCGGGGCGATTCTCGCGCTGGTCAGCTATGGAGGCGCCATTTATATCGCCTTCCGGGATTACGGTCCTTTGGCGGGCGGAATCGTCGTCGCCGTCGTTCTGATCCTTTCGTTCGCGGCGACCGTCGTTTCGCTGCGGTCCAAAACCTGGCGCCGTTTCTCCCTGAAACAGAAAGTCGATTCCTCTGTGATGCCCGAACCGGTGCAGCAGAGTGTCCGTGTCGGAGATACGGGAATGACCGTTTCGCGGCTGGCTCCGATGGGAAAGGTGGAGATCGGCGGTAAGATTTACGAAGCCAAGTCCATGGACAGTTATATAGATCCCCGCCGGGAGGTCGAAGTCGTCGGATTCGAAAATTTCAATATAATCGTACGCAAACACATTAAATAAATAAAAGATGGAAATCGGTATCATTGCACTAATCGTCTTCGTTTCGCTCTTTGCGATTTGGCTTATTTTTTACTTCATTCCTGTGGGCCTGTGGTTTTCGGCGCTGGTGTCGGGCGTGCGGATCAGCCTGTTGCAGTTGATCCTGATGCGCTGGCGCAAGGTGCCGCCTTCGACGATCGTATCGTCGATGATCGAGAGTACGAAGGCCGGTCTGGAACTCAATCCCAACGAGCTCGAGGCTCACTATCTGGCCGGAGGTAACGTGACCAATGTGGTGCATGCGCTGGTGTCGGCCCAGAAAGCCAATATTATGCTCGATTTCAAGATGGCTACGGCGATCGATCTGGCGGGCCGCGACGTATTCGAAGCGGTGCAGATGTCGGTTAATCCCAAAGTCATCAATACTCCGCCGGTAGCTGCGGTGGCCAAGGACGGTATTCAGTTGATCGCCAAGGCACGCGTTACGGTGCGGGCCAATATCAAGCAGTTGGTCGGCGGTGCCGGTGAGGAAACGGTTCTGGCACGTGTCGGCGAAGGTATCGTTTCGTCGATCGGCTCGGCACAGTCGCACAAGATCGTGCTGGAGAATCCCGATTCGATCTCCCGCGTGGTGCTGGAGAAGGGATTGGATGCGGGAACGGCGTTCGAAATTCTTTCGATCGACATCGCCGATATAGACGTAGGTAAGAACATCGGCGCACAGTTGCAGATGGACCAGGCCGAAGCGGACAAGAACATCGCCCAGGCCAAGGCCGAGGAGCGTCGTGCTATGGCCGTAGCTCTCGAACAGGAGAACAAGGCCAAGGCGCAGGATGCCCGCGCCAAGGTGATTCTGGCCGAAGCCGAAGTGCCGCTGGCTATGGCCGAAGCGTTCCGCAGCGGAAATCTGGGCGTGATGGATTACTATAAGATGAAGAACATCATGGCGGATACTACGATGCGCGAAACGATCGCCAAACCCGATAAGAAATAGGACGACGAATCGTTGTTCGCATGAAAAACCCCGTTGAAATCTCAACGGGGTTTCTTTTATCGATATGGGCGGGAATCTATCGGAGCGTATTGTAGAATGGAGCGTCCCGTTTCGGGGCCGAAGTATATCGAGCCAAGCCGTACAGCGTGCCGGTGGACTCTATTTTATTCGAATGGAACGGCAGGCCGGTCAGTGGGTTTCGATTTTTGCACTGGCAACGCTTCGGGGGAGCGTTTCTCCGTCGGGGGGTCCCTCCAGCCCGTCTTTCCATTTGACGGCGGCATGCGCACCGTCGCAATAGGGCTTGTTGCGGGAGTGTCCGCAGCGGCAGAGCACTACCCTGTTCCGAACTTCGAAGGTTCGGCCGTCTTCGCGTTGGATGCGGATCCCGCCGCGTACCCAGAGTCCTCCGCTGGCGCCGATCGCCGGGTCTTCGATCAATCCCAGGCTGGGTTCGAAGATGAATTCGTAGGGTTTTCCCGTGCGGTTGTCCCAGGCGGTCAGGCGGGCGCTCGGACACATCGAAGCTTCGCGGACGGCCAGCTTGCGGGACTGCGAATCGCCGGATGCGGCCGTCAGGTCCCAGACACCCCCGTAAGGATGGCAGAAACGGGCGAAAACACAGTATTTTTCGTTGTCGTTCAATGTCACCCGTTGTCCCTCGGTGATCTCTACTTCGTCCATAATCCGGTCCTCTCCGGAGGTGATCGCCGAATCCCATTCCTCCTTGAGGTGCGAGCCGTCGCAATAGGGTTTGCTGCGGGATAAACCGCAACGGCACAATGCCGTCGGTTCTTTTTCCGTCGAAAAATGCCGCCCTTCCTGAAAATACCAACTCTCGCCCTCGGAGTCGGGCATGATGAATTGCATGGCCAGCGGCGGGTTTCCGGTGACGAGGTACGGACCCTTTTCGGTGACGGTAATGGCTATTTGGTTCCCTTCGGAAGATGATTCGTGGGGCGATGCTGTCTTTTTTGCCATATCGGATGCGTATTTTTAAGTCGATTTGTTACGTTACCTTTGCAAGAATTGTTCCTAACGGAATTTCTGTTGTCGGAAGAATCGGAAATTAGCTGTTTTAGTAAAAATGTCGAGGTTAATTTTGCGAAAATAAGGCCATGTTCCGACAGGACCTGTTTGTTCTGTATGTGGTTTGTACTATCTTTGCCGAAGATGGGGTGCGGTTCGGCGATTTTTGCGTACAAGTCTGCACGATTACTCTCGCCTTTCCGTATCTTTGACATCATGGTCTTTAGATAGGATGCGCTTCGGAAAACCGGGACAGGTTCCCGTTTTCTCTCGGCTTTCCCTGTCTTTGGCTTCGTTTTGGATGCTTTGGCTTTGGTCAAACGCAAATAAAATTGCTTTTGCATTAGGCTTATTCGTATCTTTGACTTCGTCTTAGATACTTCGCCCCGGCAAAACGCGAATAAAATTTGCTTTTGCGCTCGGCTTATTCGTATCTTTGTAACGTTTAGCAAAATTGGATTTTGAACATGAAAAAACTTGTGTGCCGCTTTTTATGCCTGGGAATCGTCCTGGCCGTTTCGATGAATCTCGTCGGTTGCAGCGACGACGACGGACCGGTGGGAACCCTCTATTTCCCTCGTGATGTTTGTATGGTCGATAAGCCCGGGGGAACGGCTTCGGTAGAATTTACGGCTGTGAATATCGTGAAGCTGAACATTACCGATACGCCTGAAGGCTGGACGGTGACCGCCGATTTGCAGACGAGCCGGATGACCGTGACGGCCCCCGCAAGTGATGACTCCAATGCCGAAACGGGAGGAGTCCTGACGTTGGTCGGTTACGATACCGACGGAAAGGCCGTTTCCGCCGATTTGAGGGTCGGAATCGGGCGGACCGTCGATCTGACGGTGCAGACGGCTAACTGTTATATCGCCAACTATGCCAATGCCTACTATACTTTCGACGGTACCGTAAAGGGAAACGGCGAAAAGATTCCTACGGCTCGGGTAGAACTTATGTGGGGAAGCACGTCGCATATGATCGAGAACCTGACACTCGACGACGGTCGGGTTTCGTTCTTCGTCGCGGCGGATAAGAAAGGTGAGTTTATCGAAGGAAACGCATTGATCGCAGCTTTCGATGCCCAGGATAAGGTGGTTTGGAGTTGGCATGTGTGGGTTACGCAGTACGATCCTTCGGCGGAGTCGGTTACTTCGGCTGCCGGAGATGTTTTCATGACCCGTAATCTGGGTGCCGGAGCCGGCGGCAATGCCACGGAGGACGACATATATCTCTCCTACGGACTTTATTACCAGTGGGGACGTCCGACCCCGATGATCGGGCCGGCGTATTATAACTGTGCATTTGCGGAGGATCATAAGATGTATAATATCAACGGGCGTCTTACTTATCTTGACTATGTGGAATCCACCCCCGAAACGGGCACGATGGAGTATGCCATAGCCTATCCGATGAGTTTTATTCTGGGAGTCGAGGAGTCCGGTTACGATTGGCTCTATTCCGACCATGACAACGAGTTGTGGGGGGCGGTCAAGACCGTTTACGATCCCTGTCCTAAGGGATGGAAGGTTCCGGACAAGGATGTTTATGCCGATTTTATGATCGGCGACGATCATGACCAGGAGCAAACGGAGGCGTTGCGCGAGGCTTACGGCTGGAACCTGACCGACGGAACGATGACTTCATTTTTTCTCGGAGGCGGGCGTCGCCCTTATCTGACGGGGCTTATCCAGAATGTAAACAGCAATGCGGACGCGCAACCGTGGATCGGTTGTTATTGGACAAGCGGTTTGGGAACCGACGAATTGAGCGCTTCGGGCCTCTATTTTTCGCTCGATACGGACGATGCTGCTTCGAGTGAATTTGTTCCGGCACGGAACTATCAACGAGCCAATGGTTTGCAGGTTCGTTGCGTAAGGGAATAATATCTTTTTTCCGAATCAATATACCTTATTTTCGCCGGAGTTTCCGCTCCGGCGATTTTTTTTGGTATAACAGTTGTTCCTCTTTGGGGAAGAATTTTTAATGTCTGCAAATATGAGAGTACAAACCGGTAAAGGAACCATTCCATGGATGACCGTGTTGGCGGTCTGGTCGGTATCGGCCGTCGTTTCGCTGCCCGGACTTGCCATCTCCCCTATTCTCGGCGACTTGAACAAGGTCTTTCCGCATGCGACCGATCTGGAGATACAGATGCTTACTTCGTTGCCTTCGGTGTTGATTATTCCTTTTATGCTGCTGGCAGGCCGTTTGTCTGTAACCGGGAATAAGTTCAAGCTGCTTGTGGTCGGGCTTACGGTCTTTTTCCTGAGTGGCTTCGCCTGTCTTTTCATTAACCAAATGTGGCTTCTGATTCTGGTAAGTTGTCTTACGGGTATCGGTGCCGGTATTATCATTCCTTTATCGACGGGATATATCGTGGACTATTTTACGGGGGATTATCGTGTCCGGCAGTTGGGCTACAGTTCGTCGATCAATAATCTCACGCTGGTGTTGGCTACTATGCTGGCAAGTTATTTGGCTAATGTCGATTGGCATCTGCCCTTCCTGGTATATACGTTGCCGGCGATTCCGTTGATTCTTTCGGTTTTCATTCGCAGGACTCCCGCTGCTCCGGAACCTGTCGGGAGCGATGAGCTGAAACACAAGAAGGTCGATTGGCCGAAGCTGGCTGCGGTCATGGGATTTTATTTTCTGGCGACTTTCCTGGCATTGGCTATCACCTTCTACATTTCATTCCTGGTGGATCCGCACGGCAACCAAAATTCCTTCTCGGGGCTTTTGGTGTCCTTGTTTTTCCTGGCTATCATGTTGCCCGGCTTTTTCCTTTCCCCGATCATCCGGCGTCTGCGCGGCAGTGTCAATCTGGTTTCGTTGATTATGATCTGTGCGGGATTGCTCTTTATCGGACTCTTCAAGGCGCATTTCTGGTTGATTGCGGGATGCACTCTCGTGGGACTCGGATACGGCATTATTCAACCGATTATTTACGACAAGGCGGCTGCGGCGGCCCCACCGCAATTGGCGACATTGGCCCTTTCGGTCGTGATGTCGGTAAATTATCTGGCGATCGTTCTTTGTCCGTTCATTATCGACCTGTTGCGAAACATTCTGCACATGCAGGGAGAACGCTTCCCTTTCATCTTGAGTGCTGGTCTGGCTTTCGTTGCGGTCTTGCTGACCTGGCGGTACAGAAATAGCTATGCGTTCGGGTTGGATAAGTCTTATTACCGGCAATGAATAAAGAGGAGAGCCGCTTAAAAAGTGGCTCTCCTTCCTGTTGCCGACGTTTTTTCCTGGATCGTTGTTGCCGGGCGTTGCCGCTTTGCCGGAAACGTCCGGTCGTATTGTGCGCTGCGTCGGTCCGCGATCCTTCTTCGTGCCGGCTATTTCCCGGATGCGGGATTCTTTACGCAACGTACCGGCATGCCTGAGCGACAGTCTATGTCGATTATGTTTACCTGGTTGCTTTTCGAGAAGAGCAGGTATTGGTAGTTCAGATCCTCCGGAGTATAGACCGAACTTTCGGTACTCGTACAGAGCAGGTAACCTTTGGAGAAATTCCCGGACATCAACGATCCGATGTATTTCCCGCTCGGGTCGCGTGTCCCGGCATAGGTGAAGAAGGAGCTGCCGAGCTCACTGTTCATGGCGATAAGCGACTCCAGATCCGCCCGGGTCGGAAGGTGCCATCCTTCCGGACAAATGCCTTGCACGCCCTCGATATTGCGGAAGTTGTCCGCAGTAACAGGTTCCCCTACGGCCGTAGCCAGATCGTAGAGCAAACCTTGCCGTTGGATGTATTCCGTGTCGCTGGATGCGGTAAAGGAGGTCGTACACGGATACCAAATGCCGTTTTCTTCGGACGGGGATGAGGAAACGCGCTTGTCCTCGGGAATGTAGCGCAGGTTTTCCGCCATCCAGGTCGTACCGTTGCTGAGTTGCCGGATGCGATACTTGACGCCTGCGTACTCCAGCAGGTCGGAATCTTCCGGCAGGTCGTCTTCGACCGGAGCGATCGCTCCTCCGTCCTCCCAGCCTTTGACGGCGCCGCTGATGGAGGCGTGGATCTTATTCGTGTTGCTGATTACCGCCTCGATCGCATATTCCGCACCGGATTGCAGGTCGGTCGCCTGGAATGTTTTGGTGTGCCGGTTGCCGTCGGAAGTTTGGATTTCGAGTTCGAGTGCCGCCCGCTGCGGTACGAGAATGGCTTCATATCGTCCTGCGGTCACCGTTGGAAAGGGATAGATATCCGTTTCCGCCGAAGAAGCATCGACCTGAACGCTTTTCGCCGAAAGATCGACGGTCGCCGTGCAGCGGCTGCCCTTCAGGGTGACTTCCTCGATCGTATTGGCGGAGTTGTTCGTAATATCGATCACGATTTTGGTGAGCAGGTGGGTGAATACCATATTCACGGCCGTTTGGCTCGGTACGACGTCCGTCGCTGTCGCTGCCAGCAGGTCCGAGGCTTCGTGATCGGCGGCGAGCTTCTGGTCGGCACGAACGGTGAAGCTCGCCGGAGCTCCTTCCGCTAGGTAGGGATAGTAAGCCGTAAGATTTGATTTTTCACTCGGATCGTCGTACCAGAACAGGTCGTCCGAAACGAAGACCGTACCGTCGAAACGCAGAGGCGTATTTTCACAGTAGTTAGCACCGGATTTGACGATCGTGAGCCCGATGCGGTCCCCGGTGTCGAAATTGAGCCCCGTAACACGGGAGATGCTCGGAGCGATTCGGATGCGGGATTGTACGGGGCCTTCGACAGAGTCGTTCTTGCTGCTGCATCCTGTCAGCAATGCGAGGCCGGATAGGATCAGGAAGAATTGTTTCATAGCGTTTTCGGGTTAATTGTTTTTTGTAAGAAGTATATACAAAAGTATAAAAAATAATATATTTCGTTCAATTTATGGAACGATAAAGTCTGTTTTTGCGGTGAATTGGGTGCTTGTGATGCAATAAGCTCGTTTTTTTGCCGGTCTTGTCCGTAAAGGGAACGTCCGGAGGTGTAATTGTACGAAACAGAGAAGCCCTTCCGTCATCGACGGAAGGGCTTCTCTGTTGTTTTTTGCGGTTACATCCGCAGCGAAATGCCTCCTACGCAGTTCATGTCCTCTTTGAGCGGACACCAGGAGAGATGGGTGAAGAGTCCGATTCGGAAGGAACCCATGCTTTTGACCGCCCACAGTTTTCCGGCGTTTATGAAGACGTTTTTCACGGCAAAACCTTTGGCTCCGCCCTCTCCTGCCGTTTTCCAGGGCGCGGCTCCTACGCCCGTTTTCAGGTCGATGGTTTTGACCGTAAAGGGATAGGCTACTTCGACGTATGAGGAGTAGCACCGCCGCCCCCGGGTATCGACATCTCGCGCTCCGAAAAGGATCGTGTACCAGGAGAGCGTGATGGGGACTTTGCGCATTCGATGCCGGCTTCGATGCGGTGCGGGGAGTCGGCGCCGAAATGGAAGTAGTTGCGGCTGATCTGCGGATTCCGGTCCGAGGCCGAACCTTCGTCGTAAAGGTCTTTGAGGTGGAAGGTGATGTTTTTGAGCCGGTAGCTGAGCATCAGGTCCGCCTCTTTGTATGAACTCGACGTGAAATCAACCGATCCCCAGGCCGCTATCGTAAAGTTTCCTATGCCGAGCGTCAGTCCCGGTTGCAGACTGGGGCCCGCTTCGTAAACACCGCGCCAGATATAACTGCTGACCAGATCCATTTCGACCTGAAGCGTTACGCCCGGTCTTTTTCCCTCGGGAAGTGCGGTTTCTTCCGCCTTTGCCCGAAGTGCGGACAACAGAAGACAGGGGATAAGGAGTAGGAACATCATGCGGTTGGGTCCCGCGTGGCGTGAGAGGTTTCTCATATCGGAAATAGGGTTAATCGGCTGCAAATGTAGCCTTTTTCGATGGACTGTGCAACTGTTTCGTCGGGCGTGTAACGGATTTGAAACGGTTGTTTGACGTCATCATCGGTATCGCTGCGTTACCGTTTGTCTGTGTGATTACGATAATCGTGGCGCCATTGATCTACCTGGAAGCGGCCCGGTACTTTTGCCGCTGTAAAATAATAAGTGGATGAATAGATTTTTATTGATTGGGTTATTGATGCTGAAGGGGATCTGCACGACGGTTGCAGCGCCCCTTCTGTCTGTTGTGACCGGTACGGTGCAGGACGCATCGACCGGCGAGGCGGTCATCGGCGCCGCCGTGATTTTGCAGAATACGACGTATGGGGCCGTCGCCGATGCCGACGGCCGCTTCGTTATTAATAATGTAAAGCCGGGCACTTATACGATCGAAGTGCAGATGCTCTCCTACCAGCGCGTAGTGATCGAGGGGTGTCAGATCAAGCCGGGAGAGAATACCCTGCCGCTGATTTCGCTGCAACCCTCGGCCGAAGAGATCGACGAGGTGGTCGTGACTACCGTGCGGCGGCTTTCGAGCGAGGCGGCCGTGATGCAGGCCGTCCGCAACTCCAAGATGGTCGTGAGCGGTGTGTCGAAGCAGATGATCGCCCGCACGCAGGACCGCGATGCGGGTGAAGTCGTGCGACGCATACCCGGTATCTCGATCATCGACGACAAATTCATCGTGGCGAGAGGTCTCTCGCAGCGTTATAATAATGTGTGGGTCAATGATGCGGCCATTCCGAGCTCGGAAGCCGATTCGCGGGCCTTCTCCTTCGATCTGATCCCTGCGGGGCAGATCGAGAACATCATGATCCTGAAGTCCCCCGTTCCGGAAATCCCTGCGGATTTCACGGGCGGGTTCGTCAAGATCAACACCAAAGATACGCCGGGTGAACTACCCTTCGCCCTCTCCTACTCGATCGGGTTCAACACGGCGACCTTCGGCCACGACTTTCTCTACAATCCGGGAAGCGGCAGCGACTGGTTCGGCTGCGACAACGGCAAGCGCGGCGTGCGGGGTGGTATTACGGGTGCTTTTGATAACGACGATCCGGATTTCGTTACCGACATGACCCGTCACGGCTTCAACAACGACTGGTCGATCAAGACCCGCAAGCCGATTCCCGACCAGCGGTTCTCATTCTCCTACGGCCACAGCTTCCGCCTGGGCAACGGCGCCGATCTGGCGCTGAACGGAGCGCTCAATTACAGCTATGCCACCCGGACCTTCTCGAATATGGAAAACTCCCGTTACGGGGTTTACAACAAGGTGGAGGACAAACCCGAATACTACTACAAATATACCGACGACCAGTACCAGACCAACGTCAAAGTGGGCGCCTTGCTGAATCTGGCTTACCTGAACGGAAAGAATCGCTACTATTTCCGTAACATTTTCAACCAGATCGGACAGGACAAGCTCACGCTGCGCGAAGGCTGGCAGAATATGTCGTCGCTCTATATCCAGGAGAAAACGGAGTATTGCTACACCTCTCGCAGCACGTACAGCGGGCAGATAGCGGGTGTACATACTCTCGAACTGGGAACTCTGGACTGGGATGCCGGATATTCCTACGCCGACAAGAACCAGCCCGACCGCCGCATCGTCAACCGGCAGGAGAACGACATGGTGGGCGATGCGCACTACGGTCAAATGCAGATCGATCAGAACGAGATCCGGCGTGACTTTATGAAATTGCGCGAACACATCGCTTCGGCGGGCATCAACTACTCCTGCACCTTGCGCGAAGGTTCGTCGTTCGCCCCCGAACTGAAGGTCGGACTCTACGGCGAATACCGTACGCGGGATTATCGCACCCGGGCCTATTTCTATCGCTTCGACACGGACAACCTGCCTGCGGACTTCGCTTACGGCGATGTGATCGACGATATTTTGCAAGACGGTAATTATGGCGCCGACAAGCTCTATATCTACGACGACAGCGACAACCGCAACAGCTACAAGGGCGACAACATCCTGACGGCGGCTTATGCCGGCATCGACCTGCCCTTCGGCCGCTGGAACGTTTATGCCGGCGTCCGGTTCGAATACAGCCGTATGGCGCTCACCTCGTACACCAAGATCAAGGACTGGGACAGCGAAACACGAAACTATACCCATGCCGATCCCTTCCCTTCGGTCAATGTGACATACCGCATCAACGACAAGCACCTGCTGCGTGCCGCTTACGGTATGTCCACCAACCGTCCTGAATTCCGCGAAGTTTCCCCTTCGGTCTATTACGATTTCGACCTGTTCAGCGACGTGAAGGGTAATGCCGATTTGAAAGCGGCCTATATCCAGAACGCCGATCTGCGCTGGGAGTGGTATCCGGCTGCGGGCGAAGGTATCTCGGTGGCCGTGTTCTACAAGCATTTCCGCAATCCGATCGAAACGGCTATTCTCGATGCGGGCAGCGGCAGTTATACTTACACGTTCGAGAATGCCGACCGGGCCAATCTGTACGGTGTGGAGCTGGACGTGAAGAAAAACCTCGATTTTATGGGGATGCGCAATTTCTCGGTGGTTCTGAACGGTTCGCTCATGAAGAGCCGTGTGGATTTCGACGACGAGAGCCTCGAGCACGACCGTCCGTTGCAGGGCCAGTCGCCCTATCTGGTCAATGCCGGACTCTTCTACCAGTCGCCCAAACTGGGCCTTACGGTCGGTGTCCTGTATAATCGCATCGGCAAGCGCATCGTGGGCATTGGCCGCAGCGATATGAGCGTGGGCGGCAGCATCGACAACGATATTCCGGATATGTACGAGATGCCGCGCAACGCGCTCGACGTGGTGGTCAGCAAATCTTTCGGCAAGCATTGGGAGCTGAAGTTCAACGCCAAGGACCTGCTCAACGAGAAGGTGCAGTTCGCCCAATTCCCGAAATTCGAGAACGGAGGCGATGTGGTGTCCCGCAAGCAAATCACCAAACAGTTCACGGCGGGACGGATGTTCTCGCTGAGCGTGACGGCCAAATTTTAAGTGAATCGCAGAAATTCGTTCGGGTTCTACCGAGTGAGAAAATAGTCGAAGTAAAATCAACCTTTTTTAATCAAATAAATTATGAAGAAAATTTTATGGGCAGCATGTTTGATGGCTGCGTTGAGTCTCGCAGGATGCAGCGACGACGAGAACGGTAACGGTGGCAATGGAGGCAACGGCGGTAGCGGCGAGGGCGGAAATCCGTCCGGTGGCGATCTGACGGAGATACTCTTCGAGGACGGGACCCAGATCGGCGACGGACGTCAGGAGTTCGAGATCAAGGGCGACTACACGCTTCCCAAAGGTACCTACCTGTTGAAAGGCTGGTGCTATATCGCCGACGGTGCGAGCCTGACGCTGGCTCCGGGTACGATTATCAAGGGCGACAAGGAGACCAAGGCAGCGCTCATCGTAGAGCCGGGCGGCCAGTTGTGGGCCAAAGGCACGCAGAGCGAGCCGATCGTCTTCACCTCCGAGATGCCTGCCGGCAACCGTCGGCCGGGCGATTGGGGCGGTATCATTCTCTGCGGTCGCGGTGTGAACAACAAGGGGACGATGCAGATCGAGGGCGGTCCCCGCACTACGCACGGAGGCAGCGACAATGCCGACTGTTCGGGTGCTTTGAGTTACGTGCGCTGCGAGTTCGCCGGCTATCCCTTCAAGGAGGACCAGGAGATCAATGCCATCACGTTCGGTTCGGTGGGATCGGCTACGCAGATCGACCATGTGCAGGTGTCCTACTCCAACGACGACTCCTACGAATGGTTCGGCGGTGCGGTAAATGCCAAATACCTGATTTCCTACCACACCTGGGATGACGATTTCGATACCGACAACGGATTCTGCGGCAAGGTGCAGTTCTGCCTGGGCGTACGTCAGCCCCGCATTGCCGATACCTCGGCGTCGAACGGCTTCGAGAGCGACAACAACGGCGAAGGCTCTGCAACCTCTCCTTTCACCTCCTGTGTCTTTTCGAACGTGACCTTCGTCGGTCCGGTCGGTCAGGATGCAGCATTCTCCAACACTTCCGACTATATTACCGCAGGCGACATGAACCCCAAGAACGGTTCCAAGCTGGGCCAGTTCCAGTCTGCCATGCAAGTGCGCCGCAATTCGCATCTGAACTGTTTCAATTCGGTGGCGATGGGTTTCCCCGTCGGTCTGATCGTGGAGAACGACAAAGGTTCGCAGACGCAGACTGCGGCGTCCGAGGGTACGTTGAAGATTCAGAACGTCTATATGGCCGGTATGACCGTCCTGGGCAGCGACGTGAACAAATCGTTCGAGGATGGTTTCTGCGACAACGGCGACAAGAACAGCATCGACAAGTCGAAGGAGTCCTTCTCTTCGACCTATTTCAAGTCGATAGCTTCGAACAAGTATTTCGATGCGATCGCCGATCTGAAACTCTCCCAGCCCAACAGCCTGCAAGCCAATCCGAACTACGGTCCGCTCTCCGATAGCCCGCTGCGCGGGGCCGCTTCTTTTACCGATCCGCTGGTTGCCAACGGTTTCGATGAGGTGACCTACATCGGAGCCTTCGCCGACGAAAACGACGGATGGATGTCGGGTTGGACGGAGTTCGATCCCCAGAACAAAGCCTATTAAACCGGGCTTTCGATCAAGCGTTAATAAAAAGTAAAAAGGGAAAGGCAGCGTTTCAAACGCTGCCTTTCTTCTTTTTGTTTTCGGTAAATCCGATTGTCGGATCTTCGACGTGAAAATGTCAGGAGTTCGGCTTTTTTCCGTCGAGCCATTCGATGCCCCGGTGAGTGGCGATTCCGCGCAGGAGAGCCCACCCGAAAGCATCCATTTCCCGACGGGTTCCTCCTTCGAGGTAGAGGCCGAGCAGTACGTTCACCAACCGTTTGGCGAACAGCTGGCAGTCCACATCGGGCAATACGCTGCCGTCGGCGACGCAATGTTCCAGTACTTCGGTAAACGAGTCCAGCCAGAAACGACGGTTTTTTTCGTAGGAATCGGCATAGGAAACCTTCTGTTGCAACTCCTGAAGCGAAATGCAACTGATCATACATACAGCGGCAATGTATTCTTGAATCAGATTCCGGGCCTGTTCGAGGGCCGAACCGGGTTGATAAAAGAGGTAGCCTGCGATCTTTTTCTCCTGTTCTTCCCGGATTTTGTCCCAGCACTGTTCGACCAGGGTGTCCTTATCGCTGAACAGTTCGTAGAGTGTCCGCTTGGAGATCTCCAGCTTTTGTGCGATCTCATCCACCCGGACGGCACGGATGCCGTTCCGGATGATGAGGTTCCGCGTCGTGCGGATGATTTCTTCGCGTGTTACCCTGCGTTTCATTGTTATTTATCGGTTTCGGATTCGATTTCACGGCCGCCGCCCAGGGCATGGTAGAGATCGACGATAGCCTGAATCTCCGAGAAACGGTCGTTGATTTGCGACAGTTGTGCCGACAGCAGGGTTTGCTGTGCAGTCAGCACTTCGAGGTACGTCGTGCTGCCGTGGCGCATCAGAAGCTGGGTGCTCTCGACGGCAGTTTCCAGCGAAGCGACCTGTTTCTGGCGCAGATCGACTTTGGAGCGTGCCGACTGGCATTTGGCGAGGGCGTTGTTCACTTCGGCTCCCGCGTTGAGCAGGGTCTGCTGGAACGACAGTAGGGCCTCCTGCTGTTGC
>ERZ857984.1097-NODE-1097-length-25026-cov-5.482560_pt1 | contig 25026 bp, 21 predicted proteins | sample MGYA00519914_ERZ857984 | MGnify/ENA primary metagenome ERZ857984 (study PRJEB31778, sample SAMEA3449417) | human gut metagenome | biome: human gut; feature: human-associated habitat; material: faeces | place: United Kingdom | collected 2010/2012 ... | reverse complement strand
GGTCAAGCTGCCCGCCTGGCACTATAACTACCGGCAAGATCTGGTGCGGCAAACAGGCTGGGGCAGCGTTTCCCCCGGCGAATGGGGCAGATATCTTGCCCTGCAAACCCCCGCGCTGCCCGCATTCATCCACTGCTGCGCCCTGCACTGGGCCGAGCTGCAAAGGGAAAACGCGCCCCTGCGGGCGGTGATCAACGGGCGGCTGGTGGGCGTGCCCGCCTCCTTTTATGACCCCTTCATCCGGCGCGAGCTCGCAGTGGCCGGGGAAACCTTCCAGGAAGCCGCCCTGATCGGCCGGGTCCTGGGCAAATACGAGCTCGGCGTCAGCGACGGCTGGGTGGCGCTGCGGGTGGAGGAACTGGTGCGCGCCGGCGCGCTCCGGGTGGTGAGCGAAGCGCCCGCCGGCGAGCCTGTCTACCGCCGCACCCTCCAAAAGTGCGCCGCCCTGTAAGGGGGCCCCGCGGCGGCAGCCTTCTTCTTTTCGCCGTCCGCCTCGTTTTACACAAAAAGGCGCGAACCAGGGGTTCGCGCCTTTTTGCTGGCAATGCACGTTTTGTTCCGTAACGGGCAAAGCGCCGGCGCCCCGCCCTCCTTTTATCCCTTCACTCCCCGCGCAAAAAAGGCTCCATGGCCGCATACAGCTTGTCGCTGTGCACCACGTAGCTGCCGTGCCCCTCGCCCGGCAGGATCAGCAGCTTTGCCCCCGGGATATGGGCGGCAAGGGCGCGGGTTTCACGCTCGGTCACCAGGTCTTTCTCGCCCGCCAGCACCAGGGTCGGCGTCTTGATGCGTTTCAGCATGGCCTGTGTGATGTGGGGCTGGGTGAGCATCAGCTCCAGCTTTTCGCTGCGGCTGAAACAATACGCCAGCTTAAAGCCCGCCCGCAGCAGCGGTTGTATCCCCTGCGGCGTCAGGTTGGCGCCGCTCACCACCAGTTTCCCCAAAAGGTCCGGGTACCGGCCGGCCACCAGCAGGCCGATGATTCCCCCGTCCGAAAACCCGCAGAGCAGCGGCCTTTCCAGCTCCAGGGCCGCAATAAACCCGGCCACGTCCTCCGCCATCTCGCCATAATCCAAAAAGGGCACGCTGTCGCTCTTGCCGTGGTTGCGGCTGTCCAGCGCATAGACCGTGTACTCCCGGCTCAGCTCCCTTACCAGCACGTCAAAAATGGTATGGTCCTCCATATTTCCATGCACCAGCACAAACGGCCGCCCGCTGCCGGTCCTTTGATAAAACAGTTTCAGGCCGTTTACCTTTACAAACATTCTCACTACCCCCTTTTCCGCTCTCCGATCCATCAGCGTACAACCCCTTTTCCGCCCCCGGCAAGGCCGGGGCACGCCTTTCCCGCACGCATCGTATCCCTGCTGTTATTATAGCACGAAACGCGGCGGCGTTCAGCGCTCTCCCTGCAATTCCAGCATATCCACCCAATACCGCTTGGGGCAGTGGGTGCTGCGCACCCTGGGGTTTTTGCGCGCCTGAATGGCAATGGTCTTGTAAAATTGCTTCCACAAGGCCTGGAACCCCGCTTCCTCCTCGCTCACCTGGGGAAACGCCGGCGGCTCGGCAAGCTGCGCGTAGCCCGCCGCATGGTCCTGGTAAATCAGGGCAGCCCGGTGGGTCCGGTCGTAAATCACAAAATTTTCTTCCGGGTAGCGCTGGCAAAAGTGCGCCCGCAGCAGGGGCAGCACATAGCTTTTGGGCGTGATGCAGGCTCCCAAAAAGCTCCCGTAATCCACAAAACGCAAAAAGCCGGTGAACTGATGCGCTTCATGGGTGACCTGCTGCTCCATCCGGCGCACCGGCGCCACGTCCGCGTGCCCCAGCATGGCCATAACCCGCGGTCCCACCTGGTAGCCCAGCAGCAAAAACCGCAGCAGCGCCAGCTCCTTGTTCGCCTCATCGCACAAAAACGCCTGCATCACCAGTTCCCGGGCGCCGAACCCCATTTTTCTTGAAAAGCTGGCGCTCACCCGGCGTGCCTTTTCCGGCTCGGTCTCAATCGGCTGCTCGGGGAACAGGGTCATGCAGGGCTCGTCCCAGGGAAGGATCGCAAAGGGGATGGTCTTGTGGTACACACTCTCATGGATGCAGCACAAAAATCCCTGCCAGCTCCCGTCATACCGGTACACTACATCCTGCTCGCAATACATTTCACCGCCTCCTCCCGCGCCGCGGCCGCCGCAAGCTCCGGCGCCGCCCCCGCCCCGGCAAGCTGCTTTGCCAGCGGCGCGGCAAACAGGCTCAGCTGTTCGCCCTGGGCGCTGAACACCCGTGGGTCCAGCAGCGCCGCCGCAATGCGGTGCCGGCTGCCCCCGCCGGAAGCGCCGGTGAACCCCTTGCAGGTGATAAAATACTGCGCGCGCTTCAGCACCACCCCTATGCGCTTGAGCTCTGCAAGCCCCAGCGCCCCGGCCCGCCGCGCGGTCGCAATCCGCTTTGCGCTGCGCGGGCCGATGCCCGGCACCCGCAGCAGCCGCTCGGGCTCTGCCCGGTTCACGTCCACCGGGAACTGATCCAAATGGTGGATGGCCCAGTTGCATTTGGGGTCGAGGCAGGGGTCGAAGTTCGGGTTTTCCTCATCCAAAATCTCGTCCGCCTGAAAATGATAATAGCGCAGCAGCCAATCCGCCTGATACAGCCGGTGCTCCCGCAAAAGCGGCGGCTCGGTGTTCAGCGCAGGCAGGCGCGCGTCCGCCGCCACCGGAATATAGGCCGAAAAAAACACCCGCCGCAATTCATATTTGCGGTACAGCCCTTCGGTGAGCTTTAAAATCTGGCGGTCGCTCTCCGGGCTCGCGCCCACGATCATCTGGGTGCTCTGCCCCGCGGGCGCAAACCTGGGGGTGCTTTTGTAAAGGGCAAGCTCCTGCTTGTTCTGCTTTTGGCCCAGTGCGATCTGCCTCATGGGCGCCAGGATCGCCTGTTTGCCCTTGTCCGGCGCCAAAAGCCCCAGGCTCTGGGCGCTGGGCAGCTCAATGTTCACGCTCATCCGGTCGGCCAGAAGGCCCAGCCGCTGGATCAGCAGCGGGTCCGCCCCGGGGATCGCCTTGGCATGGATATACCCCCGGAAGCGGTAGTGCCCCCGCAGCAGTTCCAGGGTCTGGATCATCCGCTCGGTGGTATAATCCGGGTTCACCAGCACCGCGCTGGACAAAAACAGCCCCTCAATGTAATTGCGCCGGTAAAACTGGATGGTCAGCTCCGCCAGTTCCCCCGGTGTAAAAACCGCGCGGGGCACATCGTTTGAGCGCCGGTTCACGCAATATGCGCAGTCATAGGCGCACACATTGGTCATCAGCACCTTCAAAAGGCTCACGCAGCGCCCGTCCGCCGAAAAGGCATGGCAGATGCCCGGCGCGCTGGCGCTTCCAATGCTCCCCGCCTTGCCCTGCCGGTCCACCCCGCTGGAGGTGCAGGCAACGTCGTATTTGGCGCTGTCGGCCAAAATAGTGAGTTTTTGCATCATATCCACGGGCTCGCGCCTCCTCCGTCCGCCGGGCTGCTCTCCCAAAAGGGTGCACAAAACCGGGCCCGCCGCGCCGCGGGGGCCTTTCAACCCAAATTCCCTGCCCGCCGCCGGGCCTTTCAAGGCCATCAGCCGGGCGCAGGCTCTCTTTTCCCCATTTTCCTTTGGGGCAGGGCCGCAAAGCCCAGCTGCATCTGTCACAGCTTAAAAAATTTTGCGCCGCTCATTTCAAATACTTTTCCGCATACCCGGCGTCCGCCTTGCCCAGCACCTCTTTTAAATGGAAGGGCCCGCCGCTGCTCTCCAGCACCGCCACGCAGCAGTTGTCCAGGTTCACAGCCCAGAATTCGCTCATGGGCCGCCTGAGCGCGCAGGTCAGCAGCGCGTGCAGCGCGGCGCCGTGGCTGGCCGCCAGCACCGTTTGCCCCGCATGCCGCGCCAGCATTTCGGCCGCAAACGCGCCTGTGCGCGCCATCAGGCTTTGCAGGCTTTCGCCCCCCTGCGGCGGGCGGTAGTTTGCCGGGTCCGCAAAAAAGGGGGCAAAGGCCGGGCCGAGCCCCCGGCTCTCGCACCCCTCCCAGGGGCCGAACGCAATCTCGGTCAGCCGCTCGTCCGTTTGGATTGCGCCCCGTTCCCAGCCGCTCACCAACGCCGCCGTTTCCACCGCCCGGCTCAAAGGGCTGGAGTATACCGCGTCAAAGCGCACGCCCTGCAATAAAGCGCGGGCCTCCCGGGCCTGTGCCCGGCCGGTGTCGTTCAGTGCAATGTCGGTGCGGCCCTGCAGCGCCGCGCGCACGTTCCAGTCGGTTTGGCCGTGGCGGATCAGATACAGCCGGGTAAGGGGCATCAAAAAACACGCTTCTTTCCTTTTGAAGTACGGTTTATGGGATTCATCCTATGGTAAGATGGCATTGTGGCCAAGGGCCGGCCCCTCTCACCACTTCGCTTTCGTTTCAACCACCTTGCCGGCAATGAACAGCTGGTCCAGCTCTTCCCCCCGGATCACCTTTGCCTCATAGCGGGGGTTGAAGGGCTGCAGGATCACCGCGTTGCCCCGCTGGATAAATTTTTTCAGCGTTCCCTCGCCCTCTCCGAACACCATCACGCCCAAATCCCCGTTCTCCAGGGTGGGCTGCCGGTGCACCAAAGCCAGGTCGCCGTCCTGAATGCGGGGCTCCATGCTGTCACCCTTTACCACCAGGTAAAAGTAGTTCGAGGGGTCCTTTACCCGCGCGTATTCCACCCCGTAGTCCTCTTCAAAGGCCAGCGCGCCGTAGCCGGCCCGCACGGTGCCCACCACCGGGATGGGGCTCTCCTCGTAGCCGCCAAAAAAGCGCTGCACCGCACTGGGCTGCTCCACCGCGCCAATGCCCAGCAGCGAATCGACCGAGCTTTCCAGCAGCGCGGCCAGCCGCGCCAGCGTGGCCGGATCCGGCGAGGAGCGCCCGGTCTCCCATTTTCCCACAGCCTGCTGGCTTACCCCCAGCCTTGCGGCAAGCACCTTTTGGCTGTAGCCCTTTTCCTTGCGCAGTTCTTTTAAGCGCTCCTGAAACATAGGCGATCCACTCCTTTCATCTCTATTGTTATTATACAACCGCAAAGTGTTTATGTAAAGGCGCATTAATAAAAAAAGTTGTTAATTTTCGCTTGACAACAACCAACAGTTGTTGTAAGATAGATTCAGAAACCACACCGCATCCATGCGGTACAAACCTACAGTGAGGGGCGGCATCATGAAAAAATTCGTGTGTGATATGGGTTGCATCCTGGCGGCTTTGGGCATGCTCATGGTGGCGGGCGCCGCCATCGAGGGCAGTCTTGCCCTGCCTGCCGCCGCTCTGGCTTTGGCGGGGCTGGGGCTTGCCATTGCCGTGCTGCGCCGTGCCGGCAGCCGCCCTGCGCCCCGTCCGGGCCGGGCGCCCCGGCTGCGCGTCGCCCGCCCCCAAAAAGGCCACGGTCTGCGGGCGGCCTGAATCTTATTTTGCGTTCCCCTAAGGGTTTTGTGTGCGGGAAAGGCCCGGCGCTCGAAAGAGCGCCGGGCCTTTCCCTTATTGCATGCGGGTGGCCCCGCACGCCTTATCCTTCCAAGGCAAAACGCCGTCAGCCCGGCAAACCGGAACGTGTGTCCTGATCGGTCAGTTCCTTTTCGATCAGGCAATTTGCAATTTCAAACGCCCTGATCCGCCTTTTTGCCAATGTAATCTGCGGCTTATATCTCCCTGCATTTTCCTTTGCTTCCAAAGTTTTAACCGTTTCTCTCAACTTGTGCAGGGTTGAGTCAATCTGCCTTTTTGCTTCGGTCAAATCGTCTTTTTGAAATTCCATCTGTCGGCTTCTCACATCACAGTTCGTTATAAAAACGTCATCTGGCTGGGCTCGGCGCCCTTGATAAGCCCCTCGATCCGGGGCAGCCGCCACTCCAGCCCCTCTTCCCGGCAGGCCGCCTCAAACGCGGCCTGCAATTCCAGCGCGCGCGGGCTGGCGCAAAAATATTTGGGTCCAAAGGCCCTTTTGTACCGTGTTTCCATCCCGGGAAAGCGCCGCGCAAGCTCCGCGTGAAAATACTCCCGCTGGCCGGTCCGCTGGGTCACCCCAAAATCGCCCGGGCCGCCCACATAGCAGTACGCCGCGCCCGCGCGGGCCGCGGCGTGCACGATGCCGGTCACATTCCCGGGGGTGTCCTCCAAAAAGGGCAGGATCGGCGTCAGCACCACGCCGCACAGCACCCCGGCCGCGCACAGCTCGCGCAGGGCGGCCAGCCGGGCCGAGGTGGGGGGCGCGTGCGGCTCCACCTGGCGGCAGAGTTCGTCGTCCAGGGCGGTAATACTGAACATCACCGCCACCGGTTCCCGCTCCCCCAGGCGCAAAAGCAAGCCCAGATCGTTTAAAACCAGGTCGCTTTTGGTCAGCACCACCGCGCCGAACCCATAGCGGCAGAACAGGTTCAGCGCGCCGTGGGTCAGCCGCTCGGCGGGTTCAAACGGATTATAGGGGTCGCCCATAGAGCCGGTCAGCACCACGCCGCGCCTGCGGGCCGCGCGCAGATCGGCTTCCAAAAGGGCCAGGGCGTTCTCCTTGGCGTGCACCGTGTCAAAGTCCTGCACACCGTAGCAGGCGCTGCGGCTGTCGCAGTAAATGCAGCCGTGGCAGCAGCCCCGGTACAGGTTCATCGTGTAGCCGGAACCAAACCACCCGTTCTTCTGATAGGGGGACAAAATGTGCTTTGCCGGTACTCTGGGGATCGCTCCCTCCATAGGCTTTGCCCCCTTTCACGCATTTTCAGCCCTGGCAGCCCAGATCATCCCAATCGCCAAAATCCTCGGCGGACGCGATGCGGGTGGGGTCCAGGCGGCCGTCCTCGGCCAGCGGCTTTTCCGCCGCGCCCAGCTCCACAGGGTTCGGGTTCGGGCCCGCCTCCGGCTGTGCCAAAGGCGCCGCCTGCTCGCCGCCCTTGTCCGGTTCCTGCGGCAGCTCCACATATTCGCCGTCGATGTGGCCGTCGTCGTTGTAATCCTTCAGCAGCTTATAAGCAAAAGCGCCCGCGGCAATCCCCAGGCCAACGGATAAAAAACGCCGGAAGAATCCCATTTTTCCATTCTCCTCTCAATGTCGGTAGTTATTATAAGTATAACACAGCGGGGCTTTTGGCGCAATGCGGCGCACGGCCTCCAAAACGGCAAACAGGCCCGCGCCGCTCCCGGCACAGGCCCGCTCTTATCCCCGGATCTGCCTTTTATCCATTCCCGCCCTGCCGGGGCGGCCTTCAGCCCTGCTTCTGATCCAGCAGCTTGCGCAGCCGGGGCAGCTGCTCGGGTGGCACGCTCCCCGCTTCCAGCAGGGTCTCCAACAGGCCGGCGGCGTCCCCCTGGAAGCGCTTTTCCAGCAGGGCGCAGGCTTCGCCGCGCCGTATCTGCTGCCGGCTCACCAGCGGCGTCACGGTAAAATCATTTCCCCCTCGCTGGATCACGCCCTTTGCAATGAGCCGCTTGAGCACGGTGTAGGTGGTATTTTTCGCCCAGCCAAACCGCTGGCCGGCAATGGCCGATACCCTGCTCGCGGTGACCGGCGCGTTCTCCCACACAATGTCCATCAGGTTCCACTCGGCCTCGAACAATTTATTGGTCTCCACCTCTCTATCCGTCCTTTCCACTTGCCCTCCGGGCACTTTTCTGCATTTTACACTATACTCTAAAATATAGCATAAATACTTTGTTTTTACGACAAATAATTCTTTCTTTCGCGGATTTTTGTAACTTTGCCACATACCATTCACTTTTTGATTCTTTACTATGACACTAGCAGACCAGTTATATAGTATATTTCTCCCCAAAAAGTGGTAAATATGCACAAAAAGAGAGCCTCCAAACATTTTCAAACGTTTGGAGGCTCATTTTCAGCTAAAGGTCACCACGTCATTCTTTAAAGGCTGCGCCGCTTCCAGCTCCAGCGCGGTCAGCACCGGGCCCTTGCCCCCAAACAGCGGGTGGAACTGTACCCGCACCCTGGCCGTGAGTTTGATCCAGCTGCGCTGGGCAAGCGTTTTCACCCCGTCGTACTTGCAGGGAAAGCCCACGAACTGTATATCCTGCACACAGCAGGTCATGGCAAAGCGCCCCGGCACGAACTGGCCCTGCCCCACCCGCGGGGTCTGGCACACCTGCGCGGTAAACCGCACCGTCTTGCCCGCGTACTTCTCCGGGTCCTCGCTGGCGTCCATATACCAAATGCCAAAATCCTCGTCGGCAATGTCGATCACGTCGGCGTTGATGTCAAAGGGCAGCTCGTCCGGCAGCTCGTCGTACTCCACGCTGCCGTCGGCAGATTCATACGCGATGTCGCAGCGGCGGGTGGCCTGCCGCACCGCCTTGTGGATAAACTCCCGGTCGGGGCTGGCGCTCACCGCCTCGGCCCGGTTCACCACCAGCAGCTCCGCGGCGGCGAACTTGTCCAGCATCAGCTGGCGCATGTTGTCAAAATACGTGCGGAAGGTGGTGCCGTCCGCCGTGCAGATCGCCTGGTAAACGACCCAGTTCCCCGGCAGCGCCTCCGCCAGGTCCTGCACCGGCCACATGCCGTTGTATTCCACAATCACCCGCCCGGCGCCGCTCGCCCTTTCCAGCGCGGCCAGGTGTTCCGGGTTCAGCTCCGCCTTGTCCTCCAGCACCTCCACCGTGGTGCCGCCGAAGGCGAATTTGTCCGGTTCGTACTCCACCTCCCCCTCCTCGCACACCAGCAGCAGCGTTTTGTCGCCGGAATCGAACGCGGGGTCGTTCATGGTTTCCTGGATAAAGCTGGTCTTACCGCTCTCCAAAAAGCCCAAAAACAGGTATACCGGTATCTCTTTTTCCGCCATTGTACTTTCCCTCTATCTCAGGCCAGCTGAAACAGCCCGGCCAGGGCCTCTTCGTCCAGCTTGGCGCCGATCACACACAGCCGGCCGGTCACATCGGGGCTTCCGGTGCGCACATCCGCCTCTCCGGGCACATAGTCGAAATAGATCCAGCCGCCTTCGCCGGGCAGCATGCCCTTGGCCCGCAGCACCGTACCATACTCCCCAGTGTCCAGCGCTGCCAAGGCGCCGCGCACCTCGGCTTCGGTGAATTGGCGCGCTGTTTCGCGGCCAAAGCTGGTGAACACTTCGTCGGCGTGGTGGTGGTCGTGATGATGCCCTTCATGGCAGCACTCCTCCCCGTGCTCGTGGTGGTGATGCCCTTCATGGCAGCACTCTTCCCCGTGCTCGTGGTGGTGGTGCCCCTCGTGGCAGCACTCCTCCCCATGCTCATGGTGGTGATGCCCCTCGTGGCAGCACTCCTCCCCGTCCTCGTGGTGATGGTGCCCCTCGTGGCAGCACTCCTCCCCGTGCTCGTGGTGATGCCCGTGCTGCTCCGCCTCGGTCTCGGCCAGCAGCTGGGCCACAAAGTCCTGCTTTTGCTCCATCGCAGCCAGGATCTGCCCGCCCGAAAGCGCCGCCCAGTCGGTGGTCACAACCGTAGCCTCCGGGTTCTTTTCGCGGATCAGCGCCACGGCGGCCGCCGCCTTTTCCTCGCTGGCAGCTCCGGTGCGGCTCAGGATAATGGCGTTGGCGTGGCTGATCTGGTCGTTGTAAAACTCGCCGAAATTTTTCATATACAGCTTGACCTTGTTCACATCCGCCACGGTGGCAAAGCAGTTCAGCTTTACCTCCCGCTCCTCCGCCACGGCGGCCACCGCTCTGGTCACGTCGCTCAGCTTGCCCACGCCCGAGGGCTCAATCAGAATGCGGTCCGGCGTATACTGGTCGATCACCTTTTTCAGCGCCTCCCGGAAGTCGCCCACCAGGCTGCAGCAGATGCAGCCCGAATTCATCTCGGTGATCTCGATGCCGGCTTCCTTTAAAAAGCCGCCATCGATGCCGATCTCGCCGAACTCGTTTTCAATCAGCACCAGCTTTTCGCCCGCATAGGCTTCCGCGATCAACTTTTTGATCAGGGTCGTCTTTCCAGCGCCCAAAAAACCGGAAAAAATATCAATTTTCGTCATGTCGCTCCCGCTCCTTTTTACGCAAGCGGCGGCCCGGTGCATCCACCCGGCCGCCCCTTTGTTTCTTCTACTTACTATTATACCCAATTTGTCAACACCCCCGCAGGGGAACGGGCGCGAAAAAAGCCTTTCAAAATCTGCCGCCGGGTGCTAGAATGGTAGCAGTGACCGGGCGGGCGGGGCCCCTGCGTGTCCCTGCCGCCCAACAAGCAAACGAAAAGAGGTTTTTAGCATGAAGACCACCAACGAAAAAATTGCCCTGCTGCGGCAGGCCATGCAGGCCGCCGGGGCAAATGCGTGCCTGATCCCCTCCTCCGATCCCCATGCCAGCGAGTATCTGCCCGACCACTGGGCCGCCCGCAGCTACTTTTCCGGTTTTACCGGCAGCGTGGGCACCCTGGTGGTGACCGAGAGCGCCAGCGCCCTCTGGGCCGACGGGCGCTACTTCATCCAGGCCGGGCGGCAGCTGGCCGGCAGCGAGGTGCAGCTCCAGCGCATCGGCGTGGAGGGCGTGCCCACCGTGGAGGAATACCTGGCCGCGGCCCTCAGCGAGGGGCAGGTGCTCGCGCTGGACGGCATGGTCACCCCCACCGCCACCGTGCAGAGCCTGCAAAAAGCCCTGGCCGCAAAGGGCGCGGTCATCAAAAGCGTCGATCTGGTAGAGGGCAACTGGGAGGGCCGCCCCCCCGTGCCCGCCACCCCGGCCTTTTTGCTGGACGTAAAATATGCGGGCCTCTCCGCCGGCGAAAAGCTGGCCCGCCTGCGCGCCGCGCTGGCCGAACAAAAGGCCGGCGCCATGGTGGTCACCCGGCTCGACAGCGTGGCCTGGCTGCTCAACCTCCGCGCTTCAGACATCGACTGTACCCCCTTCGCCCTGGCCTTCTGCTTTGTCACGCCGGACGACGCCATGCTCTTCATGGACGCCGGCCGCCTGCCTGCCGAGGCCGCGGCCGCCCTGGGCGCGCAGGGGGTCCGCGTGATGGATTATGAAAAGCTGCTGGGCGCCCTGACCGGTTACCACCACGACCACACCGTCCTGGTCGACACCGCGGGCACCAACTGGGCCATCTACACCGCCCTGCAGTCCAACCCCTGCTTCACCCTGGCGGAGGGCTGCGACCCCGTCCAGGCGCTCAAAGCCGTCAAGAACCCCACCGAGATCGAAAATCTCAAGGCCGCCCACGCCAAAGACGGCGTGGCCATGGTCCGCTTTGCCATCTGGCTGGAGGCCGAGCTGGCCGCCGGCCGCACCGTGACCGAGGTGGACGTGGAGCAGATCCTTTTGAAGCTGCGGGCCGCCCAGGAGCTGAACCAGGGCGCCAGCTTCGACACCATTGCCGCCTATGGCGCCAACGCCGCCATGATGCACTACCACGCCACCCCGGGCAGCTGCTCCACCCTCCAGCCCAAGGGCTTTTTGCTGGTGGACTGCGGCGGCCAGTACCTGGACGGCACCACCGACATCACCCGCACCTACGCCCTGGGCGAGCTCACTGAAAACGAGCGCACCTATTATACCTACGTCTTAAAAAGCCACATCGATATGGCAAAGCTCCAGTTCCTGGCGGGCTGCACGGGCGGCAACCTGGATATCATCGCCCGCGCCCCAGTGTGGGCCCATGGCATCGACTACCGGTGCGGCACCGGCCACGGGGTGGGCTTTTTCGGCGGCGTGCACGAGGGGCCCCACAATCTGCGCATCACCAACAATGTTGTGTTCAAGCCCGGCATGCTGGTCACCGACGAGCCCGGCATTTACGAAGAGGGCGAGGTGGGCATCCGCATCGAGAACGAGCTGGTCTGCGTGGAGCGCGAAAAGAACCAGTACGGCCAGTTCCTCGGCTTTGAGGCGGTGACCTATTGCCCCATCGATCTCGCCCCCGTGCGCGCCGAGCTGCTGGACGAGAGCGAAAAGGCCTGGCTGAACGCCTTCCATCAAACCGTATACGATACCCTGGCCCCCCGCCTCACCGCGCCCGAGCGCGCCTGGCTGGCCGAAAAAACAAAAGCCCTCGCCTGATCCCAGGCCCCCTGGGCGGGGATTCTTGAAGCGGGCCTTATTCCATCCTTTTTTCAAACCGGACCGGGGAGCGGCCGCCTGCAAAGCGGCCACTTTCCGGTCTTTTCTGCGGCAGGCGCCTCTTTGTGCCGGGCCGTTTCCCCTCCGGCCTTGCGCAGGGCGGCCTTTTGTGCTAGAATAAATCGTTCTTTGCGCGGCACACCCGCCCGCGCAGGGCAAAACCAGCGCCCTTGGGCCGGAAAGGAAGGTCTGCTTTATGCCGAACGCGCACCGTATTCCCACGGTACACGCGCATATGTCCGCCCACTGCTGGAGCAGCGTGGCCCATCGTTTTCCCCGCAGGCCGCCCCCGGCGCCGCTTCAAACCCTGTTTAAAAATTAAAGAAAAGGAAGTTTGAAGCATGACCTGGTTTGTTTTTTCCCTGTTTTCAATTTTATTCTGGAGCGGCTCGGACCTGTTCTCCAAAATGGGTTCCAAGCCCAGCGATACTTACAGCCACTGGAAAATGATCATCGCCGTGGGCGCCGTGATGGGCCTGCACGGCATTTACATGGTCGCCACGGGCACCCCCTTCGCCTTTGGCGATATTCTCACCTACCTGCCCGCCTCGCTGCTGTACATCCTGGCCATGATCCTGGGGTATGCGGGGCTGCGGTACATTGAACTGTCGGTTTCCAGCCCCATCTGCAACTCCTCCGGCGCCGTGGCCGCGGTGCTGTGCTTCGTATTTTTAAAGCAGGCCATGACCGGCCTGCAGCTGGCCGCCGTGGCGCTGATCTGCCTGGCCGTTCTGCTGCTCTCGCTGCTGGAAAAGCGGCAGGGCGACGCCGAGCGGGCCGAGCGCCAGGAAAAGAATCTGGTAAAATACCAAAAAAGCGTGTGGGCCATCCTGTTCCCCATCCTCTACTGCATCATCGATGGCCTGGGCACCTTTGCCGACGCCCTTCTGCTGGACACCCGCATCGCCGAGGAGCAGGCCAACATCGCCTACGAGTTCACCTTCCTGTTTATGGCGGTGTGCGCGTTCATCTATGTGGTCGTCGTCAAAAAGCAGCGCTTCCGCCTGTGGGACGAAAAGCCCAAGTTCGCCGCCGCCCTGGTGGAAACCGCGGGCCAGTTCACCTACATCTTCGCCATCGGGGGCAACGCCGTGGTGGCGGCGCCGCTCATCAGCAGCTACTGCGTGTTCAGCGTGCTGTGGAGCCGCATTTTCCTGAAAGAAAAGCTCAGCTGGAAGTATTACGCGGTCATCGGCCTTGCCGTGGCGGGCATCGCCATCCTGGGCATGGAATAGGCCTTTGTTCCCAAAGGCGTCACAGCAATACAGCAAGGGGCGGGGCCCGGCAATGCCGCCCCTTGTTTTGCTTCTTTACGCCTCCGCGGTGGAAACCAGGTATTTAAAAATCTGCAGCTTGTTCTGCTCATACAGGCCCATATCCTCGTACAGTTCCTTGTAATAGGCAAAAAGGCTCGCCTTGGTGGTAATGGTGTTTCGCAGGTTCAGCTTGGTGGCCGTGATGCTCTGCGGGTTCTGCACGTAATAATAGATCGGCGTTTCCAGCGCGTAAAACCGCGCTGCGTAGCGGATGTATTCCAAATTGAACAGCAAATCCTCGCTCCAGGTCAGCTCCTCGCTGCACCGGATGGCGTGGATATGCACAATATCGCGCCGGTAAAGCTTGTTCCACATCACGCCGTAATAAAAGCTCGCGGGCTCCTGCATCAGGTTTTTGGCAAAATCCACCTTGCTGTAAAAGCCCTCGCTCAAAAACCCGTACCGGTCGATCACCTCCCGCTCCTGCGGCTCCGCGCCCTCCTTGGCGGGGGGCACAAGCACCCGTTCCACCCGGAAGTAATGGGCGATCACCATATCCGCCTGGTTCCCCTCGGCTTTGTCCACCATCAGCTGGGTGGCGTTGGGGTCCAGATAATCGTCACTGTCCACAAACTGCAAATACTTGCCCTTGGCCATCCCGATCGCCAGGTTGCGGGTGGCCGAAACCCCGCTGTTGGCCTGGTCGATCAGCACAATGCGCTCGTCCACCCGCGCAAACATCTGGCACACCGGCAGGCTGGCGTCCTGGCTGCCGTCGTTCACCACAATGATCTCCAGGTTTTTATAGGTCTGCTTGCGGATGCTCTCCAGGCACCGGGCCACGTGGCTGCTGGCGTTGTACACCGGCACGATCACACTTACAAGCGGCTGCTCCATTCGTTTTCCCTCCTGCTGTTTCCTGGTTCAAATATAGTACATTTTATGCCAAAAAGCAAACGGTAATTGTCTGCGGAACAGCGTTTTGCCCACGAACCGCCGGGCCGCTCCCCCGCGTTCCTGCCGGGCCGCCCGGCGGCCAAAAACGTTTCTGCAGCAAAGCGCTGAAACGCGCCCAACAGATGCAGCTCTCAAAAAAATCCATAAAAAGGCAAAAGTTTCGGCAATCCTACAAATATCAGCCCCTTCTGTTAGCAAATAGATAGAATTATAAAACTTAGTTATAAAACATTATTGACAAACTAAATTTTCAAAGCTATCCTAAAGAAAAAGAAACTCCTTGCCAACATAACAAGGGAAACAGGAAGTGGAAAAATGGCTACAACGGCAAAAAGCAAAGAGATCCAAAAGCCGCGGCAAATGCGCGCAAACAACTGCAAAGCCATCATGTCGATGTTTCGCGTTACAGACACCCTGCAGATCAGCGATATTGCCAGGGAGATCAACCTCAGCAAAACAACGGTTTCAAAAATTGTAATGAGCCTGGTAAACCAGGGGTTTCTTCTTTCCAATGGAAAGGGAGCCTCTACGGAAGAGGGCGGAAAAAAGCCCGAGCTGTTCTCCCTGAACCCGCAGCACAGCCATTGCCTCACGGTGGGCATCGAGAACGGCAAGGTGCGCGGCTGCCTGTTTGATATGGGCATCCGGTTAAAGGCAAGCGCCGAGCATATCATTGAAAACGACGCCGCCTTTACCTACCAGGAAGCGGTAGAGGTCTGTGTGGGCCTGTGCGAGCAGCTTCTGTGCGCCGCGGGCCTTACCAAAGAGGATGTTTTTGGCATTTCCTGTTATGCCGGCGGCATCATCGACGGAAAAAACGGGATCTTGTGTTATCCCATCCGCCATCCCCATTGGGGGCGGGACCTGCCCTTCCAAAAGGACTTTCAAAAAAAATACGGCCGCAAAGTGCCGGTATATGTAGAAAACAGCGTCCGCTTTTCCAGCTATGCAGAAATGAGCAACATGAAGGAAAAGCAAAACACTTCCTGCGCAGTGATCTTTTCCAGTCCGGAGGGCCCCGGCGTGGGCGGCTGCATGATACGCAGGGGCGAGATCGTGCATGGCAGCAGCAACTTTGTGGGCGAGTTCGGCCACATGCTGGTGGCTCCCAACTCCCACCGCAAATGCATCTGCGGGAACTGCGGGTGCCTGGAGGCGGAGGTCTCGCCCCAGGCCCTGGTCCAGGACGCGTACGACGGCCGCGCGCAGCACCCGGATTCCCTCCTGGAGCCGCACATGCACGGCGGAACGCTGTGCGCCGCAGATGTCTACGCCGCGGCGGACCGGGGCGACGCCTTTGCCCGCGAATTGCTGGATAAAATCATTCACAGCTACATGGTCTGTATCTGGAACATCATTATCACCAGCGACCCCAAAACCATCATTCTGCAGGGCATTCCAGCCGGCGATGACTCCTATTTTATCCATACGCTGCGCCAAAAGATGCAGCAGATTCCCTTTTTCGGGCTCGCGCACCAGGCGAACATCGAGTTGTCGCACCTGGGCTCCACCATCGTGGAGCTCATGCACAGGGGCGCCGCGCTGTATGCCTGCAACAAATACTTCAACGACAGCAGCCTTTACGAAAAGGGCTGAACCAACACGGTTTGAGTTTAACAGGGGGGCGAAACGATTGAAGCGTGTGATTGTCCAGTTAAAGCAGATCAGCAAAACGTTTCCAGGCGTGCGCGCACTGGACGGTGTGGATTTTTCCCTGCAGGAGGGCAGCGTGCACGGGCTGGTGGGCGAAAACGGCGCCGGCAAATCCACCCTGATGAAAATTTTGTCCGGAACCTACTCCTCCTACGAAGGGCAAATCCTGCTGGATGGAACCGAAGTCCACTTCCATTCCGAGCGCGACGCGCTGGCGGCGGGCATCTCCATCGTGCCGCAGGAGCTCTCGTACATTCCGGAATTGACCATCGAAGAAAATATTTTTATGGGGCGCGAGCCGTTAAAATACGGTCTGCTGGATAAAAAGCAGCGTCTTCAGGCGGCGCAAAAGCTGATTGCCGAACTGGCCCTGGATTTTGACCCGCAAAGCAAAATGAAGGATATCAGCATTGCCCAATGCCAAATGGTCGAGATCATCAAGGCCATTTCGCGCAATGCCCGCATCATCATCATGGACGAGCCCACCTCCTCCCTCACGTCTGTGGAAACGCTGCAGCTGTTCGGGCATATCAAAGCCTTGCAGCAAAAAGGCATCGCCTTTATTTACATCAGCCACAAACTCGAAGAAATCTTCGAACTGTGCGACACCATCACCGTATTGCGCGATTCCCATTACATCGGCACCCTGCCGGCCCGGGAGGCCACCCAGGACAAACTGGTGCAGATGATGGTAGGGCGCGAAATAGGCGCCATGTATCCGCAGCTTGCCCCGCACGGGGAAGAAGAGCTGCTCCGTGTCGAGCACCTCACAAGGAACGGCGTGTTCGAAGACGTCTCATTCACCGTAAAAAAGGGCGAAGTGCTGGGCTTTTCCGGCATGATGGGCGCGGGGCGCAGCGAGGTGATGCGCGCCCTGTTTGGAATCGACAGGTACAACGCAGGGGAGATTTATCTGAACGGCCGCAGGCTGTCCATCCACTCGCCGTCAGACGCCATCCGCGCGGGCTTCGGCATGGTCACCGAGGACCGGGCGGGCAGCGGTTTTGTGCCCGAGCTTTCCATCAGCGATAACATCGTGTTTCCAAACGCGGATATTTTCGCCCCGCATGGCTTCCTGAAAACCGGAAAGATCGCCAGCCTGGTGAGCGACGTCTGCGGCCGCATCGCCGTCAAGGCGCCGAGCCTTCACACAAAAGTAATCAATCTTTCCGGCGGCAACCAGCAAAAAGTAGTGCTGGCCAAATGGCTGATCCGCAGCATCAAGGTCCTCATTATGGATGAACCCACCCGCGGGATCGACGTGGGCGCCAAGCAGGAGATTTACAAGCTCATCCAGGAGCTCTCCGGCGCCGGCATGGCCGTGATCATGATCAGCTCTGAAATGCAGGAAGTGATCGAGGTAAGCCACCGTGTGGCAGTGATGGACGGCGGGCGCATCCTGTGCACACTTTCCCACGCGCAGGCCACACAGGACAAAATCATGCAGACCATTATTGAAGGGGGAAGAAAACTGTGAAAGGGCAGCAGACAAAAGGAATGGCAAACGAGTGGTCGCCGGGCCGGTTTTTCCGCAAGTACGGCATTTTTCTCGTAATGATCATCTTGTTCATTGTGGCGTCCACCTTGAACAAATCGTTCCTGAAACCGCAGAACCTGTTGAATATTCTCAAGCAGATCACTCCGTTTACGATCATCGCGGCGGCAGAAACCATTCTCATCATCTGCGGGTGCATTGATTTGTCGGCCGGCCAGGTGGCGGCGATGTCCGCCTGTTTTGCGGCCGGCGCGCTGGCAAACACGGGCTCCGTATTGATCTGTTTCCTTGTGGGCATGGGGTCCGCGGCCGTGGCCGGCCTGTGCATCGGCTTTTTGTCCACCACCTTCCGCCTGCCCGCCTTTATCGCCTCCCTTGCCATCATGAACGTGGCGGAGGGTGTAACCACCATTTATACAGACGGCCGAAGCATCATGGGTGTGGAAAAGCTTCGGTGGCTCAGCCAGGGCAAGCTTTTCGGCATTCCCTACATGATCCTGCTGCTGGTCCTGGTGCTGGTGGTCATTCAGCTGATCCTCAAGCGCACAAAGTTCGGCCTTTACATGTACGCCATCGGCGGCAACAAAAAGGCCAGCATCGCCTCGGGCATAAAGGTAAACCGCAACATCGTTTTTACTTATCTGGTAAGCGGCTGCCTGGTGGGCCTCGCGGGCATCGCCCTGGTGGCCCGCATGATGGCCGGCCAGCCGGGCGTCGGCCCGGGCTACGAGTTCGACGGTATCACAGCCACCATCGTGGGCGGCACCAGCTTCACCGGCGGTTCGGGTTCCATGTTCAGTGTGATCGCGGGCGCGGTGATCATCGGCATCATCAATAATATCATGATCCTGATGGGGGTAGACAGCAACTGGCAAATGGTGGTCAAAGGCGTTCTCATCGCGCTGGCCGTGATTCTGGACCTCCAGACCAAGCGCACGGCCAAGGCACAGTAAAAAGCGGCGGTTAAAAGGCTGCCCGCTTGAAATAAAACGGACTGTGAAAGGATGGATCTCATGAAAAAGAAATTGTTGAGCTTTCTGCTGGCAGCCACGCTGCTGTTTTCGCTGGCCGCCTGTTCCGGCGGCCAGGCCCCCGGCGCAGGGTCGGGCGGTTCCTCCCCCGCGGCAAGCACCGCCCAGGGCGCCTTTACCGTGTGGTTCGATATGGGGGGCAGCGGCGCGCCCTATTGTCTCAAGTTCGCCAATTACATCGAGCAGTATGCAAAAGAGGCCGGGCTGAATGTGATCATCACCCAAAGCGATCTGGACGCCGCAAAACAGATCACCACCGCTGAGAGCATGATGGTGCAGGGGATCGACCTCGCGGCGGGCGTTTGGATGGATGTGAACGCTTGCCTGCCCATCGCCGACATGTGCAGCGAGGCGGGCATCCCCATCGTGGCGGCTCTCACCGCGCTCACAGGCGAGGGCAACGGTTACGACAAATACATTTACCTTGGCAGCAAAAACTACGACGGCGGCTATCTGCAGGGCGAGTGGCTGGCGGAAAACCTGCCCGAAAACGCGGGCATTTGGTATATGGGCACGTTTGCCGGTGAACAGCAGGGCATCGACCGCCAGGCCGGCATGGAAGCCGCCCTCAAGGAAAAAGGCCGCACGGATGTGTCCATCAAGGCATTTGAATATACCGACGCCGCCATGGATAAGGGCGTGTCGGTCATGGAGAACTGGCTTCAGGCCTACGACGCGGTCGACTGTGTGGTGGGCTCCGCCGATCCCCAGGTAATCGGCGCCATCGAGGCCGCCAAGGGCGCGGGCCGCATGGGGAATACCGTGTGGTGCGGTCTGGACGGCCAGGACGAAGCGTTGGAGTCCATCAAAAACGGCGAGATGAACATGACCATTTTCCAGGATGCCGAAGGCCAGGCAAAAGCGTTCGTGGAGCTGTGCTGCAAGCTGCGCGACGGCGCAGACGCCGCGCAGGAGCCGGATGTGTTCGTGCCGTTTCAGGTAATCACCGCGGAAAACGTGGGCGACTACATGGCATAATCGCGCAGGAGGTGCCGTTCGGGCAGAGCGGCGCCTCCTTCATTCGGATAAAAAGGAGGCCAGACACATGGAAAAATATTGCGACGCATCGTGCCCCGTCAACGAGCGTGTGGAAGACCTTTTGCAGCGGATGGGGCTCGCGGATAAAATCGCCCAGCTTGGCTGCTGCATGCTTTATGGTGAAAAAGGAACCATCAACTGGAACGAAATTGAAGAAAAAGGTCCCGGCAGCGTCGGCATCATGATGGATCTCAGCAACGCGGCCGAGGTCGAGGCCTGCATCCGCAAAATCCAGGATATTGTTGTAAACAAAACAAAGCTGGGCATTCCCGCGCTGGTCCATGTGGAGGCCATCACCGGCGGCATGTTCCCGCAGGCCACCAGCTTTCCCACCGGGCTCTCCCAGGCGTCCACCTGGAACCCCGCGCTGGTGCAGAAAATGGCGGACCGCATCCGCCGTCAGCTGCGCGCGGTCGGGTTTGCGCAGGCCCTCTCCCCCGTGTTCGATATCTGCCGCGACCCCCGCTGGGGCCGCCTCACCGAAACATACGGCGAGGACGAAACCCTGGCCAGCGCCATGGCGGTGGCATATGTCTCGGGCCTGCAGGGCCAGGACAAAACGCAGGGGGTGGCCGCCACGGGCAAACATTTCGTGGGGCATGGCTCCACGGAAGGCGCCCTGAACATGGCGCAGAACCTGATCCCCAGCCGTGAACTGCGCGAAGTGCACTGCAAGCCCTTCCAGGCCGCCATGAGCGAAGCCGGGCTCATGAGCGTGATGAACTCGTATTGTTCCATCGACCGCGAGCCCATCGTCGGTTCAAAAAAGATCCTCACGGACCTTTTGCGCGGCGAGATGGGCTTCGAGGGCTTGTGCGTGTCAGACTATACGTCGGTGGATCGCCTGCTCAACCCCTTCCAGGTCGCCCAGGACCATGTGCAGGCGGGCGTAATGGCCCTGCAGGCCGGCCTGGACGTGGAATACCCCGCCATGGTGAGCTACAACGAAAAGCTGATCCGCGAGGTGCAGAACGGCCGCCTGGACGAAAAGCTGATCGACCAGGCCGTGCGCCGGGTGCTGCGCACAAAATTCGAGCTTGGCTTGTTCGAAAACCCCTACGGCCGGCCGCAAGCGCTGGAAGAAGCGTTCCTTTCCCCCGAGTGCTCCGAGATCAGCGAGGCCCTTGCCCAGCAGGCAGTCACCTTAATGAAGAACGACGGCGGCGCCCTGCCCCTGTCCAAAAACGTAAAAAAGATCGCGGTCGTGGGCCCCCATGCCGACAGGCTGCGTTCCCTGTTCGGGCACTACGCCTACGCGGCCATGCTGGATATGCTGGCAGACGATGTCAATAACGCCCGGGCCGCGCTGCGCACCGAGGCGCAAATGCCGGATGGGGTCGAGCCGTGGGGGGCAAAGGGCTACTACCAGCGCTTTGCGGGCGATATCCGCGAAACCCCGCAGTTCATCGAAGACAAGCTGCGCCGCATCTATCCCCAGGCCAAAACCCTGTACGAGGCCGTGCGCGACTATCTGCCCGGCGCCCAGGTAACAACGGCGCAGGGCATCAGCTATACCGGCAGCAACCTGGCGGGGTACGACCAGGCGATCAATTGCGCGGCCGACGCGGATGTGGTGATCCTGACCCTGGGCGGGCAGGACGGCTTCGGCGTGGTGTCCACCAACGGCGAAGGCATCGACAACACCAACATCGATCTGCCCGGCCGCCAGGAACAATTCGCGCGGGACATCTACGCCCTGCACAAAAAAACGATCGTGGTCCACATCGACGGCAAGCCCCTGTGCAACGCCTATGTATATTCGCATTTCAACGCCATCCTCGAAGCATGGCAGCAGGGCCAGTGCGGGTTCCTGCCGCTGGTGCGCCTTTTGTTCGGCGAAGCCTCTCCCAGCGGCAAGCTGCCGGTCAGCGTGGCGCGCGGGGCCGACCAGCTGCCCGTTTACTACGGCATGCCCCGGGGCAGCGGCTACCGCACGGCGGGCAAGTTCGGCGTCATCAACAATTCCTATGGCTACATCAACACCGACATCCATCCTCTGTTCCCCTTCGGGCACGGGCTTTCCTACACCAGCTTTTCCTACCAGGATCTGCGTGTGGAAAAGCAGGATGCAAAGGGGCTCGCCTTCAGCCTGACGGTGGAAAACACAGGCGAATACGCCGGCGCGGAGGTCGTGCAGGCCTATGTGTCGGATGCCTGGTCCAGCGTGGTGCGCCCCGAGCAGCAGCTGATCGGCTTCCTCCGGGTCGAGCTGGAAAAGGGGCAGAAAAAGCGCGTTGATTTCACCCTGCAATTCAGCCAGCTGGCCTTCCTGGACGCCGGGATGCGCTGGAAAATAGAAGCGGGGGAAATGGAATTGCAGGTGGGCGCCTCCTGCCACGACATCCGCCAAAGGGCGCGGTTCGTCATTCCCGCAGATGAATGGATCGACCCCAAGGCCCGCGCCTTCTTTGCAAAGGCCGCGGCACAAGCGTAAAGGGAAACGCCCCGGGAAGCCCAAAAGGCTTCCCGGGGCGTTCGTGCTCTTGGCGTTCTCCCGGTCATACCCCCCGCTCTCACCTCAGGCGGCAGGCGGAAGGGCCCGCCGGGCGGCCCTTTTTCCCACAGAGCAAAGCGCCGTCGCATTGTGTTTGTGCGCCCTGCGGGGTATAATGAAACCATCACGTTTCAAACGGAGGTTTTTATGAACGATGCCATGAACCGGCTGCAGGCGCTGCAAAAGCAGATGTACGCGCTGCAATATGCCCTGAACCTGATCGATTACGACGCCCAGACCGTTGCCCCCAGCGAGGGGTACGCCGGCCGGGGCGAAGCGCTCGAGGTGCTCAGCGCCTCGCAGTACGCCCTGATCGCCGACCCCTCCCTGCCCGCCCTGCTGGAAAGCGCCCGCCAGGGGGAGCTCACCCCCCAGCAGGCCGCCGAACTCGCCGAGCTGCAAAAGCAGTACGACCAGCTCAGCCGCATCCCCGCCGCCGAGTACGCGGCCTTCGCCAAGCTCACGAACCAGGCGCAGAACGCCTGGGAAAAGGCTAAGGCCGCCAGCGACTTCTCGCTCTTCGCGCCCTGGCTCGGGCAGATCGTCGCGGCCCGCCGCCGCTTTGCCGCTTACTTCGACCCGCAAAAAGCGCCTTACGACGTCTGGCTCGACCAGTTCGAAAAGGGCCTGTCCATGGCCCAGTGCGACGAATTTTTCGCCCAGCTCAAACGCACCATCCAGCCGCTGGTGCGGCGCATCGTCACCGAGGGCAAAGCCCCCGCGGCCGCCTTTTTGCAGAACACCTGGCCGCTGGAGGCGCAGCGCCGCCTCTCCGCCTATCTGATGGAGCTGCTGGGGCTTGATCCCGGCCACTGCCGGTTGGGCGAGAGCGAGCACCCCTTTACCAACGAGCTCTACAAAGGCGATGTGCGCATCACCACCCACTACCATGAAAACGACCTTGCCAGCAGCATGTACTCGGTCATCCACGAGGGCGGCCACGCCCTGTACGAGCTGCACATTGCCGACCGCCTGGCCTACACCTGCCTTTCCGGCGGGGCCACCATGGGCCTGCACGAGAGCCAGAGCCGCCTGTACGAAAACTATCTCGGCCGCAGCCTGCCCTTCATCCGCTGCATCTGGCCCGAGCTCACAAAGCTATTCCCCGCCCAGCTGGCCGGCGTGAGCGCCGAGCAGTTCTACAAGGCCGTCAACCAGTGCCGCCCCAGCCTCATCCGCACCGAGGCCGACGAGGTGACCTATTGCCTGCACGTGATGGTGCGCTACGAGCTGGAAAAGCGCCTTCTGAGCGGCAGCCTGGCGGTGGCCGATCTGCCCGCCGCCTGGAACGCCCAGATGAAGGAGCTTTTGGGCGTGGAGGTCCCCTGCGACGCCCAGGGCGTTCTGCAGGACATTCACTGGGCCTGCGGCGATCTCGGCTACTTCCCCAGCTATGCCTTGGGCACAGCCTACGGCGCCCAGATCATGGCAAAAATGCGCTCCGAGCTGGATGTGGACGCCCTGCTGGAAGCCGGTCATTTCGCCCCCATCAATGCCTGGCTGGAGGATCGCATCTGGCAGTACGGCAAGGAAAAAAGCCCCGCCTGGCTTTTGCAGAACGCCTGCGGCGCTCCCTTTGACCCCCGCTATTACACCGATTATCTGGTGGAAAAATACTCAAAAATATACGAATTGTAATGTAAAAGCACTTTTCCCGCACCAGACTTTTTTAACAGAGCCGCCCCCGCACCGGCGCAAAAGCCGGTGCGGGGGCGGTCTCTTTTTCAAGTGCGGTCAGTCCTCCGCCGCGCGCAGCCGCTCGGTAAGGCTTTCTTTTGTAAAGCTGCGCAGGCACAGTGCGCTGATGAGCGCCGGCGCCGCCAGCGAGATCACCGCATAGGCGGCAAACCACAGCGCCGGGAAGCTGAACGTGATATAGTGTGCGCCCAAGCGATCCATCAGCCTGCACAGCCCCCAGCCGCTCAGCGTGCCCAAAGCGGCGGTGGCCGCCAGGTTGATCGCGGTCATCCACAGGTTTTCCCATTGCAGCATGGCCTGCTGCTGGCGGCGGGTCATGCCCAGGGCGGCCAGCATCGCCAGCTCCTGCCGCCGGGTCATCAGGGTCGAGAGCAGGGTGTTCAGCAGGTTGATCATGCTGAACAGGATGATAAAGCCCGCAAGCCCCATGCATGTGCCCCGCAGTGTGGCGTAGATCGAAACGCTCGCCTCCATGTGCTCGTTAAAGCACGAGAGCCGCAGCTGCGGGTAGGCGCTCATAAAGGCCTGCATGTTCGCGTCGTCCTCGGCGGTGTGGCTGTGGCCCGCCATGGTCACCGTCAGGCTGTCGGTGGTGTCCATATCCCCAAACAGCTTCTGGGCGGTGCCCTGGCTGATGAACAGGCCGCTCATCGACGGGTCGTCGTCCCGCACCCCGTTGCCGCCGACCCCCACCACAGGCAGGGTGACCGTGCGCAGCTCGCCGTTGTAGTAGGTGACCTCGATCTCGTCCCCCGCCTGGGGGGCTTTTCCAAACAGCTCTCTCCACATGCCGCTCATACCCACATACAGGCCGCCGGTGCGCTCCAGCTCGGCATAGGCGCCCGTGCCGTCCTCCAGGTTCTTCAGCAGGGTGGGTTCCGCTTCCGGCCCAATGGGCATCAGGGCATCCCGGTCGTCCACATCCCCCCAGCGCAGCTTTACCGTCACCCCGTGCGAGGCGGTCACCGCCTCCACCCCGGGCACCTGCCGCAGGGCCTGCTGAAATTCCGGGCCCATCAGCCCCTTGAGCTGCAGCTCCGCGGCGCCGTTTTCCAGGCTGTTTTGCTGGTTGTAGTCAAAGTAAACAACGTATTCGCCCTTTTCAAACTCCGCCTGCCGGCTGTACGCCTCCAGGTTCCAGCCCTCCAGATAGATGGCGGCGGTCATGAACAGGATGCCGCCCACCGCCAGGGAAAGGATGGTGAGCAGGTTCTTTTTCAGGTTGCGGGCAAAGCTGACCCGGGCCAGCCCCCAGGGGGTCAAAGGCCTTGAGGCAAGCGCCGCCCGCGTTTTTTCCTTTTTGCCCTTCCGCTTTGGCCGAAACGCCTGGTAG
>ERZ857984.1093-NODE-1093-length-25100-cov-2.982272_pt1 | contig 25100 bp, 20 predicted proteins | sample MGYA00519914_ERZ857984 | MGnify/ENA primary metagenome ERZ857984 (study PRJEB31778, sample SAMEA3449417) | human gut metagenome | biome: human gut; feature: human-associated habitat; material: faeces | place: United Kingdom | collected 2010/2012 ... | reverse complement strand
CGGGATTCGTTCATCAAGTTATATACAATACCTATCTGAAAGACCATGAGGCCCCGGAAGATATAGAATATTACATGTGTGGCCCGGGTCCGATGTCCAAAGCCGTAGAAAAAATGCTATGGGATTTGGGTGTACCGGAAGAAAATCTGATGTACGACAACTTCGGAGGGTAATAAATCACCCGACAGATATAAAAGCAGGCAGGAAAATCGATCGATTTTCCTGCCTGCTTTTTATCGTATAATCACCAGATAGACACATAAACGACTGACTCCCACCTTCTGCGCGGCTGGCATGAAAAACGAAGTCGGTAACAAAAAGGGAATTTACCCCCTACACCCCGATCAATCAAAATGTCATGGAAGCATACACCCCGAAAGAATTCCCATCGGTAAGAGGCGATATAACCAACCTATGGTTTTGAGCGAACGGACGAGTATAAATATATGCACAACCGGCGCCTATAACAGCTCCCGCCGCCACATCCCACCAATCGTGCTTCCGTCCATACACACGACTCCAACCCACATACGAAGCTAACACATAGGCGGGAGCACCCCATTTCCAACCATATCTGCGTTGAACAAAAGCAGCATTGGCGAATAGAAGAGAGGTATGAGCCGAAGGAAAAGAATATCGATTGCTATGATCGGGACGATCCTTCTTTACCGTAAATTTCAGCAAATAAGAAACACCGAGTGTCGTCACACCCGTAAAAAACCCCTGCTTGGCCCCGGTCCAGTCTTTCATAGCCAAAACAGTGGCAACCGTAGCCACGGGCATAGCAGCCAACAATACATCGCCCGACACCTTAACGGCTTTTCGTTCCCGACTCAAACCCTCTGCCCCAGCAGGAAACACAAATAAAAGGAGCGAACATATATACACGACAATTCGACGAAACATACTCAATAAAAGAGAGATAATATCTTAGGAACAAAAATCAACAAACCTACAATTATCGACATGACAGCCAATATCAACACGGCTCCCGCCGCCAAGTCCTTCGTATGCTTGATAGCTTCGTCGTACTCGGGCGACACTTTATCGCATAATGCCTCGATAGCCGAATTGACACCCTCGGCTGCCAGCACGGCTCCGATACATAGAATTACAGCGATCCACTCGAAAGTCGAGAGGCCCAATAGCCCCCCGGCTACAATCACACACACGGTCACCGCACAGTGTATCCATGCATTATGTTCCCTGCTGACAAGCCGAACTACGCCCCGCCCCGCATACTTGAAACTATAAATCCTATCCTTGATACTGAATCTTTTATTTTCCATCGAATCACACCGTTACATGTACAGACTATTGTCATACCTGAATACAAAGATAAAACAGATTTATGAATTTAAGATCCGTTTCAATAAAATCGGGAAACAACCTATATAAACTATTGTGCCCCGATTTGACAACCGGGGCACAAACATATAATTGAAAAAAATCAATTATTTCTTACGATTACCATAACGGCTCATGAACTTATCTACACGACCGGCCGTATCCACCAATTTCTGTTTACCGGTGAAGAACGGGTGTGAAGAACTGGTAATTTCAAGTTTTACCAAAGGATAAGTAACACCATCAATTTCGATAGTCTCTTTGGCTGCTACGGTTGAACGAGTGATAAAGATTTCTTCGTTCGACATGTCTTTGAAAACTACGGGACGGTAGTTATCAGGATGGATTCCTTTTTTCATTGTTATATCGTCTTTTTAATTATTATCAAATGTTCACGTTGGTAGCGTGATTTTTCGTAATGGCTTGCAAATGTAGGGATAACTTTTCATTTAGAAAAATATTTATTCCACTTTTTCATAAAAAAGCCGGCCAGCGACAAAGATGCGCCGACCGAATTATGTTTTAATTCTGTAATCTGCCGATTATTCGAACTCGATCAACGGTTCGTTAGTACCCACTACATCGTTTTCTTTTACCAGAATACGTTTCACGGTTCCTTCAAGGGTGGAGAGTATATCGTTCTCCATCTTCATGGCCTCGTACACCAGCACGACATCGTCTTTTTTCACTTTGTCTCCAACCTTCACTTTTATCTCGACAACCTTCCCTCCCATAGGAGCATCGATAGTCGGGCCCGTTATAGGTTCTACGGGAGCTGCTTCCTCTGCGGCTTCTTTCACTTCCTCGACAGCTGGTTTCTTAGCCTCATACTCAGCTGCCCGCACACCCTTCAAATAAGTGGTAGCAACGTTGGGGAAAAGTTCGAGCAGCAAATACTCCTGTTCGTTTTCGGCCAATTTCACATTGCCATACTCCGGCAAAACAGGATTTTCGGGAGCCTTGTAAGAGTTCGTATCATACGGAGTCTCAATCGGACTGCCGGTAATCTTTTCACGGAATTTAGGATCGACAGGGACCGGAGTCTTACCATATTCTCCCTTCACCAAAGCCTTGAATTGGTTGGAAACCGTCGTATATTCCGGATTCCCTTTCAATTTATCCAAAGCACAGCTTACGGCTTGGCTTCCTACAATCTGGCTGGTAGGCGTAACCAAAGGAACCAATCCTGCATCAGAACGAACCTTCGGAATCAATCGCATGGCATCATCGAGCACATGCTCGGCTTTAAGCTGCTTCAACTGAGCCACCATATTGGAATACATACCGCCGGGAACCTCCGCAGCCTTCACCAACTCATTCGGTTTCGGGAATCCGAAATAATCTTCGATAGCATGACAAGCATCCAACAAAGCGGCTTCGTTATTCTGACGCGCGGCTTCGATAGCCGTATCGAACAACTTGTCGATATGATCGGGCAACTTATCGATCAACGGATCAAACGCAATGGGGAACGAGTCTTTCTTCAAGTCATATGCAACCAGCTCGCGACGAATACCGAGCAACTCGGCACGTATTTTACTTACGGCTGCCATATTGACTTCCATCTCTACGCCCAATTTATTACAGAAAATATAGAGCAATTCTATGGCCGGAGCCGCCGAACCTCCGCCAAAATACCAAATATTAGTATCCAAAATATCCACACCGTGTATAACAGCCATCAACGACGATGCGAGGCCATACCCCGGTGTACAATGGGTATGAAAATCGACCGGCACTTTCAAAGACTGTTTCAATTTAGGCATCAAAGAAGCGATTCGAGAAGGATTCACCAATCCGGCCATATCTTTGAGAGTAACCATCTTTGCACCCAACTTTTCAAAACCGAGTGCTTTTTCCACAAAATATTCATCGGTAAAGATAGGTTTCGGCAATTTTTTACCGAACAACGCCTTTACTCGATCCATAAACGTTATGGTATAATGCGGATCTACCGTGTAACATACGGCTCCATCGGAAATCGCCCCGACAGCATTTATCTTTTCCACAGAAGATTTTACATTGTTCAAATCGTTGAGTGCATCGAATATACGCATGATACCCAACCCGTTTGCCACGGCCTCGCGATAAAATCCGTCAAGAACCGTATCGGGATAAGGCGCATACCCGAACAAATTACGGCCACGAGAAAGTGCCGTTAAATAAGATGCTCCCCCAATAGCTTCACTGATTGTTTTAAGACGAGTCCACGGACTCTCGTTCAAATAACGCATCACCGAATCGGGCACAGCACCACCCCAAACTTCCATCGCAAAGAAACCGGCATCCTTGTAATAAGGTAAAACGCGGTTTATCTGTTCTTGGGTAAGACGAGTCGCAAACAAAGACTGTTGCCCGTCACGAAGAGTAAGATCTCGGATTTTCAATTTTCTTGACATAGCCATTTGATTTTATAGGTGTTACATCTATTCACATTACATGAATTTAAGAATACAAAAATAATATTCTTTAACTTATTATCAAAGGAAAAAGCGTACTTTTGTATCACAAATAAAATCTTTACGCCATTCAGATATGTTTAATTTCTTAAAAAAGAAAAACAATACTCCCAAACTACCCTATACGACAGAGGTTCACTGCCATGTATTACCGGGTATCGACGACGGGTCTCCCGATGTAGAACACTCCCTCGCCCTCATTCATCAAATGAAAGAATGGGGACTTGAACGAATCATAGCTACGCCTCATGTGACCGAGGCTTCATTCGAAAACACTCCACAAACCATCGGGTCGGCATACTCCCGGCTTTGCCAAGAGACCAATTTGGACGAACTGGGAATTAAACTCTGCTACTCCGCAGAATACCGAATGGACGATAACTTTTTGGGCATACTGCAAAGAGAAGAAATCATACCCATGCCGGGCAACCATATCCTTATCGAAAACTCTTTTCTACAACCGTTCTGGAACATCAAAAGTCTCGTCTTCGATTTGCAGATCAAAGGACTTTCCCCCATTCTAGCCCACCCCGAACGATATGCTTATTATTACGATGACAAAAAAATCTACAAAGAACTGCATGAACAAGGGTGTGAATTTCAAGTCAATCTACTTTCCCTCGCAGGGTATTACAACAAAAGAGCGAAAGAGGTGGCCGAATGGCTGATTTCCAAACAGATGGTAGACTACCTGGGAAGCGATTTGCACAACAGTTCCCATGTCCTGCACATCAACAAATATTTATCCGGGAAAGAATATCCCAAGCACATGAGAAATATCCACATAAAAAACAACCACTTGTAAAATAAAATTATTTCAATTTCAACGGCATGTTCGGTGTAATGATAGTCATGTTATCCGGTGTTCTGATCGGATATATATTACGGAATATTCGAGCCATACCCGCCCTCGTTTCCAAAATCAACATTTACATTATTTTCTTGTTACTTTTCGTGATGGGTCTATCGGTAGGTAGCAACCCGCAAGTTATACAAGGGCTGGGAACCCTCGGCCTCTTAGGTATCGCAATCTCCGTTGTATCCATTGCAGGAAGCGTATTTTTATCGTGGATCGTTTACCGTCACCTATTCAAAAAAGAAGATGACCAACGATCATGAAAAATAGCCTCATCATTCTGTTATCTTTTGCGGCGGGAGTACTCTGTTCCTACTGGGGCATAATCCCCGAATGCGACGACTCCCTCAGCCTCTATATCCTGTACGTCATGATGTTCTTGGTAGGAATAGGACTCGGCAGTGATTTAACCGCACTATCCGCTCCCATCAAAAAATATAAATTCCAGATTTTGTTGATACCGTTATCCACGATCGTCGGGACAATCGCCGCTTGTTGTTTGTTCTCGCTATTCTGTCCCGTTCCGTTACGGGAAACCGTTGCCATCGGTTGCGGATTCGGATATTACAGTCTATCGGCAATTTTACTGAACGAGCTTGCAGGAGCCGACATCGGTACTATCGCTCTTATTTGTAATCTGAGCAGAGAGCTTTTGACACTTCTTACAATTCCGCTACTTGCCCGTTATTGCGGGAAATTAGCCCCGATTACAGCCGCAGGAGCAACCTCCATCGACACGACTCTACCTCTCATCAGCGCCACCCTCGGAGAAAAGTACGTCATCTTCGCCATCTTTCACGGCATCATCGTCGATATTTCAGTTCCCGTCCTCATCTGGCTATTATACCTGTGATTGCCCCCGACATACAGAACCACACGGGTATCTGTCAAAACGACCAAAACGGTGCAAAAATCAATCGAATATACCCTCTATGCTCTCCACGGGAGCTGTAACGGATTCTTCGATATATGAACTTCCGCTACAAGGATCGGAATACTCCTCAGGAATCTCGAAGTCGCTATCTTGTGAATAACCCAGACTTTGATCCCCATAAACTTTCTGCATATAAAGACCATAAATAGGCAATGCCATACTGGCTCCCTGCCCATCGGCCATACCATCGAAGTGAATCGAGCGATCCTCGCCTCCTACCCATACACCGGAAACTAAATCGGGAGTAAATCCCATAAACCAACCGTCCGAATTATTATTGGTCGTCCCTGTTTTACCTCCCATAGGAGCAGTAATACCATAACGGAAACGAACACGACCGCCCGTTCCGTGATCTATCACATCTTTCAACATCGGCAAAATGCGATAATAAGCCTGTTCACTGAAAACCTCGGTCATCGAAGGCGTGAACTCGGCTATTACATTCCCTAAATTATCCTCTATACGAGTCACATACAAAGGGTCTACACGCACGCCTTTGTTCGAAAAGGCTGTATAAGCCGTCACCATTTCCTCGACCGAGACCTCGACCGGACCTAAACAAAGAGAGATGACTTCATCTATCTTATTTTTAATCCCGAACGAATGCATCAACCTCGCCAATGACGAGGGCGACAACTTATCCATCAATCGAGCAGAAATCCAGTTATTCGAATTTGCCAACCCCCAACGCAAAGAAACCATCTCGCCCACACGCGCTTTCGACGAATTCCGAGGAGACCAGGGCTTCCCGTCTTCTGTAATCAATGTAGGCTGTTCATTTAAAAACATATCGCAAGGAGTGAATCCCTCCTCCATCGCTAACGTATATAAGAACGGTTTCACGGTCGATCCTATCTGGCGCCGTCCCACCGAAGCCATATCATATTGAAAATGCGTAAAATCAGGACCGCCCACATAAGCCTTCACATGACCTGTATTCGGATCCATAGACATAAATCCCACTCGCAAGAAAGACTTCTGATAACGGATAGAATCCAATGGAGACATAATCGTGTCGATCGAGCCTTGATACGAAAAGACCTGCATCTCGACAGGAGTAATAAATGCCTTTCGAATCTGCTCGTCGCTCGCACCCGATGCCTTCATCGCCCGATAACGATCCGACTGCTTCATCGCCCTATCCAAGATTGACTCCCGCTCTTCCCGAGTTATGCTTCGGGAGAACGGTGCATAACTCCGTCCTTTTTTCTCGGCGAAGAAGCGAGGTTGTAAATACCCGCCCAAATGTTTTTCCACAGCCTCCTCGGCATACCGTTGCATCTGCGCATCGAGCGTCGTATAGATTTTCAACCCATCGGTATAAATATTATACTTGGTTCCGTCAGCCTTCACATTTTTCTCGCACCAACCATACAACGGATTATTCGCCCAAGCAATGGAATCGTCTATGAATTTTTGAGCTTCCCACCCCCGATATTCCGATTTCACAGGCTTTTTTGCCGTCATCATCAATCTCAATTGCTCTCTGAAATAAGGAGCCAACCCCTCTTTATGATCCACCCGGGTATATTTCAGCTCCAAAGGCAAAGCTTGTAAAGAGTCAAGTTCCGCCTTTGTAATATACTTGGCCTTATACATTTGGTTCAAAACCGTGTTACGACGCCCCCTCGTGCGTTCGTTAAACCTGCGGGGATTATAATACGAGGGATTCTTGCACATACCCACCAACGTCGCAGCCTCCTCTATTTTCAACTTATCGGGAGTCGTATGAAAATAAATGTATGCCGCCGATTGTATCCCGACTGCATTATTCAGGAAATCGAAATGATTCAGATACATATTCACGATTTCCTCTTTGGTATAAAAACGTTCGAGCTGTACAGCTATAACCCATTCCTGCGGCTTCTGGAACAACCGTTCCACCACATTATCGGCATTAGGAGAATAAAGGAGTTTGGCCAACTGTTGGGTAATCGTACTTCCTCCCCCCGCACTCTTTTGAAATAATAGCCCTCGTTTGATAAAAGCCCGGAACAAAGCCTTCACATCTATGCCGGAATGGTCCTTGAAACGAATGTCCTCCGTAGCGATAAGAGCATTGACCAAATAAGGAGAAATTTCATCATAATGTACATACACCCGGTTACTCTTGCTTTGATAAAACCGGCCTATTACTTCCATATCGGAAGAATAAATCTCCGAGGCGAATTTATCTTTCGGATTTTCCATATCCTCTATCGGCGGCATATATCCTATCCACCCCCATGCAATCATCGCAAAGGCCGCAACGACAAGAACAACGATTCCCCCAAAGGCATACCACATATACCGCACAATACGCGATGTATCCCCGATAGATTTTTTCAACTTACCCACTTTCATCTCTCCATCTATGCATTTATTAACAAAGTCTTAAAAGCCATTCGCTCTATCCGCAGCCAATTGTTAAAGCAAAGGTAACAAATATATTTTATCCGAATACATTTTGTAGATTTATAAAGAATATTTTTTATGTCTGAACACTTGGCTTTCGGTCTTTTTTTACTATCTTTGCTTAGTGAAATGAGTGGGCAAGAACAAACATATAATCCATTACGGCACAGGCATTTTTATAAAAGCCAAGAAATATATTCTCTTGAAGAGAAACAAAATAAAAAGCCAATATGACTTTTATAGTCGTGTTGGCTTTTTTGTTAACGAGCATTGTAATATAAAAACAAATCATACCGACGATGAAACGTGAGAGTTTAGTATCTATTACCGATTTTTCAAAAGAAGAAATTCTGGATCTTCTCGAAAAAGCGCGTCGATTCGAAGAAAATCCCAATCGAAAAATTCTGGAAGGTAAAGTCGTGGCGACTCTGTTCTTCGAGCCTTCTACCCGCACTCGACTCAGCTTTGAAACCGCTGTCAACCGATTAGGCGGAAAAGTCATTGGATTTTCAGACGCCAGCACGACCAGCTCCTCAAAAGGAGAAACACTGAAAGACACCATCATGATGGTAAGCAACTATGTCGACTTAATCATCATGCGCCACCATCTCGAAGGTGCTGCCCGTTATGCCTCTGAAATTTCTTCCGTTCCCGTTATCAATGCAGGAGACGGAGCGAATCAGCACCCCTCGCAAACCATGCTCGATTTATATTCCATCTACAAGACACAGGGCACTCTATCGAACCTGAACATTACTATGGTGGGAGATTTAAAATACGGACGTACCGTACACTCCCTGCTGATGGCTATGTCTCATTTCAATCCCACATTTCATTTCGTCGCACCCGATGAACTGAAAATGCCTATCGAGTATAAACTCTTCTGTGAACAAAATCATATTCCCTACTTCGAACACACCGAATTTTCCGAAGAGGTAATCAATCAAGCGGATATTCTATACATGACCCGGGTTCAACGCGAACGATTCACCGACCTCATGGAATACGAAAAAGTTAAAAACGTATATACGCTGCACAACAGTATGCTCGAACACAGCAAAGCTAATCTGAGAATCTTACACCCGCTCCCCCGGGTTAATGAAATTTCTTACGATGTCGACAGCAATCCCAAAGCCTATTATTTCCAACAAGCCAAAAATGGACTATTCGCTCGGCAAGCCATTATCTGTAAAGTTTTAGGAATTGAAGTTTAACCCCTTTTATTTTCGGTAATCATGAACGACGAAAAAAAAGAACTAAAAGTAGCGGCTCTCGAAAACGGAACCGTCATCGACCATATACCTTCGAGCCAATTATTCAAAGTAGTGTCTATCTTAGGACTTGAAAACTGTACGAACAGCATCACCATCGGCAATAACTTAGCCAGTAAAAAAATAGGGAAAAAAGGTATCATCAAAGTTGCCGACCGTTTCTTCAAAGAAGAAGACTTGAATAAGATCGCATTGGTAGCCCCGGCTGCACAAATCAATATTATCCGCGATTACCAAGTCATCGAAAAACGGAAAGTATCTTTACCGGACATCGTGCATGGCATTATCCGCTGCGGAAACCCCAAATGCATCACGAATAACGAACCGATGGAAACCATATTTCATGTGACCGACAAAATCGATGTCCAAGTAAAATGCCATTATTGCGAGCGGTCGGTAACCAAAGAAGAAATAGAAATCTGTTAATTCTTCCGATATATGAAACAAAGTTGGAAACCCGGGACTACCATCTACCCGTTGCCGGCTGTTCTGGTCAGTTGCGGTAATACGCCCGAAGAGTATAACCTCATTACGGTAAGTTGGGTCGGCACGCTCTGTACCAATCCTCCCATGTGCTACATATCCGTTCGACCGGAAAGATATTCCTACGAGATTCTAAGAAAAAACATGGAGTTCGTAATCAATCTCACGACCGTTCAAATGGCAAAAGCGACCGATTGGTGCGGCGTTTCCTCCGGAAAGAATTATAACAAATTCGAAAAAACAGGATTCACTCCGAAAACCGCTCAAATCGTAAAAGCTCCCTACGTCGAGGAATCTCCCCTCTGTATAGAATGCAAGGTAAGAGAAATTATCAGCCTCGGGTCCCACGATATGTTCATATCCGACGTAGTAAACATATTGGCCGATGATAAATATATAAATCCCGAGACAGGCGCGTTCGATATGCAAAAGGCCGATCTATTGGTCTATTCCCACGGGCATTACTACGAAATAGGAAAAGAAATAGGGAAATTCGGTTGGTCTGTCCAAAAGAAAAAATAAATAGACAGGTATGAAGAGAATCACTACGGTTATCTGCATGGCACTCTTATGGATTCTTACAGTTCAAGCTCAAATACAAGAATTGAACGTAAGCAAGCGATTCAATTGGGGAATCCGCTTGGGAGTCAATGCGCCGTTAGTCGACATAAGACATTTGACCCTGAACGGAAACAAAGTCGACGAATCCGATTCCGAATCGAGGCTGGGATTATCCGGCTCTTTTATAGGAAGATACAATTTCAAAAAACATTATATACAACTCGAAGTGGGCATGCATCAGTTCCATACCCGGCTATATAATCCCGACTACGAATTACGTAAAATCAATACTTCGGCTTATACCCTCGATGTTCCCATACTATATGGCTATAACATCACCAAACATGGCCCATACCTCATGAATCTTTTTGCTGGTCCCCGGGTTTCCTACATCTTTAATGAAACAAGCGGAATAAGCACTACGGGAGGTTCATTCCGCAACCTAATCTACGATGAATCCCCTAACAGCTTTTCATTCTATTTGATCGGCGGATTGAGCACCACCATAGGGCATCTATACATCGACTTTCGGTATGCCTATTGTGTGGGAAATTCCAAAGATTTATCTTTCAAAGTCAATCCCGATGAGCTCCAAACCAGTCAGGTAAAACTGTCCAGAGCCGTCAACGAATTGAGCATTTCAATAGGATATTTATGGTAAAAACTTTTAATACACAACACAATATGAAAAGAGACGACATTATTTTCGACATCATTGAAAAAGAGAATCAACGACAACGAAAAGGCATTGAATTGATTGCTTCGGAAAACTTTGTCAGCGATCAGGTCATGCAGGCAATGGGTTCTTGCCTGACCAACAAATACGCCGAAGGGTATCCCGGGAAACGCTACTACGGAGGTTGCGAAGTGGTAGACCAAAGCGAACAAGTCGCTATCGACCGTATCAAGAAACTGTTCAATGCCGAATGGGCGAATGTTCAACCGCATTCGGGAGCACAAGCAAACATGGCCGTATTCATGGCCGTGTTGAACCCCGGTGACAAATTCTTGGGGCTGAACCTTTCACATGGAGGCCACCTTTCGCACGGAAGCCCCGTAAATTTCTCCGGACTGATGTTCCACCCGTTGGAGTACAGTGTGAAAGAAGATACCGGATACGTCGATTATGACATGATGGAAGAGGTAGCCTTGCGCGAACGTCCGAAACTGATTATCGGCGGAGCCTCGGCTTACTCTCGCGAATGGGACTATGCCCGCATGCGCAAAATAGCCGATGAAATAGGCGCCATTTTTATGGTTGATATGGCTCACCCCGCCGGGCTCATAGCCGCCGGATTGTTGGACAATCCTTTGAAATACGCTCACATCGTCACCTCGACCACTCATAAAACCCTGCGCGGGCCCCGTGGAGGTATTATCCTCATGGGTAAAGATTTTGAAAACCCCTGGGGTAAAAAAACACCTAAGGGAGAAATAAAGAAAATGTCAGCATTACTCGATTCGGCAGTCTTTCCGGGAGTACAAGGTGGTCCGCTTGAACACGTTATCGCAGCTAAAGCTGTATCGTTCGGCGAAGCCCTGCAACCCGAATACATCGAATACCAGACTCAGGTGAAGAAAAATGCCGCTGCTATGGCAAAAGCATTCATGGATAAAGGATACAAAATCATATCCAACGGTACTGACAACCACTGCATGCTCATCGACTTGCGTACCAAATTCCCCGAATTGACAGGAAAAGTCGCCGAGAAAGCATTGGTTCAAGCCGACATCACGGTGAATAAAAACATGGTTCCGTTCGATAGCCGCTCTCCGTTCCAAACATCGGGTATCCGTGTGGGAACTCCGGCGATAACGACTCGTGGAGCAAAAGAAGAAATGATGTGCGAAATCGTAGAACTTATCGACACGGTTTTGGCCAATCCAGAAAGTGAAGCCGTCATCAAAGCCGTTCGGGAAAAGGTCAACGGCATGATGAAAGAATACCCCATCTTTGCTTATTAACACCGTTTATTCATTTCAAGAACACTCCGAATGGAGTGTTCTTACTTCATTTTAAATACCATGAAACTTCTATCGAAACTTTCTTTACCATTCATATTCTTTACAGCAATACTGACTCTTGAATGCGCAGCGCAAGATTGGCCCAATCTGAATCGTTATCGCGAAGCCAACAAAGCTATTATGGAAATGAGGAAAAACGACTCGGAAGATGCCCGTAAAAATTGGGTTGTCTTCATGGGTAATTCAATTACACAAAATTGGGCTTCTCTGGATCCGCAATTCTTTTCCGAAAATGACTACATCGGAAGAGGAATCAGCGGACAAACCAGCTCTCAAATGCTTCTGCGATTCCGACAAGACGTGATACATCTGGTTCCCAAAGCAGTCGTCATATTGGCCGGGACAAACGACATAGCCGGGAATACCGGCCCGACGAATATCGATATGATCATGGACAATATCAAATCCATGACAGAACTGGCACAAGCCAACCATATAAAAGTCGTCTTATGTTCCGTACTCCCTGCCAATCGATACGGCTGGTCTCCCGAAGTCCAACCGGCAGATACGATTATTGCCTTAAACGAACTCATTAAAGATTACGCCCGCTCGAAACGATTGATTTACGTCGATTTTTATACCGCCCTTGTCGATGAACAAAAAGGGTTAAACCCCAATTACGGCAGGGATAGCGTCCACCCCAACCTCGACGGATACAAAGTTATGGAACCATTGGTTGTTAAAGGAATCAAACGAGCGTTATCCCGCCCATAGGTCGCCATCTCCAAGCGATTTCCATAAAAAGAAAAAGGCTCGAAAAATTCGAGCCTTTTTCTTTTATCATTTGATTCCGTATTTCTTTAATATCCTCATAATCTGAGGTTGGTATTGCTCTACCATACGATCGAATCCCAAGTCGTTAGGGTGAGTACCGTCTACCGAGCCTTCATGATCTGTCCCGATGGCATGATTGTCCCGAATCAAATACAGGTCTTTTATACCTTGTTTCTTTAACAGTTCATACTGTTTCACAAATGCCTCGCCTTGACGGGTACAACGATCGTGCACAGCTTGGTCACTGTATCCGTTTTCCCTCATATAAGTCTCTATCATGATAATAGGAGTTCCCTGATGATATTTCCGAATCGTGTTCACCAAATATTGAGTACGCTCCGTGATCTCATCAGGAGAAGGATTCGGCATACAATCCAAAATAAAAGCATCGGCATCGATATCTTTCAACATATCGGCCACCGCAGCCTCCATTTTACCGTTTCCGCTCAAACCGTAATTCACGAAATTGATACCCGTATTTCTCGACATTCGCGCAGGGTACGCCAGCCCCGAACGACTGGCACAAGCCCCATGCAAGATACTCGATCCATACATAAGAACCGTAACGGAGACGGCTCTGCCTCGATAAAAGCCCCCTCGTCTACCCCTATTTCCAACGAACGTACCTCTTCGAACAACGGGAGATATAACAAAAACCTATGTACCCCCGGCTTTAAATTCTTGGTGATGACCCGCTCTTGCTCCGCTTTTCCTGCCGACGGAGTGCCTGCGCCCACCGGTATCCATTTCCCGCCGTCATTCATATACAAATCCAATCCTCTATCGCATATCGGCGTAACGTTTCCCATCACACCTTTTCCCTTCGTTATCCAACGAGCGGCAACCGTCGGGCTATTGGTCTTAAAACTAACGACCAATCCGGCCGAATGCGTAAACAACCGCTTTACTTGAAACGGCATATCGTTATACTTTACCGTATCGACCCGGTGATAGACATTTTCGGGAGTCGGCATCACTTTCCCGATAAGCGTCAAACGAGACGCATCTACATACTTCAATTCCGCATTTATTGGCAAAATAAAAGCCGAAATCATACACAAAGCGGCAACTAAATTTCTATGTTCCATGGATATGATTATAAATTAGTTATTGATTACACTACATCGGGTCTACATCATAATAGAGCAACAAAGTCTTAAACCGGTCGTCCACCAACATATTTTCATAGACCTGTTTCAAAATCTCCTTTACTTTCGGCATCGATGCCGAAAGTTCCATTTTCAAGACGACCTTCCGTATATATAAAGACTGAATACGAGCCACAGGCGGATTATCGGGGCCTAACACACGTGCGCCGAATACCTCTCTCAACAGAGATGTATATCGTACCGACAACTCCTGCAAAAGAGTCTCGTCCCTATGTTTCAGATAAATATATATCAACCGGGTATAAGGTGGATAAGAAAAAGCCTTTCGCTCGGATAACTGCATGTTATACATACCCTCGTAATCATGAGCGATTACCTGACGTATCAGAGGAGATTCCGGCTGAGAAGCCTGTAATACGACCACGCCCTTCCGATTTTTCCGACCGGCTCGTCCCGAAACTTGCTCCCTCATCTGGAAAGCTCGCTCATGGGCTCTGAAATCGGGATAATTCATCATCAAGTCGGCACTCAATATCCCCACCACGCTCATATGGTCGAAGTCCAATCCCTTCGTAATCATTTGCGTGCCGATAAGGATTTTATTCTTTTTCTTTGAAAAATCTTCGATGATCTGCTCATAAGCACTACGGGAACGGGTCGTGTCCAAATCCATACGAGATACCGGTATATTCGGGAAATGTTGAGCAATATCCTCCTCTATCCGTTCCGTTCCGAAACCCATCACCCCGATCGTAGGCTGTCCGCAAGCCGGACACACTTTCGGTATCTCATACGTAAAACCGCAGTAATGGCACGTCAGCTGATTAAAACGCTTATGATAAGTCAGACTCACATCGCAATGTTCGCACTTGGGAACCCATGCACACTGTTTACATTCCACCATGGGCGCGAATCCCCGCCGATTTTGAAACAAAATAACTTGCTCGTCCCCGTCCAAAGCAATCTGCATGCGATTGAGCAATTCAGGTGTAAAATTCCCTCGCATACGGTTCTTTTTCCTCATCTCCCGCACATCTACCGGGATAATTTCGGGTAACTCCACATCGTTAAATCGACTCTTCAATTCTACCAGACCATATTTCCCCTGCCTCGCATTGAAATAAGTTTCGACAGCCGGGGTAGCCGTTCCCAACAAAGTCTTAGCCCCATGCATCGACGCCAAAACGATCGCCGCATTACGAGCATGATAACGGGGAGCCGGGTCGTACTGCTTATACGAAGTTTCATGCTCCTCGTCGACAATTACCAATCCCAAATCGCCGAACGGCAGAAAAATGGAAGACCGCACACCCAAAACGATTCGGGGAGAATGGTCGTCGAGCAATGTATTCCAAATCTCCACCCGCTCGTTATCCGAGAACTTCGAATGATAAATCATCAATTTATCCCCGAAAATTTTGCGTAAACGATTCGTCAACTGTGTCGTCAATGCTATTTCGGGAACCAAGTATAATACCTGTCTGCCTTCGTGCAGAACACGGTCTATCAAATGAGCATAAATTTCTGTTTTTCCGCTTGATGTGACTCCATGCAACAACGTGACGGAATGCTCTTTAAATGAATCCGATATTTGCCGATATGCAACTTGTTGGGCATCGCTCAACGGAGCAGCCTCTTGAACAGTATAAACCTCCGTCTCGAAACGACTTATCTCTTTCTTATACGGTTCGAACAGCCCCTTCTCGACCATAGCACCCAAAACCGCCGAAGACACTCCCGAACGATCGAGTAAGCTCTTCCGAGAAACCTCTCTCAGTTTTCCCTTTTGCATAAACAAAGATAAATCGAGAAACGACAGTAGCATCGTCTCCTGCTTCTTGGCTTGCTTCACGCATTCAAACGCATGGCGCAAAGCTGCATCATCGCCTTGTTGGAACGTCAAACGAATATAAGTTTCCGTCTTCGGACGGTAGTTCGTCTTCAACTGTTCGGAGACAAAAACAGCCTCTCGTTCGAGCAACACCCGCAAAGTAGGTAAAATATTGCGCATTCCACTCTCCTTTTCGAGTTCCTGCACGGTCATGCGTGACTTCTTACCCAATGCCGCCAACAGCATCCATTCGCGCTCTTTCAAACGATTATCGTCCGGTTCCTCGAAATCCGTATTCAACGTGACCGTCGTTTCACTTTCGAGTTTCAATCCCGAAGGCAACGCCGCTTTATACACATCGCCGACCGAACAGAGATAATAATCGGCGATCCATTCCCAGAACTGTAATTGGGGACGGCGCAAAACAGGACGCTCGTCGAGCACCGAAATAAGCTCTTTCACCTCGTATCCCTGTGGCATGACATCGTGTAACCGAACTACAATAGCCGTATAATACTTTTTCCTGCCGAAAGGAACCACGACCCGACTGCCAATTTGCAAAGCCTCCTGCAAATCGGAAGGAATCCGATACGTAAAATATTTATATAACGGCAGCGGTAATACAACGTCGGCAAGTGTGCTCATATCAAGTCCTGTTCTTTCCAAGAGAAATCGAAAATACCCTCTCTCTTTTATGCAAAGATAGCGAAAGGTGAGAACAGAGACAAATGGAAATTTCATTTCCGATTTGGCTATGCCGAACCGCATCCTATCTTCGTAGTGACAAAGATACGTATAAGCGAGAGCTGAGCAAAACAAAGCTTGCTTTAATTTTATTCTGCCGAGCAGAAGTATTTTCGAGTTTCAACTCAAAGATAGTGAAAGTGAAATGCAGAGGCAAGAGGAAATCATATTTCCAGCTATGCCACTCCACTCTTACATTCCACAAATATAGCGAAAGGTGAGCGCAGAGGCAAGCGAAAATTACATTTTCGGCTTGACTATGCCGAACCGCCTCCGATATTCTACAAATATACAAAAAGACGAGAGTCGGATAACAACGAATGCATTTGTTTTTTTGAACTGCATTTTGGCTCTCTCCCCCTGCCGTGTCCCGTAGCCTTATGGGGTGTTCCCGAAGAAATATAGGGGGAGTGCCCGTGGGGCGAGAGGGGGTAAATTCCACAATCGAAAAATCCTATGTGATCTTTTTTAACCCCTCTCCTCAGAAACGGCTGTTTCTTCGGTGTCTCCCCTATATTGCTCCGCAACACAGGTGAGAAGTGTTAATACTCTCGGTAACGATGACAGAATTGTGCATCACCTTCTCTTCCGATGCTTCCGCAAGAGAATAGGGTAAGTACCTACAACGCGAAGAGGGGATCCAAAAAATCCATTCAAAGTGATACTTTTATCCACTTCCCCTGTGTCGCACAGCGATATAGGGGGAGTGCCCCATAGGGCGAGGGGGTTGAAATATACAAAGGCAATCCACACTAATTATAATGAACCTTACCAAGAACAAATAAAAAAACACCCCCGGCACAAAACGCTCTGTACCGGGGGATTTTGCAAGCCGCAAGTGCGGATTTTTTGTTAAATAATTATATGCCTTTCGGCAGCAGGCAACCTGCTTGTTTTCTAATAATTGGTCTTACCTTCGTGAGACTTCAAAACAGGTTCTCAAATAGTTCCGTTTTGTTCCAACATCAACGTTTTGGTAGGCTGGTCGCAAACCTCGGTAGGACCGAAATATTGTATAGGACCGGGATAAACATAGCACGTGTTCATAGCCCACTCGTCACGATGTGCGGCGAAATATTTGAAAGGAGCCCCATCGAGGCGAACCAATGCTTTTTGTATAACAGGTTTCATTTCTCCGTGACGACGTTCCATATTCATCATCATAGTCACAGGCACGCCCCCGGCAATCCACTCGCTGGCCGGTTTGGTCGTGTTGCGAACCGACGACATATAACCCGTTTTACCCTCGCCTACCAACAGTGCTGCGGTATAACCGAGAGAATAACAATAGTCGGCATCGAAATTGGAAGGATCGGCACAACGGCCTTCGTAACCGAAGAAGTGGAATTGCGTAGCGAATTTACCCACGAATTTCCCTTCGGCTTTCATTTCGGCCAAACGACGTCCAACCATCTCGCCCAACAGTTTTTCGGTTTCGATAAGCGATACCTGAACATTTCCGTGGGGGTCGCGGTCGAGCGTGAGCTGACGGGCGACACCTTCGGGCAGGCTGGCATAGATAGCCGAATTTTCGGGAGAAAGGTGTTTGATGATATAATTGATTTGTTCCGATTTCTTAATCATTGCGAATTCCGAACCGTTCGCAGCCAGATAGTCGTTCAACTCGGCGATAAGACGCTTCATGGCAGGGATAAATTCAATAAGTCCTTCGGGAATCAACACCGTTCCGAAGTTGTTACCTTTGGCGGCACGGGCAGCCACGATTTCGGCGATATAATTTACTACATCGTCGAGAGTCATCTGCTTGGCCTCGATTTCCTCCGAAATCAAACAAATATTGGGCTGAGTCTGCAAAGCGCATTCCAAAGCGATATGCGAAGCCGAACGTCCCATCAGCTTGATAAAGTGCCAATATTTCTTAGCCGAGTTACAGTCTCGTTGTATGTTACCGATTACTTCGGAATATACTTTACAAGCCGTATCGAAACCGAAAGAAGACTCTATCATTTCGTTCTTCAAGTCTCCATCGATAGTTTTCGGGCAACCGATTACCTGAACTCCGGCTCCAATTTGTTTATAATATTCGGCGAGTACGCAAGCGTTGGTATTGGAATCGTCGCCACCGATAATAACGACAGCTTTGATTCCCAACTCTTTAATAATTTCGAGACCACTGTCGAATTGATCCTTCGTTTCCAGTTTGGTACGTCCCGAACCGATAATGTCGAATCCGCCCGTATTGCGGTAGTCATCGATAATATCGGCCGTAAGTTCCATATATTTATGTTCGATCAATCCGCCGGGGCCTAAAAGGAAACCGAACAAACGGCTCTCTTTATTCAGAGCTTTAAGACCGTCGAAAAGACCAGAAATTACATTATGTCCACCGGGAGCTTGACCGCCGGAAAGGATAACACCCACATTGATAGCCGGATATTCTTTCTTTGCAGCTGCTTCGAAACGGAGAACAGGCATGCCGTATGTGTTAGGAAATAACTTAGCGATAGCCTCCTGATCGGCAACCGATTGCGTGGCCTTACCTTCGACGATGGTAACGCCGTTTTTAATAGCTTCGGGCAACTTAGGCTGATACGAAGCACGAGCGGTTTGAAGTGCACTTTTCTTCATTGTAATCTCTTTTGTTTATGTAAGTTTTATATTTCTTTCGGATTTGCAAATTTCGTATTTTTTTTTCAAAGAGCCAAATACAGAAATATTAAAATCATATCGGACAAAACGGTCGATAAACATTACCCCACGCTTCACTCTTCGTCATACCCGAAAGATTTCCCGGAAAAGAAATCTCCGGTAATCATCAAACGAGAAATATCCCACGCCTGCGTCTGTCTCGAATACAAAGGAGACCGGCGGTTTCCCAAAGAACTTCCGTCCCAATAAACGGCACTCTCGACCGGAGTACGGAACAAACTATATCCCAAACCTTTCCAACCGTATTCGTTACACCCCATGACATCGAGCAATGTCGGATATACATCGATTTGCCCCGCCGTCTCCTCATAAGAAATCGTATACGGAGTATTCAATAAAACAAACGCTACCTCACGGTCGGCAAGTGTCCTATGCTCGCGCCCGTCCAACACATTTTTACCCAACTCGTCATGATCCGAAACAACAGCGATTACCGAGCGTTCGTACAGCCCGCACGCTTTCAGCGAATCGAGAAAACTGCCCAACTGTCTGTCGAGGCTATGAAAAGCCTCCATCGTGTTGACCAACTCCCTCGACTCGGTCGGGTATCGGGAAAGAGCCGTGGGATTGGACGGAGCCTTGTTCGGAGCATGTGTCGAGATAGTCACTATCTGAGAAAAAAACGGCTCTTGTGTCCGTTTCAAAATAGAAAGACTTTCGGCAAACAGAACCGAATCGCTCAAAGTCTCGCTCGCTCCGAACGATGTTTTATCATATAAAGTTTCAAAACCGTATGCCGGAGAAGTTTCCGCCTGATTCCAATCCTGTGCCCGATCGCATACGATATTCAAGGTCCGATAACCTTTATCTCTCAACGCATGCCCCAAAGCCGGATAGGTGTTTTCGCCGTACAGCACGGCGGTCGCCCCTACCTTCGCAGGTAAAAGCCCGGTATTGAATATCAGGTGGCCGTCGCTAGACCGACCGTCTTTTACTTGCGGGATTAAATGGAGGGCCGAAAATGTGCCTTCTTCGGACAGTAGACGATTGAGCCGGGGCATAATCTCCACCCCGTTCACTGTCCGGTTCAATAACCACGAATTCATCGATTCCACGACGATAAGAATAAGATTCCTTCCCGGTTCTACGGCATATCTATTATCACCATAATGCGGCATATCGTCAAGATAAGATTCAACGGTTTTCCGTTCCTCGGCATTCAGTTCTCCACCCTGCAAAAGCGAAGATACAAACGCATAGCACGTATAAGGCACGACACCGTTAAACACCACGTACTCACGATAATTATAAGGCGTAATGAAAGCCGTCCACGGAGACTCTTGATCGGAAGGCGCACGATGATAAATATGATGAGCTCTGACCGCATAGGAAGACAAAGCTATCGACAACGATACGAAGGCGGCAACCGCTCTGGTACGTGAAGACGGATAATGACGCTGTTTCCTGAAATAGAAAATATACCCCGCCAAAAGTAACAGAGTGGGAAAGAACACAAATATATCGCGTAACCGGATCAATCCCCTCACGCTGTTAAGCAGCACATCGTTGACGTTGTTCACGAGAAGGAACGACGAATATGGCATAATATCCTCATAGACACGAGCATATAAAGTCTGGATAAGACAAAAAACGTCGAACAGGAAAAGCGGAATAAACACGACCCACCGCCTGTTCGTAAAAAAGAAAAGAGGCAACGACAATAAAAAAGCATCGGCCACAGTCGGCGCAAAAGCCGAAAGCGTATCGCCCACAGGCTTTCCCTGTGGAAGAAGGATACGCAAATCGAAAATAGTCGAATATTTCAACCCGATATGTAAATATTCGATAGGAAACATAAAACAACAGACAGTAAGCAGATAAAACAACAGATACTGTCCCTCGCGGTTCCAAGAAAAAACTCGTGCCGAAAATTTATCCAACCACATTTGCCTTCGATAACATTCGATGCAAATGTAATGAAATAAAAATTTATAGTATTATTTTAAACTGAAATATCCTTTGGTAATTATCTTTTCCGAAATATCCCATGCTTCTATCTGCCGGGAGGCCAAAGAATCGCCTTCGTTACCGTAAACTGTCCCATTCCAACCGGCTGCACTTCCGACCGGAGTGCGCAAAATACTGTAACCTAAACCCTTCCATGCATAATCATTACAATTCATTACATCGAGCAAGGTAGGATAAATATCGATTTGTCCCATAACCGAAGTGTGCGTATATTTCACACCGGCGTTCGCCACGATGAACGCAGCCTCCGTATCGTTATAACCGGGTACTCCGCAAGGAGAAAGTAATTGGTTATGGTCCGAGGCTATCGCAATAACTGTATTATTGTACAATCCGTTACTACGAAGCGAATCGACGAACGCTCCGATACAACGGTCGGTATAATGAATAACCTCCATATAATTTCTCACCTCCTCCGGAAACTCAGTAGCACCCGACAACTTCGTCTTCCGATACGGCTCATTATAAGGCTTGTGAGACGTCCCTGTTATCAATTGATAGAAAAACGGCGTTTTCTGCACTTTTATTTTTTCAATAGCCCGTTCCATCAGCACACTATCCGTAACACTTGTTCCACCACCCAATCTATCGATATTCTGGTCATACCCGTAAGCGACGCTTATCTCGGCCTGATTCCAATAATTATTCCCATCGACCGTCATGTTTACCGCCGTGTAATTCCGTCGCTTCAACGCTTTGGCGATAGAATAGTAATCCACATCGTCATATCGGGTAGCGACGGCTCCGCTCTTTAAGGGAAGCAATCCGGTATTGAACATGAATTGCCCGTCGCTCGATCTACCGTCCTTCACTTGTGGCAAAACATGAACTGCTGTAATCGAGTTGCTGTCGTTTACGATCCGGTTCAAGCATGGTGTTATCTCTTCTCCGCAAAAGCTCTTGCCGATCACCCATGAGTTAAGCGACTCTACGATAATAAGTATCAAATTTTTGTTTTCATTAACCGAATAGATGTTATCTGCATAACGGGGATAAGCGTCGAGATAATCTTGGATTCGAATCGTTTCTTCTTCCGTCAATTCAGGTTGGGGCAAAAGCGAAGTAGCGGCATGATACAGAATATATCCGCACATTCCATTCAGATCGAAATACAATATATTATTGGGGAAAGTGACAAATCTATCGGTAAGAGAATCATACTGTTTCGATTTTATATCCCGCACCGAAAGAAAAATATGAAAACAGACAAAAACCGATAAGATAACGATCACCGGCCACCATAACCTCCTCCGCTCTTTTTGCACTCTTTTCTGTAAAACAAATTTGTAAAAAACCCCGGTCATCAAAGTAGGAACGATTGCCAGACAATCGATCCATCGCGCCGAAGCAAAAGCACTTTCCAACAACAAAGGAGTAAGGTTTTCATACAAAAGGAAAGAAGAAAACGGTATTATATCCAAATAGTTTCGGTAATACCATACGGCCGATAAGCAAAATACATCGAGCAAAATCAACGGTATAAAAACGAATCCCCGTCTTTTGACGACAAAAAAAGGAGACATCAAAACCATTGCATCGAACAGAGTCTTAACAATATGAGCCGGTATCGACGAAAGCGGATTCGTGTCTTTCACTATTTCAAAATAGAAAAGCCATATACTGGAAAATGCAGATATAAGAACCAACGCAAAAAGAATGAGTGTATAAAAGTTTTTCGAAAAAAATCGAATGACAGAACTCCCTATATCCAAACTTTTACCAATCATTGAAACTACTCTTTCATTTTAGAACAAAATATTTATCCGCTTCCCTAAACGGGTTTGCAAAAATAATTCTTTTAATGAGGCGAAACAACCTCATTTGCTCGATTTCTTTCAATCCGCTCTCGATAAAACATTTATTAAAAGACAAAACAAAATAAAATTAAATTCATAGTTTTGTTTAATATTATATGATTATCGGATAAAAAAGAGAATTACAATCATTTTTTTCTCTTTCGTATCGAACAGAAAATAAACATCTCGAACATGAAAAAAAAGTATATATTGCTCGTTCCGGTAGGCGGCCTTGCCAATCGCATGAAAGCGATCGACTCGGCAATTAAACTAAGCCGAAAAACAAATAGCGAGTTACATATTATTTGGTTCAAAGACCGAGGATTAAATTGCCGTTTCGACCAATTATTCGAACCGATCGATTTACCGAATGTAAAAATAACGGAGGCTACATGGAGCGATTACCTGCTTTACGACAGGCCCCGGCAGAAAAATATTTTCATTCCCAGTCTTTTTCAAAAGGCAACCTTCGATAACTGTATCTACGAAAAACAGGCCTTGCACCTTTTTTACGAGAACTTCGATTTTTACGACTGGGCAAAGAATAGGAAAGTATATATAGCCTCTTTCGTATATTTTTATTCTCCCGAAGATGAAAATGACCGCTTCTCTGTTTTTCGTCCTCTCGCTTCCATCTTGCAAGAAATAGATACCCGTTGTTCCCTCTTCGGAACAAATACAGTGGGTGTCCACATTCGCCGGACCGACAATACTCTATCTATCGCACAAAGTCCTACCCGTTTATTTATCGAGCGTATGAAAAAAGAAATAGAACAGAACGGCGACACGACATTTTACCTTGCCTCCGACTCCGAGGAGGACAAACGCTCGATTGTAAATCGGTTCGGGAATAGAGTGTTCACCTCTGTCCACAAAGCCGACCGCAACAGCTTGGAGGGTATGCAAGAAGCGCTGGTAGAGCTATACCTCCTATCGCACACCCGGCATGTATTGGGATCGGTACACAGCTCTTTTTCCGAAACGGCAGCTCAAATCGGCAAGATACCATACGAATTGTTGCGCGACGTTCACCCCGATAAATAATTCCGGCCATGCACGGGAACAAAATAGATTCGGGAAGATTTGAATCTGTCCCGAATCTATAACCGCTATCGCACGACACAGCGCATCATGGCCGCCGCCTGTTCCGGACGACCCAATATCTCATATACAAGAGCCGCACAAGTATAACAAACGACCGGTATCAACGAAGGAAGTAACTCATAACTCTCGGCATCGCGGGCAGGATAAGCGACATAACGAGCCGAACTCACCCGATGAGAAACGACATGTGCAGGAAGCGAGTAATAATCGATACGTTTTTGTCCTTCTTCGTTCGATAAAACACATACGGGTGTCGAACAGCCTCCCCGGGTATAAAAATTGAACTGCAACTCATATTCGGGAGACGTTTTATCGATAAATTCCGTAACAGGTTGCCTCCACCCGTCCATACAAAACTCAGCCATACGCCACACATCATCGGGCAAAAGTACATATCCGCTACCGTCGGACGAACGCTGTGGCCGCAACAACGAAGCGCAATCTGTCAAAGGCAATGACGATACCGGTTCCGTTGCCCATACGGCAAGCAAGGCATCCGGCATTTTCTCCCGTATATATCGCTCTACTCCTATCCCTGCGGTCATCACGATATCGGCATCGAAAGAATCGGTTAGCTCCTCCATGTTCGCTTTAACCCGGTCTACCAACTCATCTACACTTACTTTCATCACGCGCCTTTCTTCTGTCTCACAAAATTATTCTCGTCCACATAAATATCACCCTCCGAAAGAATATCGGTCCATTTTTTTAATGCACAATTCAACCCGTCGGCAGTAAACGAACTGCGGTAAACCGGTAATCCGGTCCCATCGA
>ERZ857984.1080-NODE-1080-length-25280-cov-5.117265_pt1 | contig 25280 bp, 20 predicted proteins | sample MGYA00519914_ERZ857984 | MGnify/ENA primary metagenome ERZ857984 (study PRJEB31778, sample SAMEA3449417) | human gut metagenome | biome: human gut; feature: human-associated habitat; material: faeces | place: United Kingdom | collected 2010/2012 ... | reverse complement strand
GAGCGCTTGAATGGCATTCAAGAGGTCAGCGGTTCGATCCCGCTTATCTCCACCAGAAAAAAGGCAAATCCGTTTCCTTTGGGAGACGGATTTGCCTTTTTATATTTTGAATTCCTCTCACATTGAAATTGCAGGCGGAACCGGCTGCTTCAATGTGCTTTTTTGCCGTTGCGGATGTTTGAAACGCGGATTTGGCTTGTGCCGCTTTATGAAGCTTCGGCAGCAAAAGCTGTGTGCGCCGCTTCGGAGCCTGGTCCGGTTTCGACGCAAAATGCCTGGAAGGCGTTGCGCGGTCCCGGTTTCGGACAAACGGCAAAGATATCAGATGGAGCTATGGCGGCCTTTAGCAGCAGAAAGTGATGCGAGGCCGAAAAAATCAGCCTGAGCGGCCGTTCTTTGCCGGGCGAAAGAAACCGGAAAAAATTTTCATTCGAAAAAGCCCGTAAAATCAGCAATCGTTACCGCGCGCAGGGCTTAGTTACAAAAAAGTGCCTTCTTTACAGCCGTGGCCGCCCCGTGTATACTATGGGCAAGAGCTGCGGAGGACGGCCGCTCCGAAGCCGAACGCAAAAATACATCCGACGAGAGATGCAGGAGGAATGCAGAATGAAAATCGCAGTCATATGTGCAAACGGCAGGGCGGGCAGGCGCATCGTGCAGGAAGCGCTGTCCAGAGGAATAGACGTGACCGCCGTTGTGCGTGAAAGCAATCAGACAGAGGCAAAACAGGTATTGAAAAAGGACCTTTTCGACCTCACCGCCGACGACCTGAAGGGCTTCGATGCGGCAATCGACGCCTTCGGCGCCTGGACGGAGGACACTCTCCCGCAGCACAGTACGTCTTTGAAGCATCTTTGCGACGTTCTCAGCGGTACGGAGACCCGCCTTCTGGTTGTCGGCGGCGCGGGCAGCCTGTATGTCAACCCCGAGCACACCGTCTGCCTGGCGGACAGTCCGGATTTCCCCGACGCGTTCAAGCCGTTGGCTGCTGCTATGGCAAGGGCGCTCGGAGAGCTTCGCCGCAGAGAGGACGTCAGGTGGACATACGTCAGCCCTGCGGGAGATTTCCGCGCTGACGGCGAACGCACCGGCAGATATATTCTGGGCGGCGAGGAATTGACGCTTAACTCCAAGGGCGAAAGCACCGTCAGTTATGCGGATTATGCCGTCGCTATGGTGGATGAGGCCGAAAAAGGCACACATATCCGGCAGCGCATCAGCGTTGTGGCGGAATAAAAGCACAACAGAAATAAGGAGGCATTTGAAATGAATAAGAATACCTGTAAAACCGTCAGGCTTTCCAAGGGGGAAATGCATATTTACGACTTCGGCGCCGTCAAACTGCACGCATACCAAACGAACGACCCCATCTGTGACGAGGTGTTTGTCCTTGAGAAGAACGGCAAAGCGGTCATCATCGAGTCGCCCTGCTTTTTTGACAACAACTCGGAGCTTGCCGAATATGTAAGGGATGTCGAGGTTGCGGGCATGCTGATCGCTTATCACGCCGCAGGCGGCTCATTCCTGCCCGATGTGCCCAAATATGCCACGCAGAACGCCGTTGATTATTCTGTCAGCGGCGGCGGAAAGGCGCTGATCGATCAGTTTGCAGGCGCGTTCGGGAAAGCCTTCGACAGCGACGTCCACAGGATTACTCATGTGGTCGGCGAAGGCCGGCTGACGGTCGGCGGCATCGATTTCGTCATTCGGCGGACCGCAGAGGCCTTCGATGTCGAAATCCCCGAGGTCAACGCCGTCTACACCCATATGCTCGGGCATGACTGCCATTCCATCGTCGCAGGTGCGGCGCACGCCGACGCTATGATTGCCGGGCTGCGGGAGTACATCCGTAAGGGATACGATTTGATTCTGACCTCGCACTATACGCCCGAGGACCTGAAGGACGCCGAGACGAAAATCGCGTATCTGGAAAATCTGAAGCGGATCGCGGCCGGCCGCACCGACGCCGAGTCGTTCAAGGCTGAGGTCGGCAGACAGTATCCGCAGTACAGCGGGCAGAATTATCTCGATATGACGGCGGGCTTCTTCTTCGCCTAACGGCGGATGCATAAACCGGGGCTGTCCATAAGACGGCCCCGGAACCGGTTCAAAACCGGGAAGGGAGGGCGGACAACGATGGATGCGGGAGCGTGTCTGCGGTATTTGCAGCGGGAAATCCACACTGCGGTTGCGGCGACTATAGATACGGACGGCCTGCCCGTCACCTGCGCCGTCGACATAATGGACGCCGACGAAGGCGGGCTGTACTTTCTTACCGCCAGAGGCAAGGGCTTTTACGGCCGTCTGAAAGCGACCGGCTATCTGTCGCTGACCGGCATAAAAGGCGAAAATACGATGTCCCGCACGGCCATATCCGTGCGCGGTAAGGTACGGGAGCTTGGCGGCGCACCGCTGCCCCGACTGTTTGATATGAATCCGTATATGCGGGAAATCTATCCCACTCCGGCATCCCAAAGGGCGCTGACGGTGTTCCGTCTGTACGCGGGAGAAGGCGAGTGGTTTGACCTGTCCAAAAAGCCCATTGAGCGTTTTTCCTTTTCGTTTGGGCAGGCTGTGCTTAACCCGGAAGGCTATTTTATTACGGAAGCTTGCACCGGCTGCCGCATCTGTGAAGCGGTCTGCCCGCAGGGGTGCATCGATTTTTCCGCCGTGCCGGCGGTGATTCGGCAGGCGCATTGTCTGCGCTGCGGAAATTGTATGGAGGTCTGCCCGCAGAGTGCGGTGATTCGGGAGGACGAAAAATGACACAGAAGGAAAGACGGCTGTATCTCATTCGGGAATTGCTGAAGGAGCAGCCGCAATATCGGGAAACGGAAATCCCGGAGGACGAGGACGGTCAAAGGCGTCTGCTTCGTTCCCTGTTCAATGTCCGCATGCCGCGTCCCGCCGCCCGGGCGTTCATCGAAGTGCAGGACGCGTATTTACGGGAGGAAATCCGCCGTAAGGGGATTACCGAGCTTGCCGACCTGCGGCAGGTGCAGGAAGGCGTCTATCTTTGGAAGGGAGATATTACCACCCTGCGCTGCGATGCGATCGTCAATGCGGCCAACAGTCAGATGCTGGGATGCTTCGTCCCCTGCCACGGCTGCATCGACAATGCCATCCATACCTTCGCCGGTGTACAGCTTCGGCTGGCCTGCGCGGAACTGATGCGGGCGCAGGGGCACGAGGAGGAAGCCGGCGGGGCAAAAATCACGCCGGCCTTCAACCTGCCCTGCCGCTATGTCCTGCATACCGTCGGGCCTGTCGTGGGCGGGCTGCTCACGCAAAAGGATCGGGATTTGTTGGCTTCCTGCTATCGCTCCTGCCTGGAGCTTGCCGGACGGAACGGCATCAAAAGCGTTGCTTTTTGCTGTATCTCTACCGGGGAATTCCGTTTTCCGGTTGAGAAAGCGGCTGCAATTGCGATCCAAACTGTAAAAGCGTACAAAGCGCGTACACAAAGCAAGACGGAGGTGATCTTCAATGTTTTTCGGGAAACGGATTACGCCGTCTACCGCGCGCTGCTCGGCGCAGACGGCGCGGCTGAAGGCTGCGCTGCAATCCGCTGATGCCGTTCTCGTCGGCGCGGGCGCGGGGCTGTCCGTATCGGCAGGGTTTGCATACGACGGGGAGCGATTTCGCCGGTACTTTTCGGATTTTGAGGCGCGGTACGGCTTTCATGATATGTACTCCGGCGGGTTTTACCCGTTTCCGACTCCGGAGGAAAGCTGGGCCTACTGGAGCCGGTTCATTTTCCTCAACCGGTACAGCGACCCGCCCCGTCCCGTGTATTCCGAGCTGCTGGAGCTGGTTGAGGACAAGGACTGCTTTGTCCTCACCACCAATGTGGACCATTGCTTTCAAAAGGCCGGATTTGCCAAGAATCGCCTTTTCTACACCCAGGGGGACTACGGCCTGTGGCAATGCTCTGAAGCCTGCCACGACAGGACATATGACAACGGGGAAGCCGTCCGCAGGATGGTAGAGGCGCAGGGATTCAGAATCGGCGAAGGCGGGCTGGAGCCGCCTCCGGACGCCGTTCCGGCGATGGCCGTTCCCGCCGATTTGATTCCGCGCTGTCCGGTCTGCGGCGCGCCGATGGCAATGAATCTGCGCGCGGACGACACCTTCGTACAGGACGAGGGCTGGTACGCGGCGTACCGGCGGTACGATGATTTCGTCCGCCGTCATACACGCGGCGCCGTTCTATATCTGGAGCTGGGCGTTGGAATGAACACACCGGCCATTATCAAATTTCCCTTCTGGCGGATGACGGCGGAAAATCCAAAGGCGGTTTATGCCTGTGTGAATCTCGGGCAGGCGTGCTGTCCCGCCGAGATTGCAGGGCGGGCGGTCTGCATCCGCGCGGACATTTCCGAGGTACTGGCGGCGCTTGCATAAGTGCGCCCGGCTGCAAGTCGGGATAATATGATTTCCCGATCAAACGGTTTGAAGCCGTTTGATCAACCGCGGCACAACATTCTCATCAAATAAGTACGAGAAAACGGTGGGCGGACAAGCGTGCGCTGCGCCGTCCGCCGGCGGTTTTTTTCTCAAGCCTTGTTTTGCCGTTGGGTTGCGGAGGAATTCTTCTCTTTTGCAATACGGCGGGCATTCTGTGCAAAAGGCGGGCAGATGTCTTCCGAACAGGACGTTTTTTTCTTCGGTTGCCTTATAGTTGCTTGCATGCTGCTGATGTTTCGAGTATACTATTCATCGGAAAGGGGCGTGGATATGGCACTGCACGAAAATATTAAGACCCGGCGTACGGCGCTGAAGCTGTCACAGGAATACGTAGCGGAGCGGGTGGGCGTCAGCAGGCAGGCGGTGGCGAAGTGGGAGACGGGAAAAAGCGTTCCGGCTTCCGCACATCTGGCGCGGCTGGCGGAGGTGCTGGAAACATCCGTTGCGGCGCTGGCAGGCGGAGAACATGAGGAGCGGGCGCGCTCCGTCATATGCCGCAACGCCGGTATGCTCGTCGGCCGGTTTGGCGGCTATGTTCTGCTTAACGCCGGGTGGGACGGCTACGCTTCGGGATTGTATACCGATCTGCCTGCGTATTGGCTGTCCATTGCGGCGGCCGGACTGGTACTGCTTCTGATTACATCGCTCGATATGCGGAAGCGGCATGATATGCGGAAGCCGCAGTTCGCCGTAGGCGCGCTGCTGCTCTTTTCGATCTTTTTCCTTCCGTCTCTGCTGCCGCTGCCGTCAGTGGGGCTGCGTCAGCTTCTGTCGGATCTGGCCGCTGCCGCCTGCGTCGTGTTTCTGGATTTGCAATATTGGCGGCACATCTGGAAAGTCAAATGACCGGCTCTGCTTTTGGGCAGAAACGGAAAATTGTCCGCAGGTCAGAGCCGCACAGGCGTTGGGTGCGGATGCGCATCAGCGCCGTTCCTTCCGATACCGTGCGCATCGGAAGGAACGGCGTTTGGGACACCCGTTTTGACGATTTGGCCGTCTGCGCCCGTGACGCGAAAACATACGGGGGTCTATCCGAGAGCTGTACACAAAAAGACGGCTGTATATGGGCGGCCGCCTGTTTTTCGGGCGGTTATTTCCATATTGCCTGCGTTTTTATATTGATGATTTCCATTTCAATAGCCACGCTGCGTTCAGAATGACGAGCACCGAGCCGGCGTTATGGACGAGTGCGCCGGCGACCGGATTGAGCAGGCCGGTAATCGCGAGCGCAATGGCAAGGAAATTCAGCCCCATCGAAAAGGCGAGATTGCAGCGGATGGCGGTCATCATCCGTCTGGAAAGCGCCAGCAGATGCGGGAGCGCCGCCAGGTCGTCCTTGACAAGCACGATATCCGAGGCGTCTATGGCGATATCGCTGCCCACGCCGCCCATCGCGATGCCGACATCGGCTTTCCGGAGCGCGGGCGCGTCGTTGACGCCGTCGCCGATCATGCAGACGGCCTTTCCGCTCCTGCGGATGTCATCCAGACGGTTCAGCTTATCCTCGGGCAGGCAGCCGGCGTACACCTCGCGGATTTTGAGCTGCGCCGCGATGGCATTGGCTGCTCCCTCATTGTCTCCGGTGAGCAGAACGGGCTGCACGCCGAGACGGGCAAGCTGTCCGAGCATTTGCGCGCTGTCGTCGCGGACCGTGTCCGACAGTACAATATAGCCGGAGAGGTCGCCGTCCAGCTCAACGAAAATGATCGTGCAGCCCCGCGCGAGGCGGCTTTCTATGCCATCCGGCGGTGTGCCGCCGATGAATTTCAAGTTCCCCGCACGGACCCTTTTCCCGTCTGCCGTTGCGGCGACGCCCTGCCCGGGGACCATTCGGAAGTCTGAGGCCGTAAGCGGTTTGCCGGGCGCCTGCCGCTGCCGGCAGCGGACAATCGCACGGCCGAGCGGGTGCTCGGAAAATTGCTCGGCTGCTGCTGCGAGCGAAAGCAGTTCCGATTCGCTGCAGCGGGAGATACTGACCACCTCGACAACCTCCGGAACGCCGCGCGTGAGGGTTCCGGTCTTGTCAAAGGCAATTTTTTTCACGTCTGCAAGCCGTTCGAGCGCGTCGCCCTCGCGGACAAGAAAGCCATGGCGGGACGCGTTTCCGATAGCCGCCATGATTGCCGTGGGGGTTGCCAGCACCAGCGCACACGGGCAGAATACCACAAGCACGGTGACGGCACGGATGATCTCGCCCGACAGGATCCACGTGAGCGCCGCAGCGGTCAGCGCGATGACGACGATCCACGTTGCCCACCGGTCGGCCAGCCGCACGATTTTGGCTTTGCCCGCGTCGGCCGACTGCACGAGCCGGATCATCCGCTGAATCGAACTGTCCGCGCCGTCCCGTGTCGCCTGCATTTCAAACGCACCGTACAGGTTGACCGTGCCGCCCGAGACCTCGTCGCCGACGGCCTTGTCCACGGGCAGTGATTCACCCGTCATCACCGCCTGATTCACCGAGGTCTGTCCGGACAGCAGAACGCCGTCCGCCGGGATAGTCTCGCCGGGCAGGACGCGCAGCCGCTCGCCGGTTTTAACCGTCTCAGCCGGCACGACCGTCTCGGTGCCGTCGCGCAGCACCCGCGCCGTCTGCGGGGTCAGACGCACCAGCTTCTCGATGCCCGCCCGCGCCTTGGCGACGGTCAGGTCCTCCAGCAGAGCGCCGAGCTGCATGATAAATGCGACCTCGCCCGCGGCGAAGTCCTCGCCGATGCAGACCGAGGCGACCAGTGCAAGTGACACGAGCACATCTGCCTTGATATCGAAGGCGGTCAGCAGTCCGATCAACGCTTCCGTCAGGATGGGAACGCCGCACAGAATAATGGCCGCCCACGCCATATCGAAGGGAAAAGGGCTCCAGCCGAGCATACTTGCAATCAGCGCCGCGCCGGAAAGCACCAGCAGAGTGACGTCTTTTTTTACGCCGCCCCATTCAAGCAGCGTTTCGATTTTGTGCAGAAAGGATTTCATTATTTATGCGCCCTCTTTCTATACCTATGGGGGTATATGTATATTATAGGCGCGGAAATATATCCTGTCAAGAGGGATAAGGCAAAAAACGGTATTTTTGCACCGTTAAAGTAAAAAAGACCGTAACCTTGCGTTGCGGTCAAATGGTTTTTAACGACAGAAATGAAAATGTGCGGCTGCGTGCCGTTGACGCTGTGAAATCCATCCATAACGGCATTGAGGCGCCGAAGGCGCGGATGCGGAGGACCGCCGGTGCCGTAGAGGGCGACAGCCCCCTCTACGGCAGGGAAGGAAATATCGGAAAAAATGCGTTTGCGGCATTCCGTAGGAAGCGTGAGCGCCAAAAAGTACCGCGTAAGCGAATCCGCCGGTGCCGTTTTGCAGGGATGGGGCGGCGCAAAGCGAGGGAGGGCTTCGGCACTTGTGCGGCCCGAGAGGGAAACGCGTCCTGCGGTTCGGAAGCATTCCGCCCCTTCGAGCGGCTTATGCGCGATACCGCTATTGCATGTTGGCAAAGCGTTCGACCGCTTTGGTGAAGCTCTCAATTGTTTTCTCCGCGTCGCCGTTGGCGATGCCGTCCCGCACGCAGTGGCGGATGTGGCCTTCCAGCACGACCTGACCGGCCTTGTGCAGTGCTGCCTTTGCAGCGTGGATTTGTGCGAGGATATCTTCACAGGGGACGTCCTCATCCACCATCCGATCGATGGCCTGTACCTGTCCGATGATCTTTTTCAGCCTGCGGTGCAGGTTGTCGGCGTCCATACATTGTTTCATCGCAAAGCCTCCTAAAACGGTGAGAATACGCGGGTTTTCGAATAAAAGCTCCCAAGAGCCGAGCGATAACCGTGCTTTTTGAAAGGAGCCGTGTAATTCGGGCGGTTGCAGACTGTATTTTGCCCAAAGCATACAGCATTGCCGCTCTGAGAATAAGCCCGCAAAGCTCTGCTGTGTTCGCACCGAACATACAGCGTCTCCGCGTGGAAAAGGACGGGAGATGCTATCCTGCGTTCGCACTGAACTTGCAGCATCTCCATTATAACGTATCCGGCGCTGTTTGTCAATCGCGGCGTGTTCCGATGCGCAACCACTGCGTTTGATACCGGCCTTGGCGTGCTTCTGCCTGTTTGACAAAACCCGCGCTTGGGCAGCCGTATCCGACGCTTTGCCGTATGGTTTGAAACGGCGATTTTCCTGCCGCTTTGCGAGGCGGTAAACGCGAGGGAAGCGCACCGTGCCATATGCCGCGCAGAATATCGTCGGTTCGCTCCGTTTTTATTACCTTCCGTGCAAAGGATTATGGAATTTCTCGGAAATGGGCGAGGCATAACCCGAAACGCCGGGCCTGCGTTTGACTTTTCCGGCGTTATCATAAGGCTCGGCCGAGCGGTATGATCTGCGTCCGCTGAATGAAGGCGCGGTTCCCGCGCCTACAGTACGGCGTTTTGCTCACAAACCGTATGTCCTCCGGTGCGGAAACGCCCCGAAAGGGGAAATCCGCGTATGGAAGCGGTATAACGCATCCGGTGTTTGCCGTCAACTGCAGAAATTTTTTGGAGCATATGCGGTCTTGTGCATTTTATATAAATTTTGTTTATGCAATTATGTTTTTAATGGATATAATTTGAATTGAAATTTTTGTACACTTTGCTATACTTATAATGGAAATAAGCGGTGGAGTCTGTCATAGGAATAAATCATTTCTATAATTGTTCCAAAAAAGTTTGCAAAAGAAACGTGTGTCTGGCGGGCGCAGGGGAACGCGTCGCGGGTGACATGCTTCTGCCCGGGGTGCGGCTTTGCGCAAGGGTGAATCCTGTTTGGCGGGGTATCCTTGCTTTCGGCTGTTCTTCGTGCAAAGCTTTCCGTTTGGGATGGGGCCTTTCTGCTTATTTACACATTTTAATACGGAAAGGTTTTGGTGATCTCAGCATGGACAGTCAGCTTTCCCTCTTTTACGGACTCTCCTTTCTAACGGTCGTCATTGCGTTCGCCTTCGCGGTCTATCTTTACCTTTGGGTAAAGAAGCAGAAGACCGTGAACGCGAAGATCCAGACGGTTTCTGCGCTCATTAAAGAAGGCGCGAACACGTTTATGCGGCGCGAGTACAAGATCCTGGCCAAATTCGCCGCTGTTGCCGCCGTTCTGATTCTGCTCTTCCTCCCTTCACCGATCTGGCAGGGCGATCCCGTTCCCAACATCTCGATGGCCGTGGCCTACATCGCAGGTACCGTTCTGTCGGCCATTGCCGGTAAGATCGGCATCCTTGTCGCAACACTTTCCAACGGCCGCGCGGCCGAAGGCGCCCAACAGGGCATCAAGCCTGCGTTCCTCATCGGCTTCCGCGGCGGCGCCGTTATGGGGCTGCTGGTCGTAGGCTGTTCGCTGCTCGGCGTGACCGCCGTTCTGATGATCACCGGCGACTCCAGTATTCTTCTGGGCTTTTCGTTCGGCGCCAGCTCGCTGGCCCTGTTTGCAAAAGCCGGCGGCGGTATTTTCACCAAAACGGCCGACGTTTCGGCGGACCTGACGGGCAAGGTCGAGCTCGGCATTGCCGAGGATGACCCGCGCAATCCTGCGGTCATTGCGGATAACGTCGGCGACAACGTCGGCGATGTGGCCGGTATGGGCGCCGACCTTTTCGATTCCAACGTGGCGGCTATGGCCTCGGCGCTGGTTCTTGCGCAGTCGCTCGGCGGCGGCGTCAACATTTCGATGGTATTCTGCTATGCGATCCTCGGGCTGCTGGCCTCGGTAATCGGCATCGCGACGGCGCGGGTCGGCAAAAACGGCAATCCGACGAGAGCGCTCAACTCCTCTACTTATGTGACGACGGCGATTTTCCTCGTGCTGACCGCCGGCGCAACACTTCTGTTTGAAGGCTTTTCCTGGCGTATCTGGGGCGCATCGGCAGTCGGTCTGCTGGTCGGCGTCGTCATCGGTATTGCCACGGACTATTTTACGGACGATACGAAACCGATCGTGCGCAAGGTCGCGCATGCTTCCGCTTCGGGACCGGCCTTTACGATCCTGTCGGGCGTATCCTATGGTTTTATTTCCGCGCTTCCCGCAATGGTGGGCATCGCTGTCTCGGCGCTGGTTGCTTATCAGCTCTGCGCGCCGATGGGTGACGGGTATGCCATTTTCGGTATTTCGATGGCGGCGGTCGGTATGCTTTCCATCGTCGGCATGATCATTTCCAACGACGCCTACGGGCCGATCGTGGACAACGCGCGGGGCTTGGCTGAAATGGGCGACCTCGGTGAGGAGACCATCCGCACGGCGGATGAGCTGGACAGCGCCGGCAATACGGTTAAGGCTGTCACGAAGGGCTTTTCCATCGGTGCGGCGGGTCTGACCGTCATTTCGCTGCTGGGCGCGTTTATGTCCGAGGCCAACCATGCGCTGGCGGAAGCCGGCAAGGAGCTTATCACGGGCTTCGACATTATGTCTCCGACAGTCTTTTTCGGCATCCTCATCGGCGCCGCCATTCCTGCAGTGTTCTCGGCGATGCTGATTCTGGGCGTGGACAAGAACGCGCAGCGTATGGTTGCGGAGATTCACCGTCAGTTCAATTCTATTCCCGGCCTGAAGGAAGGCAGGGAGGATGCGAAGCCGGAGTATGATAAGTGCATCGACATCGCCACTACCGGTGCGCTGCGTGAGCTGATCCCTGCCGGCCTGATGAGCATCATCGCAACGCTGGTTGTCGGCTTTATCGGCGGTCCGCAGGCCATCGGCGGCTTCCTGCTGGGCAATATTGTCAGCGGTCTGCTGCTGGCGCTGTTCATGTCCAACTCGGGCGGCTTGTGGGATAACTCCAAAAAATATGTTGAGTCCGGCGCAGAAGGCGGCAAGGGCAGTGAAGCGCATAAGTCTGCCGTTATCGGCGATACCGTCGGCGACCCGTTCAAGGACACGGCGGGTCCGTCTATCAATACGCAGATTACGGTTGTCTCGCTGGTTTCCTCGCTTCTGTCGTCGCTGTTCGTTATGTTCAACCTGTTCGGTTGATCGTAAAAAAGATATTTTGTGCGGGGCGGTTAGATCCGCCCCGTGTCTTTTTCAAATACAAATGCCCGTAAGGGTAGGAAAACGCGGACGGCTGAAGTTGACGGAAAATGTATTTTTTACCTCTCTGTTTTCCGGCCGGAACGCCGGGTTCGGCGCTGTATCTGTATTTGGGAATTCTGAAAGAAAGGGAGCTTTCTCTGCGCGAAAGCTATGGCTGTAAAATATGGAAAACAGGCTTTTGATCCGTCCCGAGACAGAACGGGATTATGAGCGGGTGGAACAGATTACCCGCGAGGCGTTCTACAATGTGTACCGGCCCGGCTGTACGGAGCATTATCTGGTGCACATCATGCGCACGCATGCCGATTTCGTGCCCGAGCTGGCGTTTGTGCTGGAGCTGGACGGTGAACTCATCGGCAATGTTATGTATACCAAGGCGTCCCTGCTTGACGGCGCCGGCGGCGAAAAGCCGATTCTCACCTTCGGGCCGGTCAGCATAGCGCCCGCCTTTCAGCGTCGCGGCTACGGGAAACGTCTTTTAGAGGCTTCGTTTGAGAGGGCGGCTGCGCTTGGTTATGAGGCGATTGTCATCTTCGGCGATCCGAACAACTACGTCGGCTGTGGTTTTGTGAGCTGCAAGCGCCATAACGTCTGTTCCGAACCGGGTGTGTTCCCGGCGTCGATGCTGGTGAAGGAGCTGCGTCCCGGTGCGCTGGACGGCAGGCTGTGGGCGTATCGCGCAAGCTCCGTGATGGAGTTGGACGAAGCGGCCGCGCAGCGCTTCGATGATGCGCTGCCGCCGATGGAGAAGCGCGTCCTACCGTCGCAGGAAACCTTTTATATCCTCAGCCATGCGCTGCTGACTTAAGGAGCGGCCGGAAAAGCCTTTACGGCGCGGTTTATACATTCCGATACGTGATATCCGGATTTCAAAAGGAGGATGCTTTCGCTGCGCGGAAGCTGGTTGTAGGCATGATCTATCTTTCGCATTATCAGTCGCCGCTCGGCGGCATTACGCTGGCGGGCGACGGGAGGTCCGTCTGTGGGCTGTGGTTCGACGGACAAAGGCATTTCGGCGCTGCACTGCCGTCCGGCTGCGCCGAACAGGCGCTGCCTGTGTTTGAGGACGCCGTGCGCTGGCTGGACCGCTATTTCGGCGGCGAGGACCCCGGGCCGCCGCCGCCGCTGGCACCGCTTGGCGCTACGCCGTTTCGAAGTGCCGTTTGGGCGCTGCTGCGCGAGCTTCCTTATGGCAGCACGACGACCTATGGCCGGATCGCGGCGCGTCTCGGCGGTATGTCGGCGCGCGCGGTCGGCGGCGCGGTGGGCCGCAACCCGATTTCACTGATGATCCCCTGCCACCGCGTACTCGGCGCGGACGGCAGCCTGACCGGATATGCCGGCGGCACGGACAGAAAAGCCGCGCTGCTGGCGCTTGAAGGGGTTCCCTGCGGCCGCTGAGGGCGTTGGCCTGATTGCGGGGCAGACGGCCTCGCTGTAAATATGTATGTTTGTTTCGAGGCTTTTTCTGCCGTAAAATGCAGCGGTATAGCGACAGCCGTGCTCTGCATACTTTTTTGCCGCCGTGTGCAAGCGGAAGCGTAAAATGCGTGTTTCCCTCCCTCTGCGGCGCATAAAAACGGCAATTCTTTATGAATAACCGGCAAGATGAGTCACAAGGCAGTTTTTACGTCGCTTTTGGCTTTGAAGGACGGTAATCCGCGCGGCTTTTTGCTCTGAGGGCTTTGCCCCCCGACAGAGGGCCTTACTCTCTCTTCGAGATTCTTTTTTCTTTTGGATAAGCGGCTGTTTTTTGCCGGTTTTATGCAGTGTGGGGCGTAGTCAGCCCATTGGCTTTGTATAAAAACGGTGGGCAGGAACTGTTTTTTTGCTTTTCCCCCTTGACAAACGAGGTGTGTCGTTTTATAATATAACAGCGCTATATAACAGCGTTATAAAAAGGAGCAGGTATGACGACCGAACACACGCCCACACTTGAACGCATCCGTTCGGCTGCGGAAGCCGAATTCCTGAAATACGGTTTTCGTTCCGCATCGCTCCGGCGTATTGTGCGCTCGGTTGGGATGACGACCGGCGCGTTTTACGGGTATTACAAAAGTAAGGAAGAACTGTTCGCGGCGCTGGTGGGCGAGCATTACGATTATGTGCTCGCCCGCTTCCGCGAGGCGCAGGAGGCGTTTGCGGCTTTGCCGCATGAGCGGCAGCCGGAGGAGCTTGGCGAAATTTCGGGAACGTGTATGTTCGATATGCTCCGCTATGCCTACGCACATCTGAACGCCTTTAAGCTGATTCTCTGCTGTTCGGAGGGAACGAAGTATTCCGGACTGATCGATACAATGGTAGAGATTGAAACCGAGGCCACACACGCCTATCAGCAGGTGCTGGATTCGCTCGGATGTCCGTCGCCGCCGATCGATCCGCAGTTGGAGCACATCTTGATTACGGGTATGTTCCATACGTTTTTTGAGCTGGTGATTCACGAAATGCCGCTGGATGCCGCCGAGAACTATGTCCGCGAGATGCGGGCCTTTTACACCGCCGGATGGATGAAAATTATGGGGCAATGACGCCCTGTAATTTTTGCGCAGAAGTTAGTTAAAACTAACTAAAATCGGATATGCGGGGACGTACTGCGTCCTCTGTATCATAACAACAAACATAAAGGGGGAAACGGTTTTTGGAAAAAAAGTCCAATCTGTCGCGCCTGCTGGGTTATGCGGGCGGACACAGATATCTGCTCTACGCGTCGTGGCTGCTGTCGGCCGTCAGTGCGCTGGTGGCGCTGGTGCCCTTCCTGTACATCTGGCGCATCATGCAGGAGGTGCTGGAGACGGCGCCTGACTTCGGGAACGCGCAGGGGATGACGCACAACGGCTGGATGGCGGTATTGTTTTCGGTGCTGGCCGTGCTGATTTATATTGCGGGCCTGATGTGCTCGCATATGGGAGCCTTTCGGGTCGCGACCAACCTGCGGCTGGAGACGATGCGGCACATCGTTCGGCTGCCGCTGGGGTATGCGGAACGCTTCGGCACCGGTAAGCTGCGGAAGATCGTCAACGAGTCCAGCGCGGCCACAGAGACCTATCTGGCGCATCAGCTTCCCGACCGTGCGGGAGCGATCGCCACGCCCTGCGGACTGCTGGTGCTGCTGTTCGTCTTTGATTGGCGGCTGGGGCTTTTGAGCCTTGTGCCGGTGCTATTGGGCTTCCTGATCATGATGGCGATGACCGGGGCGAAAATGCAGCAGAAGATGAAGGAATACCAGAACGCGCTCGAGGATATGTCCAACGAGGCCGTGGAATACGTCCGCGGCATCCCGGTGGTCAAGACCTTCGGACAGACGATTTTTTCCTTCAAAAAATTCAGGGATTCCATCGAGCGCTATAAAATATGGGTCATCGCCTACACCAAGCAGCTCCGCGCGCCGATGATGTTCTACACCGCGGCCATCAACGGCGTGTTCGTGTTCCTGATTGCAGGCGGGCTGCTCTTTACGCGTGACGGCGTGACGACGGCGTTCCTGCTGAACCTGATTTTCTACATCATCATCACGCCGATTATCTCGGTCACGCTGACGAAAATCATGTTCCAGAGCGAAAACGCGATGATCGTCGACGACGCGCTTTCGCGCATCGACGGTGTTCTGAACCGGGAGCCGCTGCGTGAGCCGTCGCAGCCGGAATCTCCCGACGGCTGCACTATCGAGCTGCGGGACGTCTGCTTCAGCTACGACGGCAAAACCGACGTGCTGAAAAACATATCGCTGACCATCCCCGAGGGCCGGAAAGTGGCGTTCGTCGGCCCGTCGGGCGGCGGCAAGACGACGCTGGCCAATCTCATCTGCCGGTTTTTCGACCCGCAGAGCGGGAGCGTGTCCGTCGGCGGAGCCGATGTGCGGGACATCCCGAAGGAACAGCTGATGAACACCGTTTCCTTTGTGTTCCAGAACAGCCGTCTGCTGAAGGCTTCGATCCTGGACAACGTGCGGCTGGGACGGCCCGACGCTTCCCGCGAGGAGGTTTTGGAAGCGCTCGAGAACGCCCGGTGCGCCGACATCCTCCGCAAGCTGCCCGACGGCGTGGACACGGTCATCGGGACGAAGGGCGTCTTCCTCTCCGGCGGCGAGCAGCAGCGCATCGCCATTGCGCGCGTGATGCTCAAGAACGCGCCGATCCTCATCCTTGATGAAGCGACCGCATTTGCCGACCCTGACAACGAGGCCAAGGTGCAGGCGGCGTTCTCCCGCCTGTCCGCAGGAAAGACGGTCATTATGATCGCGCACCGGCTGTCCACCGTCGCCGACGTCGACTGCATCTACGTGATCGACGACGGAAAAGTAGCGGAGAGCGGCACCGGCCGCGAACTGCTCGACCGCGGCGGCCTGTTTGCACAGATGTGGAACGATTACCAGACCTCCGTCCAATGGCGGGTCTCGAAGGAGGCGTGAGGATGATGCTGAAGAACCTGCAAAAAAGATACGCGCTCTCCGAACAGGGCGCGAAGGATCTGATCAAGGGCTGTCTGGCGTGCCTGCTGCAGAACCTATCGTTTATGCTGCCGGTCGGACTGTTGTATTCGTTCGTCTCCGATATGATGGGCGGCGGCGTCACGGGCGGCCGGACGGTGTTTTACATCGCCGGCTGTGCGGTTTGCGTCGGGCTGATCCTGCTGACGACGTATCTCCAGTACAATGCCACCTATTTTGCCACATATGTGGAAAGCGGCGTGCGGCGGATTACGCTGGCGGAGCGGCTGCGGCAGATCCCGCTGTCCTTCTTCGGCAAGAAGGACCTGTCCGATCTGACTTCCACCATTATGGCTGACTGCACGTTTCTGGAGCAGAGCTTTTCCCACTTTATTCCCGAGCTTGCAGGCTCGGTCCTTTCGACAACGCTCGTCGCCGTGAGCCTGCTGTTCTGGGATTGGCGTATGGCGCTCGCGGCGCTGTGGGTGCTGCCGGTTTCGTTTGGTATTGTGGGCTTTTCCGCGCGCGTGCAGGAGCGCCTCTCGCAAAAGGCGATGGACGCGAAGCTCGCATGCGCCGACGGCATTCAGGAGTGCCTTGAAACGCTGCGCGACCTGAAGGCCGACAACGCCGAGCAGTCCTACCTGCGCGGGCTGGAAACGAAGATCCGAGCGGTGGAACGGCGGTCCATCGTCAACGAGTTCGGACTGGCCGCCTTCGTCGTGACCGCCTCGCTCATCCTCAAGCTGGGGATCGCGACCGTCGCGCTCGCCGGCTCGGTGCTGCTGGTGCGGGGGTCGCTGGACGTGCTGACCTTCTTCCTCTTCCTGCTGGTGGCGTCCCGCCTGTACGACCCGCTGCAGGGCGCGCTGCAGAATCTGGCGGCCATCATCAGCACCCGCACCAACATCGCGCGGATGAATGAGATTCTTGACCATCCCATCCAGCAGGGCGACAGCCGTCTGACCAACGAGGGCTGCGACATCGTGTTCGACCATGTCGGATTTTCCTATAACGACGGTGAGGCCGTGCTGCGGGACGTTTCGTTTACGGCAAAGCAGGGTGAGGTCACCGCACTGGTCGGGCCTTCCGGCGGCGGGAAGACCACCGTTTCGCGGTTAGCCGCCCGCTTCTGGGACTGCACCCGCGGGCAGATCACGGTCGGCGGAATGGACGTCTCCAAAACCGACCCTGAAGTGCTGCTGTCGCTCTTTTCCATCGTTTTTCAGGACGTGACGCTGTTCGACAACACGATTCTGGAAAATATCCGCATCGGAAACAAAAACGCGACCGACGAGGAAGTGCTGGCGGCGGCGCGGCTGGCCAACTGCGACGTCTTTGCGGAGCAGCTTCCCGACGGCTGGAACACCAACATCGGGGAAAACGGCTGCGCGCTCTCGGGTGGCGAACGGCAGCGGATCTCCATCGCCCGGGCATTTCTGAAGAACGCGCCTATCCTCCTGCTCGACGAGGCCACAGCGTCGCTGGATGTGGAAAACGAGACGCTGATCCAGAGTGCGCTCTCCCGCCTGATTGCGGACAAAACGGTGCTGGTGATCGCACACCGGATGCGCACCGTCGCAGGTGCGGACAAAATCGTCGTGCTCGACGGCGGCCGCGTGGCGGAGGAGGGCGCGCCTGACGAGCTGCTGCTGCGGAACGGCATTTATGCGCACATGGTCGAATTGCAGAATGAAAGCCGGAATTGGACGCTGAAATAGTACGTTGCCGGCCTCGGACGGCGGGACATCCCGCCGTCCGTTTTTTATGTGAGGGGGCTTGCAATGCCGGGCGCTCTTCTGTATAATGGAAGCATACGCAGAAAAGAGGGATACTTATGAAAAATGCTTCGGCACCGCCTGCCTGTATCATCGTGCGCGGTGCACGGGTACATAATCTGAAGAACATCGATGTGGAGGTTCCGCTGCACCGGATTGTCGGCGTCGCCGGCGTGTCCGGCTCCGGCAAGTCCTCTCTTGCGCTGGGCGTATTGTACGCCGAAGGCTCCCGGCGGTATCTCGACGCGCTTTCCACCTACACGCGGCGGCGGATGACGCAGGCCGCAAAGGCGCAGGTCGACGAGGTGCTGTACGTGCCCGCCGCGCTCGCGCTGCGGCAGCGGCCGGGAGTCCCCGGTATCCGCTCCACCTTCGGCACGGGCACCGAGCTGCTCAACAGCCTGCGGCTGATGTTTTCCAGACTCGCTTCGCACTGCTGTCCGAACGGACATTATCTGGAACCGACGCTGGACGTCGCAGCCGAACGGGAACTGATCTGTCCGGTGTGCGGCGCGCATTTCTTCGCTCCCTCGGCAGAGGAGCTTGCCTTCAACAGCCAGGGCGCCTGCCGCTGCTGCGGCGGGACGGGGACCGTCCGCACGGTCGACCGGGACTCGCTTGTCCCCGACGAGTCGCTCACCATCGACGAAGGGGCCGTCGCACCCTGGAATTCGCTGATGTGGTCGCTGATGACCGATGTCTGCAGGGCGATGGGTGTGCGCACAGACGTGCCGTTCCGGGACCTGACTGAGCGGGAGAAGGATATCGTATTCAACGGTCCGGCCGAAAAGAGGCATATTTTATATAAAGCGAAAAATTCCAATCAGGCGGGAGAACTGGATTTTACCTATTATAACGCCGTTTATACCGTGGAAAACGCGCTTGCCAAGGTAAAGGACGAAAAGGGTATGAAGCGCGTGGAAAAATTTCTCAAGGAGGACGTCTGCCCCGACTGCGGCGGTACCCGCCTGTCCGAAGCGGCGCGTCGGCCGAAGCTGCTCGGCCTTTCGCTGGACGAGGTTTGCAAAATGAATCTGACGGCGCTCACGGAATGGGTACGGCGGCTTCCCGCGCGGCTGCCCGGGGAGATGCGCCCGATGGCGGAGAGCATCTGCGAATCCTTTGAGACGGCGGCGAAGCGGCTGATGGAGCTGGGCCTGGGATATCTGACGCTTGACCGCGCCGCGTCCACGCTGTCGACCGGCGAACGGCAGCGGATGCAGCTCGCACGCGCGGTCCGCAACCGCACGACGGGCGTGCTGTATGTGCTGGACGAACCGTCTATCGGGCTGCACCCCTCGAATCTGGAGGGACTCTGCGGCGTGATGCGCGACCTCGTTGCGGACGGCAATTCGGTTCTGCTTGTGGACCATGACACGCAGGTGCTCAAGGAGGCCGACTGGATCATTGAGCTGGGGCCGGAGGCCGGCGCCCGCGGCGGGCGCATAATCGCGCAGGGGACCGTGGAGGACATTCGGACAAGTCCTGATTCTCAAATCGGGCCGTTCCTCGCCTCCCCGCCGGTGATTTCCGGGCGGAAGGAAAGTGCCGGAACGATGTTTGCAGCGGGAAAAATCCGCCTGTCCGCGTCGGCTATCCATACGGTAAAGCCGTTGGAGGCGGAAATTCCGAAGGGCAGGCTCACGGTCGTGACCGGCGTGTCCGGCTCGGGCAAGACGACGCTGATTCTGGAAAGCCTTGTGCCCGGGCTGCAGGCGCATATTGCGGGGACCCGTTTGCCGGCGCATGTCCTTTCGGTCGAGGCCGAGGGGATCGAACAGGTCAAGCTGATCGACGCAACGCCGATCGGCATCAACGTCCGTTCGACCGTTGCGACTTACGCCAATGCGCATGACGAGCTGCGCAAGGTATATGCGGGAACGGCCGACGCAAAGAAAAACGGCCGCAAGGCGGGGGATTTTTCCTATAATACGGGCGGACTGCGCTGCCCGGCGTGTGACGGCACGGGGCAGATCAGCCTCGACGTCCAATTCCTGCCGGATGTGGACATCCCTTGTCCGGAATGCCATGGGTCGCGCTATGCCAAGGCTGCATACGGAATAAAGTTCACCAACAAAGCCGGCGTTTCCCGTTCGCTGCCGGAGCTGATGGCAATGGATGTGCATACTGCGCTGGAATTCTGCAAGGATATGAAAAACGTGCGGGCAAGGCTGCAGGTGCTGCAGAGCCTTGGCCTCGGGTATTTGACGCTGGGGGAGGATACGCCGAACCTCTCGGGCGGCGAAGCGCAAAGGCTGAAGCTGGCAAGCGAGATGGGAAAGGCGCAGTCGGACTCGGTGTTCGTGTTTGACGAGCCGACCGTCGGGCTGCATCCGCTGGACGTCCGGACACTGCTCGGCGTGTTTCGGACGCTTATCGCGAACGGCGCGACGGTCGTTGTGATCGAGCATGACTTGGATGTCATCCGTTCTGCGGATTATATCATCGATATGGGTCCGGGCGGCGGCGAGGAGGGCGGGCGGATCGTCCTGTCGGGCGCGCCGTCGGAGATCGCCGCCTGCGCGGACAGCGTTACGGGGCGGTATCTGCGGGGCTGATGCGTCTTTGTCTGCAAAGCTGCCTGTTTTTCTGCGCGCGTGCGGAAAACGGCAATTGCAGCCGGCGGTTGTTGACGCGTTGCCGTGGGATCTGCCGGTTTGCGTCATCCGGCCGGCCGCAGGAAGGGCTTGCCGCACGACCGGTCGGGCCGAGTGAGCGGTTCTGCGTTCCGGCTGATGAAAAAAGGCGGCGGCGAAGCGGACGGTAGGGCGCCGCCGGAAGATGCTCCTGCGGCCTGAAACGGAAAAGCGCGCTCGTGTCGGCGGGCGCTGCCGCTGCTGCTGACGGCGGCGCTCGGCGGTAAGAACGCATTTGCGGCCATCGACTCGGTGTGCGGCGCGCTGCTTTCCGCTGCCGACAGGACGGGAAAAACGGCCGGTATACCGTCGTATACCGGCCGTTTTTTGTCTGTTACGCTTCGACGATGATGTCTTTGAGCTCCTCAAAGAGCTGAGGGTCATCCTTTTCCGCAATCAGCTTGATGGGCTGCAGCAGATCGAGACTGAAGATGCCCATCAGGCTCTTTGCGTCGACAAGGTATCTGCCTTCGCTCAGATCCACGGAAAACGGGTACTTCTCCACGACGCTGACGAGCTTGCGCACATCGTTGATCGTCTGGAGCTTGATGTAGACTTCCTTCATAAAATATATGTTGCCTCCGTTCGTTATTCTTTGGCGATGGAGTAGTGCATATAGGTGATGGTTACCGTATCGTTGGCGGCGATGGCCTTTGTCGAGGAGAGGCTGTCGTCCTCCGCTTCGCCGTCGTTGATGTAGACATACCAGTCGTAGTCCTCCATCGTGGTTTCGGTTTCATCGGTCTTGGGAACAAGGTCGTTGATACCGGTTACGATTACATTGTCCCCGTCCGCCTCGGTTACAAGTCTGATCTGGCCTGCATCCTGCAGCTTGACGAGAAGATCGTTCAGCGTCGGCGTGCTGCTTTCATAGGCAAAATCAGTTTCCAAAATGGTCTCGGTTACTTCGCGGCGGCCACGGTCGTCCTCTTCGGCTACGTTGATGACAACCTTGACCGTAATCGGCTCGACCTTACTGCATGCGGCCAGCGCCGCGACGGATGCAAGCATCAGCAGAGCGAGCAGCAGCGACAGTTTCTTTTTCATTTGAACGTTACCTCCAAAAGAATAGGGTGGATTTTCTTACCGTCTATTATACAGTCCCCGGAGGCGGCTTGTCAAGTGAATTTTAACATTTTTACAATTTGGCGCCGTTGTTTTTTTGTTGAATTTCAACTCCTTCTGCGATCAGCCCAGCAGACGGAAGGCTTGGTCGGTCACCCAGAGCATCAGCGGGATGGTTCCGATGGAAAGCAGCGTTGAAATGCTGATGACCGATGCGGCAGGGGATGCATCGGATGTGTACAGCTCGGCAAACATTGCCGTATTTGCGCCCGCGGGCATCGCGGCCATTGTCACGCAGATGCAGACAATTGTCCGGTCAAGCGGCAGCAGCAGGCAGATGCCGAGCGTCAGCAGCGGGATGGCCAGCAGCTTGACGGCGGAAAAAACAAATGACCGAACGCGCAGCATTCCGGCGATGGATTGGTTGCAGACCAGATTGCCCACCACCAGCATTGAAAGCGGAAAGGTCACGTCGCCCATCGCCGAGAAGGCATTGTAGAGCGGCGCGGGCAGGCGGATGGAAAAGACAAACAGCAGGATGCCGATCACCGAGGCGACCGTGCCCGGGTTGACAAATGCCTTGAACAGACTGCTTTTGCCGCCGCGCGTGAGCAGATGGATGCCGTAGATGCGTATGTAAATGTTGTAGAACAGTGTAAAAAACGCCCCGTAAAACAGTCCTTCCTCCCCGAACACAACCAGCAGCACCGGATAGCCGAGGTAGGCGCAGTTGGCGAACACCGTCCCGAATTCGAGCACACGCGCGTTTTTGACCCGGCCGTAGATCAGCCGCGCCAGCAGCGAGAGCGCCACATGGAACACCGCCGAGACGAGCGCGATGTGCAGTCCCGTGCGCAGCCGTTCCTCCGTGTACGTGATTTGAAGGGAAGTCAGGATCAGAAGGGGCTGCGTGACATTGACCAGAAGCGAGGAGAGGAGCTTGGTCGAATCCTTGGTAAATACCTGAAAAAGCCGCGCCGCGATTCCGACAAGCATCATACAGAACAGCGTCAGAACCTCGGCGGCGACCAGCGAGACGTCGGCGCCCATACGGAAAAACCTCATTCTTATAAGATCAGCGGCGTGCTCCCGATTCCGCATTTGTACGGTGAAGCATTATTATTTTACCATTGCGAAGCGGCGTTTGTCAATCGAGCCGAAGAAATTTGAAGCAAATATCTAAAAAGGTGTTGTTTTGTTAATAAAAATAGTATATAATGATATTCGGTTTCCTGTACCCTATATGTCCGGCAGCAGTCGGAATTGCTTTGGAAAGGGACGGGCCTCCCTGTTTCTGAGGGGGGCGTAAAGCGCCTGGGAAAAGGAAGACGGGGGAGTGTGCCGCGGCGGTATGCCGTTTATAACCGATTTGATATGTTCGGGCGTTTATATGCCCTGCGGCTTTGCTGCCGGGTACGGATCGGGAACGTGCACAGCTTTTTTGCAGGATTGGGAGCATTTTGCCGTTTGCGGATGGCTCTGCCGGCCGTTACGGCGCGTTTTCGGGGAATTCTTTGCGGGTGCCCTGAAACACAGGGCCTGCGGCAGGCGTATGCCGCAGCCGGAGCGTCCTGATTGCGGCGCTGCGGATAGGCCGCGAGAAACATGCATAGGCGGGCGGAATTTCCATGGCAGCCGTTTTGCGCGGCTGCACAGAGCGGAAACATACGATCTGTAAAGGATGCAAATAGACAAATCATATTTTATAAAAGGAGTAACTGTTTATGAAAAGGACACGTAAGGCGCTCATGCTTCTGCTTTCTGCGGCGCTCACGCTGCCGTTTGCTCTTGCTGCGTGCGGCGACCCGGACGACGGCACTTCCGGCCCGTCCGCTGCGTCGGAGTCGTCTTCTGCGGGCGAGGAATCGCAGGAGGTGTTTGTGGATACGGACGCCATCGCGGCCATCGATGCGCTCTATACCGGCGAGGTCGACCGCACGCTGAATAAGGTCAATCTGGCCGCCGGCCGTACCTATACGTTCTCGCGTGACCCCTCGGATCCGTATCTGGACGCCGACGGCAAGAAGCTGACCGACGGCACGACAAATGACGGCTTCAGCAAAACGGATTTTGTCGGCTTTTCCGGCTCGGCGCCGGTTACGATTGATCTGGACCTCGGCGCGGTCGCGGACAATATTGCGGAAATTGACATTGGACTGCTGCGCGTGGTGGATTATGCCATCGGGCTTCCTACCCGCGTGACGTTTTCCGTTTCGGATGACGGAGAAAATTATACCGTCGTCGGCGATATGCTGTCGCCGCAGGGCCTGGCAGATACGGTCAAATATGATTGCGCGGTGCCGCTTTCCGGCACGATCCATGCGCGGTACGTGCGCATTGCGCTTACCGGCATGACGGCCGCATGGCTGTTTGTCGACGAGATCGGCGTTTATAAATACGAAGGCGAGAACACGGGCGAAGAGTCCGAGACCGTTAAGGACTATTATGGCGAGCTGGAACTGGAGAAGAGCGACGAGCCGCTGTACTGGGATTCCTCGGAAAGCGATTACAACGATACGGTCAACCTCATTGCCGGCAAGCCGGTGCAAATCGAGCTTGTAGGGCCTCTGCAGAAGGAGCATGCGACCACTTTTTACAATTCGCCCGAAAGCAATCCCGCTCTTACCGACGGGAAGTATGCTTCGAGCGCGACGTATACGGACAGTGCGTTTTTCCGTTTCACCAACGGCGAGAGCCGCAATCTTTATTTTGATCTCGGCCGTGTGAGCGCTGTCACCTCTATCCGCGCGTCCTTCCTCCGTGAGGACGGTCCCAACGTCAAGCTGCCCGCCGGACTGCTGGTCTACGGCTCGGTCGACGGCGAGGAATGGAAGGTGTTCCATCACGTCGACTCTGTCTATTCCGAAGGCGAGGCGTCTATCGCGAAGGTGGACGAGACCTTTGACAAAGCGTATAAGGCGCGCTATATCCGCATTACCTTCTCGGTGCTGCCGCATGTATACTGCGATGAAATCGAAATTTTGGGACGCAAGAACGTAGACGGCGCCGCCGAGCTGTCCGAGAGCACGGCTGTCAACGACCTGTTCCCGCAGGAATTCATCACGCCCGACCAGTTTGACGGCGTGGAGAATATGCTCCTTGCGTACAACTGCAATCCGACGCTTGAATCCGAAGGCAAGGCGACGGTGGAGGAATACCTGCCGCATGTCGGCTATTACAACCGCGACGGCGAGCTGGTCGATACTTTCTTCGACTCTTTCCTTTACCTGCCCTACGCGGCGTTTACCGGCGTCGAGTACCGCGATTTTGCGGCGTGGAACACCTATGTTGACAATGTCTTTGCCGAGAACGCCAACATCAACGCCCTTACGCAGGCCGTCGACCAGGTCTCGGAGGCGCTCGGGCGCGACGTGCGCGTAAGCGTGTTCTTCTCCATTCTTTACACCTGGCCGGATAAGACGGAGTTCGGAGATGTCGACGGCGACGGCATTGTGGAAGACTTTTCAAAAGTAGAGGACCGCAAGAAAGCCATCAAGTGGATCATCGACGAGCAGATTTCCCGCTTTGAGGCGGGCGGCTACGACAACCTCGACCTGCTCGGCTTCTACTGGTTTGAGGAACAGATCACCTATTCCAATCCGAACGAGACCGAGTTGATCCGCTATGCGAGCGACTATGTGCATTCGCTCGGCTATAAGCTGTTCTGGATTCCCTACAACTATGCCAGCGGCTATTCCGAGTGGAAGAGCCTCGGCTTCGATATGGCCTGCATGCAGCCGAACTACGCTTTCCGCTACAACACCGACCGTGATATCCTGTACCGCACCGCCGAGACGACCAAGCTCCTCGGCATGTGCGTGGAGATCGAGATCAACATCGCCGACAATCCCGTCGACGTGGCGC
>ERZ857984.1078-NODE-1078-length-25353-cov-5.754249_pt1 | contig 25353 bp, 19 predicted proteins | sample MGYA00519914_ERZ857984 | MGnify/ENA primary metagenome ERZ857984 (study PRJEB31778, sample SAMEA3449417) | human gut metagenome | biome: human gut; feature: human-associated habitat; material: faeces | place: United Kingdom | collected 2010/2012 ... | reverse complement strand
CGATCATCCGGACGCGACGCTGGATGAGTTGATGGATCATCTGAAGGGGCCGGACTTCCCCACCGGCGGCATTATCATGGGCCGTTCAGGAATTCGTGCTGCTTATGCCACCGGCCGCGGGAAAATCACCCTGCGGGCAAAGGCAGAGGTAGAAGAACATAAAAACCGCATGCGTATCATCGTGACAGAAATCCCCTATATGGTCAACAAAGCGCGGTTGATTGAAAGCATTGCGGGTCTGGTCAAGGATAAACGGATTGACGGCATCAGCGATTTGCGGGATGAATCTGACCGGGATGGAATGCGAATTGTCATTGAATTGAAACGGGACGCCAATGCTCAGGTGGTACTGAACCGGCTGTATACATTCAGCCAGTTGCAGGAGACAGTAGGCGTAATTATGCTGGCCATTGACGGCAAACAGCCCAAGGTGATGACACTACAGGAAATTCTGCGCAGCTATCTGGATTTTCAGTTCCAGGTGATTACCCGGCGGACCCGATATGAACTGAAAAAAGCAAAAGAGCGCGAACATATTTTAGAAGGGCTTAAAATTGCGCTGGACTATATTGACGAAGTGATCAAGATTATCCGCGCTTCCAAAGATCAGCCTTCTGCAAAAGCGGCACTGATTGAGCGGTTTGGTTTGTCCGACGCGCAGGCCGCTGCCATTGTGGCCATGCGATTGGGCCAGTTGTCCGGACTGGAACGGGCAAAGATTGAAGATGAACTGGCGGCGATTCTGGCGAAGGTGGCAGATCTGGAGGACATTCTTTCCCATGACAGCCGGGTATATGCTATTGTGCGGGAGGAGCTTGTTGCACTGAAAGCGAAATTCGGCGACGAGCGCCGTACCGAAATCCAGACCGTTTCCGGCGAGGTGGACATTGAGGATTTGATTCCGGTGGAGGATTGCGTTGTAACCTTAACCCATTTCGGTTATGTCAAACGGCAGCCGGCTGATGTATATAAAACCCAGCGGCGGGGGGGACGGGGAATTTCCGGCATGACTCGCCGGGAAGAAGACGTGGTAGAAGATCTTTTTGTTTCTTCTTCTCACGATTACCTGTGCTTCTTTACCAATCGGGGGCGGCTGTTCCGCTTAAAGTGCTATGAAATTCCGGAGAGCTCCCGGACGGGGCGGGGCACCAATATTGTGAACCTGCTGCCGCTGCAGAACGAGGAAAAGGTGATCCGCATGCTGCGCATGCCCGCCGAGAACGCCTCGGGCTACCTGACCATGATCACCCGGCGGGGCGTGATTAAGCGCACCCCCATTGAGGCCTACGCCAACATCCGCAAAAACGGCCTGCTGGCGGTGACCATGTACGAGGGCGACGCGCTGGCCTGGTGCCGCATCACCAGCGGCGGGGACGAGCTGCTGGTGGCCACCCACGGCGGTATGGCCATCCGCTTTAACGAAGCGGGGGCGCGCGGCATGGGCCGCCTGGGCCACGGCGTGCGGGCCATCCGGCTGGCCGAGGACGACTATGTGATCGGCGCGGGCATTCTGCGGCCGGGGGCCTCGGTGTTTACGGTGACCGACAGCGGCAAGGGCCGCCGCAGCCGGATCGACGATTACCGGCTGCAGAGCCGGGGCGGCAAGGGCATCCGCAATTACCGCAAGGGCGAAGTGGCGGGCATCAAGATCCTGGACGACCAGGACGATATCATTTTGATCAGCCAGGAGGGCATCATCATCCGGATGCACGCGGAGGACATCAACGTGCAGAGCCGCTACGGCAGCGGCGTGCGGGTGATGCGGATCGCCGAGGGCGACCGGGTGGTGACCGTGGCCCGCACCGACCGCTCGGAGGAAGCGGAGACCGAAAAGCCCGAGGCGGAACCCGAAGAGGAGCTGACCGAGGAGGAGATTGCCGCGCTGGCCGCCGAGGAGGCGCAGCAGGCGGAGGAAGAAGCCCCCGCCGACGAGGAATAAACCCGCGGGCGGCAGATGCAACGCACGGCGCGCCGCCGGGGTTCCCCTGGCGGCGCGCTTTGATAAAACCACCCGACATATGTGAGGAGTTTTGAAAATGAAAGACAACAACCGGACCCTTTCCGCCGTTTTCTTTGCGCTGGCCTTTGGCTGGATGGCCCTGTGCATGCGCATGGCCCTGACGAATATGGGGCTGGCAAATTCCCCCATGCAGGTGGGCTTTGAGTTTGCCGCCCTGTTCGTGTTCGGCTGGGTGGTGGTGAAAGCCTTTGCCCGCACCGAGCCCTTTACCTGCGCCCAAAAGCGCCAGCTGTGCGCCCTGGTGGGGGTGTATTTTGTGGTGAACCTGGCGGCCATCGACCTGGAACAGCAGATCGTGGTGGTGACCCTTTCCGGCTTTAACCAGAGCCTGGCACAGAACACCGCTTTGAGCTGGGCCGTGCTGGCGGTGAAGTTTGTGTTCCTGGCCGCGGCGCTGTATTTTGCCTGCGCCGAGAAAAAGCAGGCCACCGTGGTGTTTGACGAGGGCGCCGCGCCCGAGGAGCTGGAGAGCGAGGAGGCCATGGAACAGCTGACCGAGCGGCTGGACGAGGCCGAGGAAGAAAAGCCCATGGAATGACCTCTCCCCTGCCCCGATGAAAAACGAGCCCCCGCGCATTGCCCTGACGGGCAATGCGCGGGGGCTTTTTTGAAAGGGCGGGGGCGGAAATTACGCCGCTTCCTCCCGCAGGCGCTGCACCACGCTTTCTTTGGAGGAAAAGCGCAGGGCCAGCCGGGGCACCAGCACGGCCAGCGCCAGAAGGAAGGGCAGGGCCGCCAGCACGGGCCAGAGCAAAAAGCGGTAGTTGAAGAACCACAGGCCGCCCACGATGCTTTTTACCACGGTGACCGAGACCAGGGCGCCCAGGGCCAGGGAGGCCGCCCCCGCGAACAGGGCGTAGTAAAGCCCCTCGAGGGTGAGCATGCGGCGCAGCTGGCGGCCGGTCATGCCCACGGCCTGCAGGGTGGCAAACTCCCGCCGGCGGGTAACGATGCTGGTGAGCACCGAGTTGACGAAATTCAGGATGCCGATGAGCCCGATGATGAGCGAGAGCGCCCCGCCGATGAGCAGCACGGTGTTCTGCATGCCCTGGAACTCGGCCGCGCGGGTGCCCTTGGAGGAGTAGTGCATGGTGGGCTCGACCGTTTCGGTGTAATTTTTGAGGAAGGCCTCCATGGCTTCGCTCTGCCCTTCGGCCACATTGAAGGCGTAGCTCATGAGGCCGGGGTCGGCCACCAGCCCTTTGTACACGCCGGCGGGCAGATAATAGTTGTAATCCCAGGAGCTGCCGTCGCTGGAGGTAAACGTTTTTATTTTCACCTTGGCCAGCAGGGTGAAGCTGCGGGTGGTGTATTCGCCGGGAGAGGAATCGGTGCGGCCCTTGTTGTTGTGCAGGGTGATTGTGTCGCCGATGCTGAAATGCGAGCTGCCCGGGTAGGGGCGGTCGTTGTCGTCGCACTGAAGGCCCTCGAGGATGTAATCGCCGGTGGCCAGTTTTTCCAGGTCCAGCTCGCCCTCCACCACCTCCAGGCGGGAGAGGGGCAGGTCCTCGAGGCCGTAGACCGCGCAGAGGGGGTTGCCATGCCCGTCGAGCCCCTGGTTGACGCCGCTGAGGGCCGGGTCCTCGGTGGTAAAATACTCAAAATCCCGGTTGTTGGAGAAAAGGCGCCCGCCCGCGGCAAAGCCGTCCTGCGCCATGACCGCCTGGACCAGGCTCTCGGAGAGCTCGTTTTCCGGGCCGCGGAACTGATAGTTGAAGTATTCGGCCTGGGCGGCGAGAAAGTCGGTGTCGGTGAAGCGGGAGAGGAATTTGTCCATGTCAAAGCCGCCCGCCAGGGTGAACACCGTATTGAACAGCACCAGGCTGAGCGCCATGGAAAGCACAGCCAGCACGGTGCGCCTGCGGTCACGGGAGAGGTTGGAGAGCGCCATGCGGGGCAGCTTGCCGCCGTCGGTGCTGCGCTTTTCCTTTTTGGCTTTTTTGCCGCCGCCGGTGTAGCGGGCGGCCTCCACCGGCGAGACCGAGGCAGCCAGGCGGCCGGGCTTGCCGGTGCTCAGAAACACCGTGACCAGGGCGAACAGGGCGCTGCCCACAAAAATGAGCGGGTCCGCCTGGACCTTGACCTGGGCCACGCCCAGGCCGTTGAAGGTATTCTGCAGCAGCACCGGCACCAGGACCCTGCCCAGGAAAAAGCCCAGGAGCAGCCCGGCCGGGATGCCCACCGCCGCCAGGAGCAGCGCCTGCCGCCGGATGACGGCCTTGAGCTGTTTGCCGGTGGCGCCCACGGTTTTAAGCAGGCCGTAAAAGCGGATGTCCTTGACCACCGAGATCTGGAAGATGTTGTAGATGATGAGATAACCCGTGAAAACGATGAGCGCCAGCGCGCCCAGCATTGCCAGCAGCATGCCGGGATCAAAGGAGAAGCCGGCGGACAGATAGGCCCAGTTGGTGTTGGAGGAGATAAAATTGGGGGCGGCTTCGTCGGTGCTTTGATACCCGCTGTCGGCCAGGAGTTTTGCCAGCTTGCCCTCAAGATCGAAGGTGTTGTGGAACATGATGTAGCTGTTGATGACGCCGGTCATGGAGCGGTCGGCCGCATAGGTGTTGGCGAGCTCGGCGGCGTGGGCGTCCACATAGGCGCGGGAGGCACCGAAAATGGCGACATTGAACACGGGGTCGGCCTCCCACCAGCCGGAGAGCACGAACTCGCGCCGCACAGGCTTGCCGTGCACCGTGAGCTCCAGGGTGAGGGGGGCGCCCAGCTGCTGCGGCACGCCCAGCAGCTGGAGGGTCTTTGTGTCGGTAATAATCTCGTTTTCGGCCTGGGGCGCGCGGCCGGTGGTGGGGGTGCAGAAGGTGAGCTCCAGGCCGGTGGCGTCCATGTAATAAAATTCGCCCCGGCGCTTGATGAGCTGGGGGTTATCCACACTGTCGGCCAAAAGGCGGTTGTAGGAGATACGGTCGATGAGGCGGTGGCCCTTTACCGCGCCGTACTGTTCGTCGGTGAGGTATTTGAGCACCGCGTGGCCGTCGCCCCCCGCCTGGCGCATGGTGGCCTTCTGCAGGTTATCCACCGCGCCGAGGCCCAGGGTGAACAGGGTGGTGAAGAGCACCGCGGTGAGGGCAATGGCCCCCACCGCAATGAGGTTGCGGGTGCGGTTTGCGGCAAAGCTGCGCAGCGCCAGCCGGCTGACCGCTTTGCGGTTGTTGACCTTCAGCATTGCCCGTCGCCCCCTTTGATGCGGCCGTCCTCGATGCGCACGATCCGGTCGGCCAGTTGGGCGATCTCGTCGTTGTGGGTGATCATGACGATGGTCTGGCCGAACTTGCGGCTGGTGATCTTGATGAGGCCCAGCACGTCCTGGCTGGTCTTGGAGTCCAGGTTGCCGGTGGGCTCGTCGGCCAGGACGATGGCGGGCTTTGCGGCCAGGGCGCGGGCAATGGCCACCCGCTGCTGCTGGCCGCCCGAGAGCTGGCTGGGCAGCCGGGTGAGCCGGTCGGAGAGGCCCAGGGTGGCGATGACCTGGTCCACGTAGCCCCGGTCCACCTGATTGCCGTCCAGCTCGATGGGCAGGACAATGTTTTCGTATACGTTGAGCACCGGCACCAGGTTATAGCTTTGGAACACAAAGCCGATCTTGCGGCGGCGGAAGATGGTGAGCTCGTCGTCTTTCAGGGAAAAAATATCCTTGCCGCCCACCAGCACCGAGCCGGAGGAGGGGCGGTCCAGCCCGCCCAGCATGTGCAGAAGGGTGGATTTGCCGCTGCCGGAGGTGCCCACGATGGACACGAACTCCCCTTCCTCCACCGAGAGATTCACCCCGTCCAGGGCTTTTACCTGCGCCTCGCCGGCGCCGTAGTATTTTTTGAGATCGCGCGTTTGCAAAATGGCCATTGCCGATTGCCTCCTATAAAAAGCTTTGTGGGAGGCATGCCGCCTTTCCACACCCCTATCCTAACAAAACAATCTTACCACATGCTTACCGGAAGACAAAACATTCTAACAGGTCTGTCACAATTGAACAGGGAGGGGGCGCTGTGTTTACAGCGCCCCCTCCCTGGGGGTCCGGCGCCGGGGCGCCGCGGGTTGTTTTTGGGCGCCGGGAGCGCCCGCGCTAGTTGAGCGAAAGGTCCGAGACCGAGACCATGGAGTGCCAGTAATGGACGTACAGGTCCTGCCCTGCGGCGCCGGGCTCAAAGGCAAGCAAGGGCTCTTCCAGCTCTTCCAGGCGCTCTGCCTCGCCCCCGAGATACGCGCCCAGGCGTTCGGCCGCGGTATCCAGCCGCTGCAGAAGGCCGCCCACCCGCAGATCGATCACGTCCAGCCCGAAGGCCCGGTTTTCCTGAAGCCACTGCCGGTGGAACAGGGCGAGGAACTGCCGGAGGCTGCTGCGCAGCGCGGGCAGCGCCTGGAGCTGGAGCGCCTGCAGGGCGGCCCGGTCGCCCGCCTGGTAGGCCTGGCGGAGCTGCCTGCCCAGGGCGCATTTTTGTTCCAGCACCCGGCACATCGCGATTGAGGTGTCGAAGAGATACTGCCAGCAGGCGGGGTTTTTTTGCCGGGCTTCGGCCAGAAGGGCCGCGCAGCGCGCAAAGTGCGCGGGGTAAGTGACCGGGTCGAGGTGCGCGTCGAACAGGCCGCACAGGGGGTCCTGGTAAAACAGGTATTTGGTGGGATTGACCGACACCCGGCCGGGTTTTGGGTTGCCGGGGGTGTACTGCGGCTCGTCCAGGCAGAGAAAGCTTTGCAGGTCCGCCCCCTGGCAGCAGCTGGAAAAGTGGCGCTCCAGCCGGGCCGGGCCGTTTTGATAGCACAGCTCGGCCCAGTATTGCAGGGTGGGCAGCACCGCAAAGGGCGAGCACTCGGCGCCGTTGTCGGCCCAGGCGGTGACCAGGGCCAGGTCCACCCCGTTTTTGCGGCAGCTGGCGTGGGCCAGGTCCGCCACATGCATGCTGAACCCATTGCCCGGGAAATAGCCCAGCCATTTCCAGGCCCCGCCCGCGAACAGAAGGTTCCGGGTCATTTCGCGGTGCTTTTGGAACATGCGGTCGTAGAGGGCCGGGTCCTCGGAATAATAGTCCCAATAGATCAGGGTCACATCCGGCGGCAGAGCGGCCCGGATGGCGGGGTCCACCCGGCAGCCCGGCGCATAGTAATCGCCGCCGGTGGCCAGGCGGAAGAACATGTCGCTCCACAGCATCACCGAAAAACCGTGCTGTTGGGCGAGCCGGTACACCCGGTCGAAATGGCGCAGCATGAGCTGCATCCGGTCCTGATAGCCGTGCTGCCGGAGGTAATTGCCCAGCCCCACCAGATGCGCCTCGTCCATGCCGATGTTGACCCGCCGGCTGCGGAAGCTGCGGGCCAGCGAGGCGAACATGGCGCCGATGAGGCGGTAGGTGTTTTCGTCGTCGATCAAAAGGATATCGCCCAGGTCCCGCACCGGCTCGAAGGCCTTCCATTTGAGCGACTGCCCCAGGTGCGCCAGGGTCTGGATGGCGGGCACCAGCTCGAGCCCGAGCTGCGCGGCAAAGTCGTCCATGCGGCGCAGCTCGGCTTCGGTGAAGCCGCCCCGCCGGTAGCCGAAATAGGGATAGCCTTCCAGCTGGTAGGTGTCTTCCATGTAAAGCTGAAGGGTGGTATAGCCCATTTTGGAAAGGCTGACCGCCAGGCGGCAGAAGGTCCCGAAGGTGGGGATGGCGTTGCGCGAGCAGTCCAGCAGCATGCCGAGCTCCCGGTAGGAGGGGGTCTCGCACAGGCGGCAATCGCCCCCCAGGGCGAGGGCGTCCTCCAAAAGAAGAAGGCCCCGGCCGAACAGCTCCGGCCGTTCCAGCCGGAGCACCGCCCGGCGCTGCCGCACCGTGACCTCGAGGCCCGCGCCCCCGGTTTCCACAAAAACGTCGGTCCCGGCCAAAAAGCCGGTCCCCTGCGGGTAGTACGCTTCCAGCGCCGCCTGCTGGGCGGCGTTCAGACCAAAAAACATGGGCGTTCCCCTTCCCTTTTCAATTTCAGGTTTGTTTGAACCGCTGCCAGCGGCGCGCCGCCGCTGCGCAGAACAGCCCCCCGGCCAGCGAGAGACCGGCCCAGCCCAGGATGGTGAACCCCCAGCCCAGGGCGGCGCTGGCAAAGCCGGTGCCCCAGATCGAAACGCTGCACCCCACATAGATGCAGAAGTTCAGCACGCCGGCCGCCGAGCTGGACCGGCCCCAGGGCGCGAACGCCAGCGGCATGGAGCTTGCGAAAAGCGTGTTGGCCCCCATCATGGTGGTGGTGGCCAGGGCCAAAAGAAGGTAGGCGGGCCAGGGCCCGGCCCCCCTGGCAAGGTATAAAAGGGCGATGAAGCCGGTGTTCAGCAAAAACAGCGCGCCGGTGCTGGCAAGCTCGTTTTTGAAAACGCGGCGGTCCAGCCAGGAGGCCAGATACACCCCGCCCAGGTTTACCAGCGGCAGAAACATGGTGCCGAACACCGACAGCGCGGGGGTGAGGCCGTAGGCCTCGGCGGTGAAGCTGGGCACCCAGGTGGTGACGCCGTCTTTTAAAATGCCCTGGGCCGCCAGCGGGAAGAAAAAGATGAAAAGCCCGGCCCGCCGCAGCAGCGGCCACAGGGAGGGGCCCCGGACGGAGGGCCGCGCGGGCGCGGCGGGCATTGCGGCGGCGCCCGCCGCAGGTACAAAGGCGCTGCTGCGGCTGAGGGGCGCAAGGCAGGCCGCCCACACCCCGCTCAACAGCACAAGCAGCGCGCCCACCAGCAAAAACTGGCCGCGCCAATTGCCCAGCCGGATGAACAGCACCGCCAGCAGGTAGGCCGCCACGGTGCCGGCCGGAACGATCAGGTTGATGCGGATGCAGGCGGCCCTGCGGTATTCGGGCCGGAACCACTCGGCAAAAATGCGGATGATGGGCGACCAGAGGAGCGACTGAAAAAAGCCGTTGCAGCACCACAGCGCCGTGAGCACCCCCGCGCTGTGGGCCAGGGCGAAGGCCAGGTTGGAAAGCCCGGAGCCGAGAAGGCCCAGAAGGATCATGCGGTGGGGGGCGGCCCGGTCGCCCACAAAGCCGTTGAGCAGCTGCCCGCAGCCGTAGACCACAAAGAAGGCGGTGCCGATCATGCCGCCCTGGGCCCGGGTGAGGCCGCAGTCGGCAATGATCTGCACGAGGCAGGCGGAATAGTTCAGCCGCCCCATATAGGCGCAGGTGTAAGCCGCGGCGCACAGGCAGAAGAGGAAAAGGTGCTGCCTGGGGACCGAAAGGCTGGAAAGAGAGCCGGATCTCATTGCGTTCACTCCTTGATGCCGCCGATGCTCATGCCCTGGGTGAGCCGCTCCTGGGCAAAGATGTACACGATGACCGAGGGGATGAGCACGATCATGAGCCCGGCGAACAGGGCCCCCCAGTCGGTGGCGTAGCGCTGCACCTCGTACAGGTTCACAAGGCCCACGGGCAGGGTGTATTTGGTTTCGGACGAGATCATGGTGAGGGCGATGGCGTACTCGTTCCAGTAGCCCAGCACGGCCAGCAGCCCCACCGTGAAGATGCCCGGCTTTGCCAGGGGGGCCACGATGTGCCACAGGCTGCGGGTGTAGGAGCAGCCGTCGATCATGGCGGCCTGCTCGTAGTCCACCGGGATGGACTTCATGAAGCCCGAGAGCAAAAAGACCGAGAAGGGCATGCGCACCGTGGCGTAGATGACCGCCAGGGCAATGAGGTTATCCAGCAGGTGGACCCGGCTGAGCTGGAGGTAGAGCGGCACCAGGATGTAGGGCTCCTGGATGAAGATACAGGCCAGCAGCACCCCCACCAGCAGCTTGCTGCCGAAAAAGCGGTAGCGGGCGAGCGCATAGGTGATGGGGATGACCAGCAGAAGGTGCAGGGCCGCGGCCAGCACCACCACCAGGATGGAGTTCAGGAAGTAATCGCCCATGCTGGCCTTTTGGAAGGCCGAGAGATAGTTTTCCCAGTGCAGGGCGGTGGGCAGGGCCCAGGGGTCGGCCATGATCTCGGTGTTGGATTTGAGCGAGGAATAGAGGTTCCAGATTAGGGGGAACACCACGCTGAGGGCCAGCACCACCATGACCAGGCGCACCGGCAAACGGCCCGCGGCGCCCTTCCAGTCGAATTTCTTTTTCATATGTGTGCCCCCTCAATCGTTTTTGGTCAGCCGGTCGCTCAGCTTGGACAAAAGGAAGGCGATGGTGAGCGTGACCACCGCGATGGCCATGGCGTAGCCGTAGTTTGCGTTGGTGAATGCCTGCTGGTACATGTATTGCAGCAGCACGCTGGTGGCGCCGGCGGGGGCGCCGTTGGTCATGACCGTGACCAGCACGAAGCTGGAAGACAGAACGGTGGAGATGCACAGCACCACCGTGGTCTTGATGACCCGGGTGAGCAGCGGCAGGGTGATGCGCCAGAACTTGGCCATTTCACCCGCGCCGTCGATGGTGGCCGCCTCGTATACATCGGGGGAGATATTGTCGATGCCGGCAATGTACATGACCATGTAGTAGCCCGCATTGGTCCACACCAGCACAATGGCCACCGCCAGCAGCGCCACCTTGGGGTCGCCCAGCCAGGCGTGGGCCCAAAAGCCCAGGCCCAGCTTTTCCAGCAGGTTGTTGAGAAGGCCCATGTTGGGGTTATAGATAAAGGTCCACAGCATGCCGATGACTGTGGTGGACAGGATGCTGGGCAGGAACATGACCACCCGGTAGAACTTTTTTTCCTTTAAGCGGCTCTGGGTGATGATGACCGCCATGACCAGCGCCAGCGCCAGGGTGACCAGCGGCACCCCCAGCATGAGCTTGAAGGTGTTGAAAAACGCCTGGAGAAAGTATTCGTCCTGAAGAAGGTACTGATAATTTTCCAGCCCGGCAAAGGTGCGGGAGGCGGACATGGCCGTTTGGTTGAACAGGGACATGCTGAACACCTGGACTGTGGGGATCAGCACGATGTAGACCAGCAGCGCGGCGGCGGGCAGGATGCAGGCGCACAAAAACAGGCGCAGCTTTTTGTCGTTTTTGAAAATCGCCACGTCGCTTTGCAGGGGCGGGATGCGAAATTTTTTGAGGGCAGGCATAAAGCTCATCTCCTTAAAAAAGCGCCGCCCTGCGCTTGGCAGGGCGGCGGGCTGGTGTTGCGTCAGGCGCCCAGCTTGGCCTGCTCGTCACGGATCTGGGCAAAGGCCTTTTCCACGATCTCGGCGCATTCGGTGGGGGTGACCTGCTCGCTCATGAGCTTGGTCATGGCGTTTTCGAACACGGTCTGGCTTACGTCCACCTTGGAGCCGGTGGGCAGGGTGGCAAAATCGTTGAACAGGGCCTTCACCCCGCCGCCCAGCTGGAACATGTTGTAGGCGTCCGGTTCCAGGTAGTCCTTGGCAAGCTCGGCGCCGCCCTGGATGGCCAGCACGGTGCTGGATTTTTCAGCCATGAGCTGCGCGGACTGGGCGGTGTACAAAAAGCGCAGGAAGTCTTTTGCGCCCTCGGGGTTTTTGGCGTCCTTGGGGATGGAGATCTGGCCGTAGTTTGCCAGGGTGTAGCGGGTGCCGCCCTTTTCGGCGGCGGGCGCGCAGGCCAGGCCGTAGCTGAAGCCGTCCTCGCGGGGGGCGTCTTTCATCTCGTTGATCATCCAGATGCCGTTGGGGATGAACAGGGCGTGGCCCTGCATCATTTCCGTCTGGCTTTGGGTGTGGTTGAGGGCGAGGGTGCCGTCCATCAAATAGCCGCCGGAGGCGATCTTCTGGAAGTTGGCCAGCACGCTGACCACGCCGGGGTTATTGAAGGAGCCCTCCTCGTAATTGAAGATGCTGTTGATGCCCTCGGCGCCCACCACGTCTGCGATGGCGGGCCAGAGCAGGCTTTCCAGGTAGCTGGGGTAGATGCCCTGGTAGGTGAACAGGGCGCGGCCCTCGGCCTTGGCCTGATCGCCCAGGGCAAAGAACTCGTCCCAGGTTTCGGGCACGGCCCAGCCCTTTGCCTCGAACAGGGCCTTGTTGTATACCATGCCGCTGTAGCCGCAGTCCTTGGGGGCGATGTAGATCTTGCCGTCGCCGTAGGGCTGGAACTTCTTGCTGTCCAGGTAGCCGGGCAGGATGACGTCCTTGAGGGGGGTGTCGCTGTCGTAAGCGGGGCCCTCGAACACGTCGGTGATGTCCAGCAGGGCTTTGTCCTTGATCATGGACACCAGAAGGCCGGAGGCGTCGCCGTCGGTCATGACCAGCAGATCGGGCGCGTCGCCGCTGACGATGCGGGGGCGGATGATCTCGCCCACCTTGGGGCTGATGGTGCTTTTGAACTCGACGTCCGGGTGCTCGGCCTGGTAGGCGGCCATCATCTGCTCCCAGTACTCGCCGCCGAGGCCGCCCTCGAACACCGCGATCTCGATGACCTGCTTTTCGCCGCCCGAAGCGGGGGCGCCGGTGCTGCCGGAAAAGGCCGGTGCGCTGGAAGAGCTGCCGCCGCAGCCGGTGAGGGCGCCGGCCGCCAGCACGGCGGCCAGGGCCAGCGATGCGAATTTCGCTTTTTTCATCTGTTGTTCCTCCTTTGTTTTGGGTAAAAAACCTTGTAACAACAGCATACACCGGCGGGCGGGCGCGGCAAATGCAGCTTTTTTGGGCCTGTTTGTACAATGCTCGGGGCCTTGGCGGCAGGGCCGGGGCCGGGCATGGAAAATCATTGGGAGCTGGTAATATCCTGCTGCTTTTTGCGGTATTCGGTGGGGCTGATGCCGTAATACTTGCGGAACAGCTTGTTGAAATAGAACTGGTCGCTGAAGCCGAGGTCCGCCGCCAGGGTTTTGAGCAGCACATCGCCGGAGCGCAGGCATTCGGCGGCCTTTTCCATCTTGGTCTGGTTGATGTAGTTCACGATGCTGGTGCCGGTGCGGGCCCGGAACACGGTGCAGAGATAGGTTTCATTGAAATTGACGTGCTTTGCCAACTGGGCCAGGGTGATTTTTTCGCCGATGTGGGCGTGGATGTATTGAAGGGTCTTTTCCACCTCGTGCGCGCCCGCGCCGCCGGTGTCCGGCCGGAGGGCGGCGGCCACCCGCCGCAGAAGATCGTGCAGCAGGGCCCGGAGCTGGGCCTGGGTGTCCAGCCCGTCCAGCCGGCCGGACACCTCGGCCACCGCGCCGGGCAGCAAAAAGCCCTCCATGCGCTCGTGCAGGCGCAGCAGGATGGCCGACCATTTGTGCAGCGCCTCGCTGCGGCTGACGTTTGCCTGCCCGCAGGCGGCGAGCTGGGCGTCCACCGCGGCCAGCGCGCCGGGAAGGTCTGCGCAGCGCAGCGCTTCGCAGATCCCGGCCGTGAACTGGGGGATGTTTATGTTCCAGCTGCCGCAGGGGCCGAGGCTTTCCAGCGGGATGGGGGCCGAGCCGCCCAGATAAAAGATGCGGTCCGCCATGTGCCGCCTGCGGGCCAGGGCCGCCAGAAGGGCGGCGGGAGAGGCGAGGGCGGGCTGGTAAAAGGCGGCCACCGTTACATTGAGATACTGGGTGAGCGCGGAGCAGAGCTTCTGCGCAAGAAAGCCCTGCTCCAGCGCCCGGCCCGGGGCGGCGGGGGTGACCACGAAATACTGCCCGCCGGCCACCGGGCCCTGGCACAAAATATCCGGCCCCAGCAGCTCGGCGGCAATGTTGAGCAGCGCGTAGGTGAGCAGCTCCATATCCTGCTGGGAGGAGACCTTCATCACCTCGCCGTACTGCACCACCTGGATGAGATACAGATTGATGGGGCCCGCCGCGAACAGGGCCTGGGGGACGTCGCCCTCGTTCAGGGCGGGGGCCAAAAGCAGCTTTTGCCAGAAGGCGGCCTGCTGCTGGCGCTCGAGCTTGTCCAGCGCGGTGCGGGCCAGCTCGTCCTGCCGGCGGCGGCGCATGGTTTCGTCCAGCGCCTGCTTCATGCGGCCCAGCATGGCGGTGTATTCCTGCGTGGTGATGGTGAGCTTGAGCAGGTAATCCTGCGCGCCCAGCACCATGCCCTGGCGCACCAGGTCAAAATCGTCGTAATTGCTGATGAGCACGATCTTGCCGGTAAAGCCCCCCGCGGTGAGCCGCTCGATGAGGGTGATGCCGTCCATGCGGGGCATCTTGATATCGGTAATGATGAGGTCCGGGTCTTCGGCGGCGCACAGGCGCAGGGCCTCCTCGCCGTCGGCCGCGGTGCCGCACACGGTAAAGCCGTACTGCTCGTAGTCCACCATGGTGCGGAAGGCCACCCGGACCAGGTTTTCGTCGTCCACGATCAAAAGCTTATACATCCGGCCGTTCCTCCTCGTTTTTGGGGGGCAGAAGCAGGGTGACCGCCGTGCCCCGGCCCGGCTCGCTCTCCACCGTCATGGAGGCGGCGGGCCCGTAGACCAGCGCGACGCGCTGGCGCACATTGCCCATGCCGATGCCGGAAAAGCGCCGGCTGCTGGTGTTCTGAAGCTCGGGAAGGGCGGTGTCGAACCCGGCGCCGTCGTCCCTCACTGTGACCTCCAGGCCGCCCTGCCAGGGGCGCGCTTCCACCGTGATGGTGACCAGCCGCCCCACCCCCTCGACCCCGTGGAGGATGGCGTTCTCGACGATGGGCTGCAGAAGAAATTTCAGGATGGGCGTTTCCAGGCAGGCGTCATCGACCCGGTATTCCATGACAAACTGCTCGGTGTAGCGCAGGGACTGGATGAGCGCGTAATTGCGGATGTTTTCCAGCTCCCCCTGCAGGGGCAGGAACTCCTGCTTGTTCACGATGGTGTTTTTGAGAAGGCCCGCCAGGGCGGAGAGGCTGTCGGCCACCGCGGGCACCCGGCTGAGCACGGCCGTCCACTTGATGGAGTTGAGGGTGTTGAACAAAAAGTGGGGGTTGATCTGGGCCTGGAGCATCTGGATCTCGAGGTTTTTCATCTGGATGCTGTTCTGCACTTCCCGCTCGCCGTACTCATCCAGGCGGGCGACCATCCGGCCCACCTCGCCGGTGAGGTAGCCGATCTCGTCGCGCCCGCCGTCCCGGATGGAGCGCTCGCCGGTGCGGGCCGCCACGCCCCGGCAGTAGCGCACCAGCCGGTTGACCGGCCGCACGATGCTGGCGGCGATGACGAGCATGGCCACAAGGCCCAGGCCCAGGCACAAAAAGCTCACCAACAGGATGAAGGCGTTCAGGCGGTCCATCTCGGCGTTCATGTAGCCCTCGCGCACCAGGGCAAGGGCGTACCAGCGGGCCTTGGAGTTGTAAAAAAACGAGGCGTAATAGCTTTGGCCGCCCACCTCGATGGAAAAATGGGGGTCGCCTGCGGCGTGAAGGCTGCCGATCGTTTCCAGCAGGGAGGGATCCGGCAGGGGCAGGCCGGAGGCGAGCGCGGGGTCCGCGCTGCTGATCACGGTGCCGTCGGCACCCACCAGAACCACCTGGCCCTGCTCTTCCGGGTAGACCTGGCGGCAGGTTTCCTGGGCAAAGCGCTCCTCGTCCACCACCAGCAGCAGGTAGCCCAGGCGCTGGCCGGTGAAATCGGCCTGGTTGATGGCCCGCACCATGACCATGTTGGCCTGGCCGCCCGAGGGCAGCGAGGTGACCAGCTCGAGGGGGTAAGCGTCCTCGGCGCGGGGCACCAGCTCGCGCAGGGCGGCGTCCTGCAGGCGGTCGTACCCCATGCTGTAGACCACGCGGCCCCCGGTGTCCAGCAGGGTGACGTTTTTGGCCAGGGGCGAAATAAGCAGGTTCTGTTCGATCTGGCGGGTGATCTGCAGCGCCAGCTGGTTTTTGGCGTAGGGGTCCAGCGAGGGCTCGGTGAGCATGCGCTGCACCTCGTCGGTGGTGGAGAGCTTCATGGTGATGCGCTCCATGTTTTCCAAAAGATCGTTCTGCCGGTCGGTGAGCATGGAGAGCAGGCGCAGCGCGTCCGAGCCGAGCTTTTGCCGCAGCTCGGCGGTATAGCGCGCCCGGTACAGCCCCCCGAAGATCAGGATGGGGGCGGCGCACACCACCGCGTACAGGATGATGAGCCGCCAGAGGATGCGCCCCTTGCGCAGGGGCAGGATGACCCGGTCCAGCCAGGCACCGCGCCGCGATCGCTCCATACCGATTTGCCGCCTTTCCGCTTTTTTCTCTATCATACTACATTTTAACACGGCGGCAAGCAATCGGGCCCGCGGGCCCAAAGATTGTCAATGCAGTGCCGCGGATAATCCATACCCCGCGGGCCGCGCCCGCCTTATACTGAAGCCAGGAAACCGCGCGCAAAACGGCGCGCTGTGAGAGGAGAGATGGGAAATGCTGCTGGCATATCCGCGGGTGGTGGCGGCGAACGGGCGCCATACGGTGCGGCTGAGGGCCGAAAAGCCCCTGTTCACCGGGGAGGGCTACACCGCCCTGTTCACCGCCTGCGAGGTGTTTAAAAACGAACAAGAGGCCACCCAGGGGGAGATGATCGCGGGCTTTGAGGTGTTCCACACCACCAACAAGCCCCGGGAGCTGGCTGTGTGGGTGGAGAGCGCCTTTGCCTGCACGGTGCAGGTGGAGTGCCCGGCCGAGCAGGAGTATATTCTGCGCATTTTCAAAAGCGGGGGCGGGGCGCTGCGGCCGGTGGGCTGCGCCTGCCTGTACGCGGTGGAAAGGGACCTGCAGGGGCTGCTGCCCTATAAGGGCGATCTGCACATGCACAGCTATTGCTCGGACGGGGAAAACGCGCCCCAGGTGATGGCCGCCGCCTGCCGGGAAAAGGGCTTTGATTTTATGGCCCTGACCGACCACGGCAAATTTGAACCCTCGCTGGAACTGCGGCGGCAGTTTGCCGCCATGCCGGAGCTGGCGATGGAGCTGTATACCGGAGAGGAGATCCACCTGCCCTGGCACCAGGCGCACATTTTGAACATCGGGGGGCGGGCCAGCGTGAACGAGGCCTTTTTAAAGGACCGGGAGGGCTTTCTGCGCCAGGTGGAAGCGCTGGGAAAAAGCACGGCGACGCCCGCCGGGGTGGACGATTACCAGTACCTTGCAGCGCTGTGGGCCTTTGACCGGGTGCGCCGCGAGGGAGGCCTGAGCGTGTTCTGCCACCCCTACTGGCGCAGGCCCTCGGGTTTTGAGCTGTGCGCGGCCTTTACCGAGGCGATGCTGGCCGCCCGGCCGTTCGACGCGCTGGAGGTGGTTTCCGGCTACGGCAAGGCGGACACCGACTCGAACCTTTTGCAGCTGGCCCGGTATTTTGAGCTGGAGCCCGCCGCCCGGCCGCCCATTGTGGGGGTGAGCGACGCCCACGCGGCCTTTGCCCGCGAGGTGCCCGCCGGGGAGTACCTGCTGGGGGCCTTTTACACGGTGGTGCTGGCAAAAACGAACGGGTTTGAGGACGTGGCGGAGGCCATCCGCGCGCGGCGCAGCCTGGCGGTGGAGGAGCAGGAGCACGAGCAGCGCCACGTGTATGGGCCGTACCGGCTGGTGAAATACGCGCAGTTTTTGGCGCGGCAATTCTTCCCGGAGCACGACGCGCTGGCTGCCCGGGAGGCGGCCGCCATGGGGCGTTTTGCCCGGGGCCTGGCCGCCCAGGGAGAAAAGGCGGCGATGGCAGAGCTTTACGCCGCGGCGTTTGAGTGGTGAAAAAGCGGCCGCCCCCAGGGCGGCGGCACGGGCGCGTTCGGGGAGCGTTTGCCCGGGAAAAGAAGAAAAACAGGGCGCCCCTGCAGCATTTTAAAGCTGCAGGGGCGCCCTGTTTTTGCGGGAGCGGGCTGGAAGCGGCGGGGGCTTCAGGCGGTGAGACGGCCCAATTGCATGAGGCACTCGACCTCAAAGTCGGTTTCAGAGGGATACAAAAAGCCGGACTCGCCCAGGGCGGTGGAGCGCACCAGAAGGTAACCGAGCAGGCCGCTTTCGTGCCGGACCTGGGTGATGGTCATGGTGACGGTCTCGCCCAGGCGCTCGTACTCCACGGCGCAGCTGCCCAGCGCCGTGGCGGTATGGGCCTGGCCGTCCTGCCCGTTGTACAAAAAGTCCCAGACTTCGCCGGCAAAGCGGCCGGTGAGATCCTCGTCGGTTTCCTGCCCTGCCCGCCGGAGGAAAATACTGCCGTCCGCCAGCTCGTACACGCCCGCGGCGGAGCCCTGGCCCTCGGGCAGGTCCTCGGGAAGATCAAATTCGTGAAAGGCGACGGCTCCTTCCGGCAGGACATACCCCTCCTGCCGCGCGTAAAAGGTGGCGTCTTTCAGATCGGCGGGAGGCTCCAGCTCCTGAATCTGGCCGCCGAACACGGACGGCCACTGCCGCAGCAGACGGCCGGCCCCCACCGCCAGGGTACAGGCCAGCAGCAGGCACACGCAGGCGGCCAGGACCCGCAGGGGCCGCAGCTTTTTTCTGCGGGGCAGGGCGTGCGCCCGGGCCAGCACGGCGCCGGCCGAAACCGAGGTGTGCAGGGGGTCGAACAGGGCGCAAAAGCGCCGCTTTAAATCTTCTTCATTCATCATTGAGAAGTTCTCCTTCCAAACAGGCTTTTAGTTTTTGCCGCCCCCGGGCAAGCCGAGTGGTGACACCGGAAACGCTGAGGCCCAGCGCTTGGGCGATTTGGGCGGCAGTTCGGTCTTCATAGTAAAAAAGATATAAGGGGATGCGGTACTTTTCGGGCAGGTGCAGCAGGGCCTCGGCCAGCTCCCGCTCGGGCAGGCCAAGGCCGCCCTGCGGGGCGAAGGCTCCGGCTTCCGTCACAGGGCCTGCCAGCAGGCGGCGCCAGGGGGAACCAAGCCAGCGCTTGCTCTCGTTGACCGCCACCCGGATGACCCAATTGCGCAGGTGTTCCCCGCTCTCGAAGCGCACGTCCGCGCGCAGGCACCGCAAAAGCGCGTTTTGGGTCACGTCCTCGGCATCCTGGGGATTTTTGGTGTAGTTCAGCGCGATGCGGTAGATGGTGTTGGCGTGGGATTCACACAGCTGCTGAAACAGCTCGGTTTCGATGACGATCCCCCCTTTTTAAATTGAAAAGGCCTTTTGACACAAATACCCGGCGCAGGGCGGGTTTGTTGCACAAAAAGAAAAAATAAGCCGGCCCCACCCGGGAGCGGCTATGGCGAGGATGGAACACAAAAAGTTGTTTCTCAATTAAAAAATATTGATAAACGATAAATAATGCTTGCAATTCGATAAACCATATGCTATAGTAATGCCAGAAACCAAAGGAGGAACAAAGCCTATGTGGAGCGAAAAGAACAGCATTGCTTTATCACAAATTGCGGTGAAGGTGTTTTTGGGCATTTTGGTGGGGTGCGACGTGGGCGGCTGGTGGCTGGTGGACTGGTTTTTGGGCTGGACCCGCTACTGGCCCATGGACGACCTTGCCCACAGGGTGCTGTTTTTGGCCTCGCTGTATGCGGCCAGCGTGCCCGCCTACTGCATTTTGCTGTGCCTGACCCGGCTGTTGGCAAACATCAGCGACGGGCAGGTGTTCATTCCCCAAAACGTGCGGGCGCTGCGCAGCGCGAGCTGGTGCTGCGTGGCGGCGGCGCTGGTGTGCCTGGCCAGCTGCTTTTACTATATCCCCTTTCTGGCCGTGGCGGTGGCCGCCGCGTTTATGGCGCTAATCATCCGGATCATCAAAAATGTGTTCGAACAGGCCGTCGGCATGAAGTCCGAGCTGGACCTGACCGTGTAAGGGGGCGCAGAGTATGCCCATCATCATCAATCTGGACGTGGTTATGGCCCGGCGCAAGATCGGCGCGGGAGAGCTGGCCGAAAAGGTGGGGATCACGCCGGCGAACCTGTCGATCCTGAAAAACAACAAGGCCAAGGCGGTGCGCTTTTCCACCCTGTCGGCGTTGTGCCGGGCGTTGGACTGCCAGCCCGCAGACCTGCTGGAATATGTGCCCGGAGAGGAAGAGGCCGGGGAGTAAGCCCCCCGCCGGGCAGCCGGCGCGCATGTGCAAAAAATGGCCTGCGTTTGCCTGCGGACGCTTTTTATCTGCAAGCTGAAAATAAGGCCGGAACGGCCATAAAGTGAGGAAACTGAATATGGAAAACAAACCTTTGGAGGGCAGAACCTGCCCCCCCTGTTCCAGTGTGCCCCAAAGGGCGGGCGAGGCCCTGGCAAAAGAGGCCCCGCCGTATGACAAAGGCGCGGGGGCGGGCCCGCCCATACAGGGGCAGGCCCCGTTCACAGCCACCCGCATCCAGGGGGCCGGGGCGGCGCTCACCTATCTGCTGGGCTGGTTTTACATCCGCTGGCTGCTGCTGAACGCAGACTGGGGCGAGCCGGGGCGCTTTGGCGGCTGGGCGCTGGCGGTGTTCTGCGCGGCTTTTTTTGGCGGGGTGGAGCTGCTGATGCGGGCCGCGGGGCGGCGCGCCGGCGGCGAGAGCTGGGCGTGGATGGCCTTTTGCGGCCTGCTGGCGGCGGACATTACCGCAAAGAGCTTTTTGTTTTGGGATTCGGGCAGTTTGTTTGTGTGGGAGCTGCTGGCGCTGCACGGCGCCGCCGCCTACTGGGTGCTGTGCCGGGCGGGCCTGCTGACCGAGGGGGCCACCGGGCCCTTTGCGGCGCTGGACGCGCTGCGCGCGCTGGTACTCTACCCTTTCGGCCGCTTTTTTTTGCGGGTGCGGGTGGTCTGGTATGGCCTGAAAAAGGGCGCGGGGCGGCTGCGGGGGCACCGGTTTAAAAAGAACACCGCCTTTTGGGTGACCCTGGCGGCGGCCCTGCCGCTGCTGCTGGCGGCCGCGGCCCTGCTGGCCGGGGCGGACGAGGGCTTTGACCGGCTGCTGAACGACCTGCTGCACTGGCTGGAGCTGATCGCGCTGCCGGACTGGTTCTGGCAGAATTTCTGGTGCTTTGTGCTGGGCCTGCCGGTGGGGGCATACCTGTTCGGGCTGATCGGCGGCGCGCTGCGGGAAACCCCGAAGCCAGGGAGCGGCCCCCGCCTGCGCAGGCAGGCCGAGGCCCTGCGGGCTGCCCCGGAAGGGGCGCTCTGCGCTGCCATGGGAGCCTTTTTGGCGCTGTATCTGTTGTTTTTTGCCCTGCAGGCCAGTTATCTACTGGGGGGCTTTGCCGGCCGCCTGCCCGCGGGCTTTACGGCGGCGGGGTACGCGCGGCAGGGGTTTTTCCAGCTGTGCGCCATCGTGGTGCTGAACTTTGGGCTGCTGGTGCTGGCGGCAAAGCTGACCCGCCGCCCGCTGCGGCAAAGCTCGGCGCTGAAAGCGCTGAGCCTTTGCCTTTGCGGCGCAAACCTCTTGTTTGCGGCGGTGAGCTTTTCCAAGCTGTATCTGTATATCAGCCGGTTCGGCCTGACCCCGAAGCGGGTGCTCTCGAGCTGGTTTGCCCTGGTGCTGGCGGTGCTGAGCGTGCTGGCGGCGCTTTCGATCCTGCGGCCGTTCCGGGCGGTGCGGGCCGGGGTGCTGGCCTTCAGCGGGCTGTTTTTGCTGCTGTGCCTGTGCCAGCCGGACCTGCTGATCCACAAGGCGAACCGGCAGCTTTACCGCGCGGGGGTCCTGCAGGAACTGGACGAGGGCTTTTATCACCCCAAATATATCAGCACGGCCGGGGAGGAAGCGGAACAGGCCATAGACGGAAGGTTTGAAAAATAAGTTGCCTCCAAAACAGGGGCGCGTACCTTTTGCCAAGGTACGCGCCCCTGTTTTGAGAATCAGCCGAAGGAGAGCTTGTCCGGGCCGAGGAAACGGTCCAGAGCCGTTTGCAGCAATTTGCCCCACACGTCCCAGGTGTGGCCGCCGGGGCAGGTGCAGAATTCATGGGCGACGCCCCGGCGGTTCAGCCTGCGGTGCATTTCCTGGTTCATGGGCCACAGCCGGTCGGCGGTGCCGCACCCCACAAAAAGGCGGGGCAGCGCGGCGGGATCGGCGGCCCCGAGCAGGGTGAACAGATCCTCGTCGGCGGGGACCTGTTCGCCGGGCCCGAATACGGCAGCGGCCTCGCCGGGGCGCAGGCCGCCGGAGGCCTGCCTGCGGTGCAAAAAGTCGTTGGCGTCCATTACGGCGGAGAAGGCGGCCGCGCCCGCGTACTGCTGCGGGCGGCGCAGCGCGCACTTCAGGGCGCCGTAGCCGCCCATGGAATTGCCCATGACAAAATTTTGTTCCCGCGCGCCGGAAAGGCCGAACATGCGCCGGCAGAAGGCGGGCAGCTCCTCGCTCACATAGGTGAAATAGGCCGGGCCGGAGGCCATGTCGGTATAAAAGCTGCGCTGCACCTCGGGCATGACGACCACCGCCTGCTTGAGCCGGGCGTACCATTCCAGGCCGGTGTAGCGCTGCCAGGCGGTGCTGTCGTCGGTGAGGCCGTGCAGCAGCCAGACCACCGGGGCGCCGGCGGGGGAAAAACCGTCCTCGGCGGGAAGGATCGCGCAGAAATGGGTCGCCATGCCCAGAGCCTCGCTGCGGAAATCACACTGAATAAAAGCCATAAAAAACCATCCTTTTCAGGCCGGTGCAAGCCGGATTTTACACGGGGGGTGATTGCAGAAGCTTCCCTGCTCAGTATAGCACGCGCGGCGGCGATAAAAAAGTGGCGGCGGGGGGAAGTTTGTGGTATCCTAATTCTGAGAAAGGCAGAAGGAGGCGGGCCGAACGGAGCTTTTGAAAAACAGCCTGGCGGTTCTGGCGGGCGCATTGTTTGTGTATGCGGCAGCTGTGGGTGCGCGGCGCGCCCTGGCAGAGAGCGGCGCCCCGGCCGCTTCCGTACCCTGCGCAAAAAAGGAACTGTTTTGGGTGGCGCTGTGCTGCTTGGCAGCGGGCGCCGCAGTGCAGGCCCTGCTGGCGGCATGTGCGCTGCGGCAGGCGCCCGGGCAGGGGCTTGCCCAGGCACTGGAACACTTCTTTTATTACAACATCGACGCCCGCCATTACATTGAGATCGCACAGCTTGGATATTTGCCGCCGGGCACAGGGCCGGAGGAACAGCACCTGATGATCGTGTTTTTCCCCTTGTTTCCCCTGCTGCTGCGGCTTTTGAACCCGACGGGAGCCATGCCCTGGTATTTTGCGGCGATGTTCGTGCAGCTGCCCTTATTCTGCTGGGCCGGCACGGCTGTTTATGCCCTGGTGAGCCGCAGCTATGGGCGAAGCGCTGCCCGCTGGACCCTGGCATTTTTGTTGGCCAGCCCCGGGGCAATCTTCTTTTTTACCCCCATGACCGAGAGCTTATTCCTAGCGCTTTCGGCCAGCTTTTTTCTGGCGCTGGAAAAGGACCGGCCGGCCGCCGCCGGCTGGCTGGGCCTGCTGGCCGCCCTGTGCCGGAGCCCCGGCGCGCTGCTGGCCGGAGCGGCAGCGGCGTGGTACATCCTGTGCTGGCGGCGGGAAAAAAGCGCCCCCCGGCCGGCTGCGCTGTGGCCGGTGGCAGCCCCGGCCCTGGGCCTGGGAATGTATCTTTTGCTGAACTGGAGAGTGTATGGAAACTGGTTTCAGTTTGCCGTGTATCAAAAAGAACACTGGTTTAACGGGTGGGGCCTTTTTACGGATACGGTGCGGTATCATATGGGATACTTTTTTACCTGGTGGGAGAGCGGGAACGGCAAGGGCGCAATATTCATCAGCTTGGCGGCTGTGTGCGCCATCCTGATCGCCCTGGCTCTGCTGGCCCTGACGGCCAAAAAGCTGCAGGTGCATCAGCTGGCATACAGCCTGGCCTACATCGCCTTTACCATGGGTGCGACCTGGCTGCTCAGCGCACCCCGGTATGCCGTGGTGCTGTTCTGCCTGCCCGCCGCCCTGGCGCTGCTGTTTAACAGGAGCTGGGCCCGGTGGCTGGCTTTGGCTGCCCTGGCGGCACCGGGCGCAGCTTATACGGCGCAGTTCATCGCGCACGGGCCCATTTATTGAGGAGGCACTTGGAGATGGAAGACCGGGAAACGCCCTTCCGCGCGGGCGCGCGGCGGCTGCTTTGCGCGGTGCTGCTGGCGGTGTTTTGCCTGCTTTGCCTGGCGGCGTTCTGCCGGGGGGAAAACGGATACCTGCCCGCGGCGGCCGAGCTGCTTTGGGCGGGGGCCGCGCTGCTGGCCCTGCTCACCGTGCGCCGGTGCGCCCGGAGGGCCGGGCCTTTTTTTAAGAGATGGTTCCCCTGGGTGCTCGGGGGGCTGTGCGGGGCGTTTTTTGCGGCGCAGATGGTGCTGGGCTTTAAGCTGCGCTTTGAGCCGGAGTGGGATATGCTGGCGGTGTATCAGGGAGGGATCTCCTGGGGAACGATGGGGAAACTTACGGCGGTCAGCGCGCCGACCTTTGACGCCGCCACTTACTTTTACTATTTTCCAAACAATTTGGGCGGGGCGGGGGTTCTGGCGGCGGTGTTTAAAATTTCCTCCATAATGGGCCTTACAGACTTTTTTTGGTCTGCCATGACGGTGAACGGGCTGCTGTGCACTGCGGCTCTGGCGGTAACGGCCCTGGCGGCCCGTGAGCTGGCGGGCGAAACTGCGGGCCTGCTGGCCGCGGCCGCATTTTTGCTTTGCCCGCCGGTCTGGTTTGCCGCGCCGGTATTTTACAGCGATTTTTTGTCCTTTCTGTTTCCCGTGCTGGCGGTATGGCTGTTTTTAAAAGCCAGAAAACAAAAAAGCGCGCCAAAACGGCTGCTTTTATTGCTGCTGTGCTGCGCCGCGGCCGGCCTGGGAGTGATGATAAAAGCGACCGTGGGCATTGTGTTGATCGCGCTGGGCATGGGAGTGCTTTTGATGGAGCGGCCCCGGCGGTTTGCGGCGTTCTGCCTGACGGCCCTTTTGGGCGTGGGGCTGTGGCAGGGCGCGCTGGGGCTGGCGGTGTATCCCCGCCAGCTCAGCCGGGAGGAGGCGGACCGGCTGAATACCCCCCTGCTGCACTGGACGATGATGAGCCTGCAGGGCGACGGGAGTTACGACCCGGCGAGTTATGAGTTTACCCGCAGCTTTTCCGACAAAAGCGAGCGCCGGGCGCAGGTGGCGCGGGAAACCCTTGCCAGGCTGCAAAAGCTGGAACCAAAGGGGTTTTTTGCCCTTGCGGACCGCAAATGGCAGCGATGTTTTGGAAACGGGACGCTGAACCTTTCGGACATGCTGGACGACGCGCCCGCCACCCCCTGTTCCCTGCATGATTTTTTGCTGCCGGGCGGGGCGGGTTATCAGGGCTATAAGGCCCTGTGCAATGGGGTGCAGCTATGCTTTTTGGCTCTTGCCGCAGCCCTGTGCGCCAGGGGGGCGATGCAAAAGCGCATGGATTTTGCATGGCTGCTTGCACCGCTGTGTTTGTGTGGTCTGGCGCTGTTCCTTTTATTTTGGGAAACAAGCTGCCGTTACATCACCAACTTTATGCCGCTGCTGTTTTTGTGCGCAGCCCTTGCACTGAGCGTGCCAACCCCCCCGAAAGAACAAAAAGCCTGAGCGATGGCGCTCAGGCTTTTTTGACGTGCAAAACCACACGTTAGACGTGTGGTACAAAAGAGCTTAAGCGATGAAGAAGAAAT
>ERZ857984.1073-NODE-1073-length-25412-cov-3.658438_pt1 | contig 25412 bp, 24 predicted proteins | sample MGYA00519914_ERZ857984 | MGnify/ENA primary metagenome ERZ857984 (study PRJEB31778, sample SAMEA3449417) | human gut metagenome | biome: human gut; feature: human-associated habitat; material: faeces | place: United Kingdom | collected 2010/2012 ... | reverse complement strand
TATACAGATCCGTGCTGCGGGAGAAAATCACCGGATGGAGCGACTATGCGGAAAGTTTGTAAAAAAAAGTTCAACGTTTTGTAAAAGTTTTGTAAAAGTCTATCATTGTGTTATTACAGGATAAAACTTGTTGAATCCGATCTCGCCAAAGACGTTTCCTTACAAACGCCGCAGGAAAGTACTCTCAACGGAGAGTGAGTTTTTCATGAAAAAAGGAGGAGCGTATGGATGATTCCGATGAAAAAAGAAAGTAAAACAATCTGTTTCAACGATTTTACACAAGCTGTTTCCTATTCGAATGATACAGCGGTAGGGTTATTTGTCACAAGCCTTGAGCGTAATAGAGACGGTGAATCCCTTGGGGTATTGATTGTAATAATGCAGCTCGCCCCCGCAGGCTTCCACGCAATGCTTGACGATAGACATGCCGAGCCCGGAACCGCCGGGATATTTCTTCGCTTGTTCGCCCCGGAAGAACGGTTCGGTGATGTGCTCCATTTCCTCGGCGGGGACGCCGGGGCCGCTGTCGCGGATTTCCACGCACACACGGTCCCCCTGCGGCCTTGCGGCAATGGCGATGGGGCCGTCTTCCCCGGCATAACGCACGGCGTTGCGCACCACGTTGGCGAGCGCCCGGCCGAGGCAGCTTGCGTCCGCCCAGACCTTGAGCCCCTCGTCGACGCTCAGGCGCACGTCGCGGTCCCGGGCTTCGCGGCGTGTCACATACTGGAGCAGCGGCGCGAGGGATACGGCCTCACGGGCGGGTGACTCCGGAATGGCCTCGGAACGCATGAAGCTCAGCACATCCTCGACCAGCAGGGAAAGCTGCTCCACCTCGTCGCTGATTTCCTGTACGCGCTGCTGGTTTTTCTCGTCCACACGGCTGTCCAGCACGGCGAGCCCGAGCTTGATCCGGGCCAGCGGCGAATCCAGCTCATGGGCGATGTGCCGGATGAAACGGCGCTGCCCGTGGACCTGCTGTTTGACCTTTTCCGCCATGATGCCGGTGGCCTTGGCGAGGCAGCCGATCTGGTCCCCGCGCCCTTCGCCCACGGCCTTGAGGCTGATGGGCGAATCGTCGGAGAGCGAACTGTAATCGCCCGCCGCAATCCGCTCGGTCACTTTGGTCATGAGGATGATGGGCTTGGTGAGATGGCGCACGAAGGGCCACCACCACAGGAACGACAGCCCGAGCCCGGACAGGAGCAGGGCCACGGCGAGGCGCAGTTCGAAGAAATGCCCGTTTCCGGTGATGGACGGCGAAGACGCCGCGAGCAGTAGCGGACAACGCCTTCGTCGTTGGAGACAAGGATGGTGCGGGCGTACCAGTATTGGGCGGGATCGCCGTCGCGCATGAAAATGACGTATTGTTGCGGGAGGATGCCCGCTTCAAGTTCCACGGCGGGCGTGATCGTGCTGAACGCGCCCGAATCGGGTTCGGCGCACAGGGAATAGGGCGGGCGGGGAATGGTGCGGGCCGCCTCCACAACTCTTGGAGGCAGGCCGCCCGCAGCAAGCGGAGGGTCCATATCGTCGAGGATCAGGATGCCGAAATGGAGGCCGCACTCCCTGCCGCACTCCTCAAGGACCGAAGCCCATTGGCTTTCGGGTTTGTATTGCAGCTCCACGGAGGTCATCCGGAACGTGGAGGCGATACTGCCGTTGAACAGCATGGGCGAGTACAGATTGTTGTTGAACAGCAGCCCCCCGCCGATAAACAGGGCGGTGATGACGCCGAGCAGGATGAGGTTGAGCATCGCCCAGGTGAAGAATTTCTGGTACAGTCCCACGCGCATGGTTTTTCTCCTGAATGGAGGCTTGTTCGCTGGATTTTCTCGACTTCCACCGGGGGGCGCTGCCCCTCGGAACCCCGCAAAGGGGCAGCGCCCCCTTGACCCGGCGGCTCCGCGCCGAAGCGGACGCTTGGCGGAGAGGCAAAGGACGTGGGAATGGCTCCCTGCCTTTGGGGACGCAAAGAAAAAGAATTCTCGGAACGGGTAGCGGAATGTTTTCCGCATGTTGTTTAGAATTCGGGTCAGGCCTCTTCGGGAAGCAGGGTATAGCCCATTCCGCGTATTGTCTTCAAATAGGCCGGGTTATGGGGATCATCTCCGAGTTTGCGCCGGAGCGTGGAGATGTGCATGTCCACGGAACGGTCATACCGGCTGAATTCGCGGCCCACGGCAAGCTCAAGCAGGTTCTCGCGGGTGAAGACCCGTCCCGGATGGGCCGCCATGCCGAACAGGATGCGGAATTCCAGCGCGGTGAGATCCATCGGGACGCCGTCCATGCGCGCCTTCATGGACTTGCGGTCCATCCACAATCCGCGCACCCGGACCACGCCGTCCTCTTCGGGCTCCTTCCGCTCCGCCTGCACGGGCTGCGCCCGCCGGAGCACGGCCCGCACCCGCGCCAGCAGCTCGCGCGGGGAAAAGGCTTTGGGCACATAGTCGTCCGCGCCCATCTCAAGCCCCACAATCCGGCTGGCTTCCTCATCCTGCGCGGAGAAGATGACAATGGGCGTGGAGCCGATTTCCCGCAAGCGCCGCAGCACGTCAAGGCCGTCCATATCCGGCAGCATCATATCGAGCAGGATCACGTCGTATTCGTTCGCAACGGCTTTTTCCAGCCCGGACGAAGCGTCCTCGGCAACGTCGAGCGAGAACCCAAATCCTTCAAGGTAGTCCCGCAGCAGTCCGCACAGCTTGGCGTCGTCATCGACGAGGAGCGCGGAAATCTGCGAATGTTTGATGGTGGACATGCATCCTCCTTTGGATGGGGCAGCCGTTGGGCGGGGACGTATTGGGGGATACCCTCGCAAGGCATCTTTCAAATGCGGCGAGCGGATATCCGTGCTCGGTGTCACACGGGTTCTTTCTTTTTTTATTTATACAAATAACACAGTATATTAATGTATAAAGTCTATATTGTGAACGTTGGCGTTAGATGTATTATTCCGTCAAACCGGAGCGTTTGACAAGGCGTTTCGCGGCCTTTTGTCGACAGATGACGGCATGTCGTGGTTTTTCTTCACAAACTGCCAAGGAGTGCAGAGGAACCCGCCATGCCCCCAAGGTGAAGCCCGCGTATGGTGTGGAATGCCGATTCCGGTCAGGGTTGGGTTCTGCCTGATGAGGAGGGCAGGCCGCCGGGAAAAGGCACGACGGCTCATCGTCTTGCCGTTGTTCCATGTATTGGAAGGCGAAAGCGCCCCTTCCCGATACAATGCCGGAAAGGGGCGCTGGGGAGGTTTGTTCAACCGTCCGACAGGATTTTTTAGCCGTTATCCTTATCTAGCGGAAAAACCCGAGATACCCCGCCAAGGCTATTCCCGCGAGGGCGATGAGCATCCATTTGAGCTTGCTGATCCGTAGCGCCTTGATGAGCGCGGCCTGTTCTTCGAGGGCTTCCCTTTCCGTTTGCCGCATATTGTAGGTACGGATCAGCTGCTCCCGGACGTAGGCTCCGGCGCTGGTGGGCGTTGTCGTGCAGAAATCCGCTATGATGTCCGCATACGTCAGGTTGCCGTAGTGCCCGAGGCCGGTGATCCTGTGCGCCGCTTTGCGCGCAAGGGCCTTGACGACGTCGTCATGCTGGAACGTGGTGAACTCGGCATCGTCTCCGCCTCCGCGTATCAGCACGACGACATTGCCGCTTGCCTGATCTATCGCCCGGGCTATGGCGGACGGATCCGTCATGGCGGTCGGCAGGGATTCCACGTTGACGCTTTTCAGATCAAGTTCGTTCTTGAAGTCGGCGAAGACGTTGGCGGCATGGGATTTGGAATGGATCACGGAGATGGCGGTTGCCCGTTTCGGAAAGGGTATCCTTTTAAAGCCGAGTTCCTTGAGATGGCTGATCGTCCCTTCAACATTCTTTACGGGCTCTGGACCGCGTCCTCCCGCGGAAGCCTCAATGACCGAGGCAGCATGGACATGGAGTTTGAAGAGGACGACGGATTTCTTCAAGTACACCACCGGAATGCCGAGAACATCAACGCGATCCCCCGGCCGTATGCCGCCGCTTTGAATGACCTCAAGCGGCAGGTCCACACAGATGCTTTTTCCCCCGTCAGCGAGTTCAATGCCGTAATGGACGCCATTCCAAAACGTCCTTTTGGCGGTCCAATCTCCGATGATCCCCTGTGTCCTGAAGACACAGCTGGAATCATCTACGGCATTTTTAAGGGCCGCCCCCGCCATGTCCTCGAAAACGGAACTCAGACGGGCAACGGACAATGACGGCATAGCGGGCATTGGCATAGCGGATTCTCCAGAAGGCGTTGCGAAAAGTTCAGCACGGTTTCCCGGTCGAGTCAATCGGCATGGATGGGAAAAACTCCACCTTCCGCGGCGTATGCTGTAGGCGTGGAAGTTGCCGCCAAAGACGAAGCTCATCCGAGGATGCGCCCTTGACGGCGTACATGTCCATGTCCGAGTGAGGAAGAAAGAGTCCTGTCCGCGGCGAATTGCCGCGTCAATTTCTTCCCGAAGCGGACGGGGAGGGCTATTGGGAGGGATGGGGAGGAACGCTGCGGGACAGGATTCGGCACGCAGAAAAGCCTTTGGAAAGGGGCGCGCGAACCGCTCCGCAAGCCAGGGGAAGGGGCTTTCCTCAGAAAAATTCCCCTTCCCCAATGCCTTCGTGCCGTTTCAAAAGGAATGGGCTCTAGAGATCCGCGGCTTCGGGTTCTTCCTGAGCGGCATAGGCGAACAGGGCGTTGCTGGTTTCGTTCGTCGCTTCATCCGGGTTGGTGCACAGGCAAACCGCTACCATGACCAGCGCGTTCAGAGTCATGGCGACAAATCCCTGATTCAGGCCCCAGAAGGTCACGTGCGTTTCCGTGAGGACGACGACGGCGACCACGCCCGTCAGCAGGCCGGCGAATACGCCCGTCCGGGTGGCCCCGCGCCAGAAGAACGTTGCCAGCGCCATCGGGAAACATTGGGTCGCCCAGAAGTACGCGATGTTGATGACTCCGAGCATCAGGTTGGGCAGCATCACCGCCAATACCACGCTGATCAGGAGAGACGCCCCTGTAGCCATATTCGTTACGAGGACGGCCTGCTTCTGAGACACGGAAGATCGGAACACGCCCCAGATGTTGCGGCTGAAAATCCCGCCCAGGTTGAGGGCGCTCACCGCAATGACGAGGATGCAGGTCAGCGCGCCGCCCGCCGCCACGCGGCAGCCCTCGGCCACGGGCAGCAGTGCGCTGCCCAGCAGTTTCATTTCCGCCTTCAGCAGGCCGGAGGCGGAATCCAGCCGGTCGGCCTTGAGGGAATTGGAGCACACAAGCTCCGCGAAATCCGCGTTTTTATGCGCGGGGGAAAATTTATGCGGCTTTTGCTCCCACAGTTCCACGGCGTAGCCGCGGCCCGCGAGATACAACGCGGCCTCGCATCCCGCGAGGCCCGCGCCCAGGACCCGGATGTGCATGCTCTTACTCCTTTTTTTCGGCACCCAGCGCGCGGGAGTAACCGCAGCCCTCTTTTTCGCACAGCAGGATACCGTTCTTTCCGCCCTTTTTGAACAGGGTGGAACCGCACTCCGGGCATTTTTCGGTGGTGGGCTCGTTCCATGTCATAAAGTCGCAGGTGGGGTTTTTCTCGCAGCCGTAGTACACACGGCCCTTTTTGGAATGGCGCACCAGCATGCGGCTGCCGCACTTGGGGCACAGGCCGCCGGTGTCCTTCACAAGGCGCTTGGTGTTTTTGCATTCGGGGAAGCCCGGGCAGGCCAGGAATTTGCCGTAGCGTCCGCTTTTGATGACCATTTTCCGGCCGCACAGCTCACAGACCTCGTCTGTCTCCTCATCGGGCACCTTGATCCTTTTGCCCTCCATCTTTACTTCGGCTTCCTTGAGCGTTTTGTCGAAATCGGTGTAAAAATCGTCGATGACCTCGTGCCAGTCCGTCTTGCCGTTTTCAATGGTGTCCAGCTCCTCCTCCATATGGGCGGAGAACTTCACGTCCACGATGTTGGGGAACTGCTCCAGCATCAGCTCGTTGATCACGCGGCCCAGCGTGGTGGGCGCCAGCTTTTTCTGGTCCCGCTCCACATAATCGCGGTCGATGATGGTGGTGATGATGGGCGCATAGGTGGACGGACGGCCGATGCCGTTTTCCTCCAGCGCCTTGATGAGCGTCGCCTCGGTGTAGCGCGCGGGCGGCTGGGTGAACTTCTGCTCGGGCTTCAGCTCCCGCAGCTTCAGCACCATGCCCTCCTCCAGCGGCGGCAGCGCGGTCTCTTTCTTCTCTTTCTCGTCGGTGGCTTCCTCGTACAGCGTGGTAAAGCCGTCGAACGTCACCACATAGCCGCTGGCACGGAACAGGTAGCCCGCCGCGGTGATGTCGGCGGAGACGGTGTCCTGCTGGCAGTCGCTCATCTGGCTTGCGATAAAGCGGCTCCAGATCAGGCGGTAGAGCTTAGCCGGGTCGCCCGAAACGCTCTTTTCCACCTCGGCGGGCGTCAGAGCGGGGTTTGTGGGCCGCACCGCCTCGTGGGCGTCCTGCGCGGCCGTGGCGCTTTTGCTTTTGTAGGTGCGCTTCTGGGGACACACATATTCCGGGCCGTAGGTCTCGGTGATGAACTCCTTGGCCGCGGCCTGCGCCTCGTCCGCAATGCGCAGGCTGTCGGTACGCATGTAGGTGATCAGGCCCATGGTGCCCTGCCCCGCAATGTCCACGCCCTCGTACAGCGTCTGGGCCGCGCGCATGGTGCGCGTTGCCGTAAAGCCCAGCCGGCGGCTGGCCTCCTGCTGCATGGTGGAGGTGATAAACGGGGGCGCGGGCACCTTTTTCCGCTTGCCCCTGCTGATGGAGGCCACGGTATAAGCCGCGCCGTCCAGGGCCTTGACGATCTCGGCGCTCTGCCCGGCGCTCGTCACGGCCAGCTTCCTGCCGCCCGCCAGCGCCGTGAGGCGCGCGGTGAATTTTTTTGTGGAGGACGGGGGGCTGAGCAGCGCGTCGATGTTCCAGTATTCCTCGGGCTTGAACGCCTCGATCTCCTTTTCCCTGTCCACGATCAGGCGCACGGCCACGCTCTGCACACGCCCCGCGGAAAGCCCCCGGCGCACCTTTTTCCACAAAAAGGGCGAGAGCTTGTAGCCCACCAGGCGGTCCAGCACACGGCGGGCCTGCTGGGCGTTGAACAGGTCCATATCAATGGCGCGCGGCGCGGCCATGCCCTGCGTCACGCCCTTTTTGGTGATCTCGCCGAAGGTGACGCGGTTTTCCGCCGCAGTGTCCAGACCCAGCAGATTGGCCAGATGCCAGCTGATAGCCTCGCCCTCACGGTCCGGGTCGGTGGCGAGGAACACTTCGTCGCTCTCCTTGGCCAGGCTCTTAAGCTCCTTGATGATTTTTTCCTTGCCCTTGATGTTGATATACTGGGGAGCGTAGCCGTGCTCGACGTCAATGCCAAGCTGGCTCTGGGGCAGGTCTCGGATGTGGCCCATGGAGGCCGTCACCTCATATCCGCCGCCCAGGTACTTGCGGATGGTCTTGGCTTTCGCCGGGGATTCTACGATCACGAGTTTTGACATTGTGTTACCGTCCTTTTCCGGGATTTGGCCGAGTCCGGCAGACAGCCGGGGCAGCTTCCGCCGCGGGAGCAGCCGTCCTGCGGACATGCTTTTGGGCGCCGCCGGGGCGCTCCGAATACGGCGGGCGCCCTCCGGCGCCCCTTGCGGGCCTCCCTTGCGCGGCCCGCGGCTCTTTCTATTATGCGATAATAAGAGAAAAAAAACAATCCAAATCTATGCGGCCGCCTCGAGGGGCATGCCCTTCAAACAGCACAGGGCCGTCATTTTCTATTTCAGCTGGAACTGCCGGCCCGCAAGCTGCCGGGAAAAGCCCGCAAGCTCCAGCTCCGTCAAAGCCGCCATCGCCTTGGGCGGCGGCAGGCCCGTCTTTGCGCACAGCGCGTCCAGCGGCAGCGGCGCCGCGGCGCTCAGCGCGTCCCGCATCCTCTGTGCGTCCAGGCTCAGCGGCGCGCCGTCCGGCTTTGCTTTTTCCGGCTGCTCCGGCCGGGCCAGACCATACCACAAAAGGATATCCGCGCCCGATACAGCGGGCACCGCGCCCTCGCGCAGAAGCTGGTTCGTGCCCTCGCACAGCGGCGAAAAAATACTGCCCGGCACGCTGAAAACGTCCCTCCCGGCGGCCAGCGCCGCGGCCACGGTGTTCATGGTGCCCGAACGGCGGCGCGCTTCGGCCACGCAAAGCCCGCGGGACAGCCCCGCAATGAGCCGGTTGCGCTGCAGAAAATAACCGCGCTGCGGCGGGGTGCCCGGCGGATACTCGCTGAGCACCAGGCCCTGCCGCTCGATGACGCCCTTAAGCGTGCGGTTGGCGGCGGGGTAGCACAGGTCGTGCCCGAAGGCGATGCACGCCACCGTGGGCGCGCCCGCCTGGACGGCCGCCTTATGGCTCTCGCTGTCAAGCCCTGTGGCAAGGCCGGAGACAAGCGCTACGCCCGCCCGGGCCAATTCGCCCGCGATGGACGCCGTCGCCTCCACACCGTAGGCGGAGGGGCGCCGCGTTCCCACAATGGCGAATGTAAAGCAGCGGTTGGGGATGCCCGCGTCGCCCCGGTAATACAGCACGGGCGGCGGTGCAGACACTGCGCGCAGCAGATCCGGATAATCTTCGTCGGCCCACGTCAGTACGTTCACGCCATGCCGGGCGCAGTCGTCCAGACGGGCGGTATAATCCTCCGGCCGCGCGGCCCGCAGCGCGGCCAGCTGCGCCGGCGTGAAGACCATGGAGAGGTCTTCCTTCCAGCACGCCTGTGCCAGCGCACGCGCGTCCGGAAACATGCTCAGCGCCATGCCGCTGTTCGGCGCGCCGGGGCCAAGCGCCGCGGCCATCCAAAGCCACGCAGTCTTTTCCTCCAGCGCCTGTGCGCGTGCACCGCCCATCGCTACACCTCCCTGAAATGCCACAGCAGCACGCCGCCCGCGACGGCGGCGTTCAGCGATTCCACGCCCGCCGCCATGGGGATGCGCACGGCTTTGTCGGCCGCGGCTACGGTCCCGGGCAGAAGGCCGTTGCCTTCGTTGCCGATGAGAAGCGCCGCCCCGGGCAGGCGCTGCGTGTCCACGCGCTCCAGCGGGACGGAATTCTGCAGGGCCGCCGCAAAGCTTGGGATACCGCACGCTTTGAACGCGGCCAGCGCCTGTCCGGTTTCATCTGCAAAAATGATGTCTACCTTGGCCAGCGTGCCCATGGAGGCCCGCGCCGCCTTGGGGGAGAATGGGTCGGCGCAATTGCCGCACAGCACCGCGCCCGCGAAGCCGAACGCCGCCGCGCTGCGCAGCAGCGCCCCCACATTGGCGGGGTCCTGTATGTGCTCCAGGCACACATAGCGCCCGCCGCCGCGCACCGCCTCCAGCGTTTTTGTCCGGCGGGGAAACACACAGAACAGCCCCTGCGGGGCCTTTGTGTCCGAGAGCTTTGCCGCCACGGCGTCGCTCACCAGAAAATGCCTGCCGCCCAAGGCGGCAAGCTCCGGATGCGCGTCCAGCAGCTTTTGGGTGCAGTAGACCTCCTCCGGCGGCAGACGCTGGGCAAGGTCCGTGCACAGGCGCAGCCCCTCGGCAAGAAAGCGCCCCTCGGCCGCGCGCCGCGCACCGCTGTCCCGCAGCTTGCAGGCGCGCTTCACGCGCTCGTTGTCGCGGCTGGCGATCACTTCCGTCATGGCGCACACCCTCCTTTTTAATATCCCCGCCTCAGGCGTGCTGACGTAAGAAAACACGCCTGAGGCGGACCGTTTTGGGGCCTGCAAAGCGTTTTTTCACACAGGCCAAAATACAAAGCGACGCCCGTGCACGTTGTGCCCGGGCGTATCGCTGTGCTTATTTCGCGGCGTTCTTCGCGGTCTCGACAAGGGCGGAGAAGCTCTTCGGATCATGGATGGCCATTTCGGAGAGCATTTTGCGGTTCAGCTCAATGCCGCTCTTCTTCAGGCCGTTCATGAAGGTGGAATAGTTGACGCCCTCGGCGCGGCAGGCCGCGTTGATGCGGGTGATCCACAGGCTGCGGAAATCGCGCTTTTTCTGTTTGCGGCCCACAAAAGCATAGTTGCCGCTCTTCATGACCTGCTCTTTGGCCATTTTAAAATGCTTGGATTTGCTGCCCCAGTATCCCTTCGCCAGCTTCAGGGTCTTTTTTCTTCTTTTGCGCGTCATCATAGCGCCTTTGATACGTGCCATATTTCACAATCTCCTTTAAATGTAAGCTGTTTGATAATCGGTTGCCAAGCCCCTGACAGCTTAGGCGTACGGCAGCATGCGTTTGATTACGGCCGTATTCGTCTTGTCGGCATAGGAAGCCTTGCGGTAGGCGCGTTTCAGCTTGCGGGTCTTGCCATGGCCGTTCAGCAAATGGCTGCGGAACGCATGGCCGCGCTTCACCTTGCCGTTTTTCGTCAGCTTAAAGCGTTTTTTCGCACCGGAATGTGTTTTGATCTTGGGCATTTTATAGTTCCTCCTTAATTTTGCTTCGCGGGAGCGGGGGCAAGGAACATCTGCATGCTCCGGCCCTCCAGTTTGGGCTGCTTTTCCACAACGGCTTCCGGCAGGGCTGCGGCGAACTTCTTCTGAACCTCAAGGCCCAGGTCCGTATGCGCCATCTCACGGCCGCGGAAACGAATGGACACCTTCACCTTATCGCCCTTGGACAAAAACTTCTTCGCCTGGCCGACCTTGGTGTTGAAGTCGTTCGTGTCGATGTTGAGGGAAAGGCGGATCTCCTTGATGTCGACGATCTTCTGGTTTTTCTTCGCTTCCTTGTCGCGTTTCTGCATCTCGAAGCGGTACTTCCCGTAATCCAGGAATTTGCACACGGGCGGCTGCGCCTGCGGTGCGATCTTCACGAGGTCCAGATTTTTTTCTTCCGCTTTTGCAAGCGCGTCGCGCGTGGACATGATGCCGAGCTGGCTGCCGTCCGCGTCGATGACACGCACCTCTCTGTCGCGAATGCCTTCATTGATTTCCATTTCTTTTTTGCCGCTAATCGTAAAGCACCTCCAAATGTTTCGGTTGCGGCGGGGGCTGCCCGCCTGTGAAAAAAAGTACGGCTTACGTGGAAGTAAGCCGCACTGCACAAACAAACTCGCGCGCCCAGCGGCGCGTTCCTTCGTATGGACCCGGCGCCCTTTGGCGCGCAAGGTGAGCGCGGCGTCCGCCACAGCTACTTTATTTACCTGTATAGTATAACGCCCCGCTGCGCACAAGTCAAGGGGCAAATTTGCTTTGGAGGGGACAAAGTCCCCGGCCAATACGCCGGTATCGGTTTCAGCGGAGTTGGCGGTACAAATATTTTGGATGTATAACATCAAAGGAAAACCCGTTTTCCATCCATGCCAAAAATATTTTTCCTCCCGGGCACATATTTCACATGGATGCGGCTCAACGTTCTGTTTGATTCACATTGCATAAAACCAGAGATAATATATTGTAAAATTTGTACAAATAATTTCAAAGTTTATATTTTTTTACACAATAAACGCAAAGCGCGCCGCCTTTTTGCAATGTACAAATCAATGCATATTCTTTATCCTTTAAATTGCGGATGATCGTTGCTTTTCGCAAAATGCAAAGGAGGAATCATTAAAAGTGGAAAACACGGTAAAAACGCAAAGCACCATTCCCAAATTGAAATTTAAAAATGTGATTGGCTACGGCTGCGGCGATGCGGGCGGTGTTATTACCATATACATGGTGGCCATGTATATGAGCCGTTACCTGCAGGTGCAGTTGGAAGTAAATGCCGGCATCCTTGCAACAATGCTCCTGGTATGGAACGTGTGGGATACAGTCAATGACCCGCTCATGGGTACCATCATGGACATCACCTTTGCCAAGGCAAAACCGGGCAAAGACAAATTCCGGCCCTGGATTCTGGCGTCCATCCCGCTTATTGTGTTCGGCATGATCGCGTTTTACGGTATCCCGGCCCGTATGGGCGGCGGCATCCCGATGCTGGTGGCGCTGTTCATCCTCAAGATCATCTATGAGGGCGGCTACACAATGATGAACATCGGCATGGGCTCCTTGCTGGGCGCCATGGCCACCAACGACACCGAACGCGCCACGCTGGCTTCCGCGCGTGGTATGGGCTCCACCGTCGGCGGCCTGACCGCCGGTATCATTATCCCGCAGGTTCTGGCCCGCGTGGGCGAAAATACCCAGGGCTACTTTATTGCATCTGTCATCGCAGCCTGTCTGGGCGGCGTCATCATTTTCCTGCACTGGGCGCTGACGTCCGAGCGCAACAAAGCCGCGCTGCAGGCGCAGGCTGTGCAGACGCAGGAGGAAAAAGCCGCTTCCAAATTCAAGCTTTCCGACATCTGGGGCATTTTTGCCCACAACCGCGCGTTCCTGGCGTTGGTGTTGCATTCCATCAGCATCACAGCCGTGCAGGCGCTTGGCCAGGGCGCCACGCTGTATATGTATGCAGACGTTCTGGGCGATGTTGGCATGCAGTCTGTTGCTTCTGGCCTTTCTTCCGCGCTTCAGATCGCGATCCTGCTGTCCGCTCCGCTGCTGACGAAAAAGTGGGATCTGGTGAGCATCATCCGCTTCTGCCTGCTGGTGGGCGCGGCAATGTACGGCGGACTGTTGGCTTATTGCCTGATGATGGCCGAGATCAACGCCCTGCTATTCGTGATTTGGAGCTCCATTGCCGGAGGACTGGTAATTATGTCTGTTCAGATGCAGTGGGGCCTTGTGGCGGAATCCATCGATTACAACGAGTACCTCACTGGCAAGCGCAACGAGGGCACGATCTATGGCTTTTTCTCTCTGTCCCGCCGCATCGGCAGCACCATCACCGGTTCTCTCACCGTGCTGCTCATCGCCGCCATCGGCTACAATCCCGAACTTACCAAAGCCGGTCTGGCACAGGCTGCGGGCACGATCACCGGCATTAAGCTGATGGTCATCGGCTTCCCGCTACTGGCTGCTGTACTCTCTTTCCTCAGTTTCACCTTTATCTGGAATATCAACAAAGATGTTCGTGATAAAATGACTGCTTGGAAATTGGGCAAGACTGCGAAATAATTGTTTATCAGGAGGTGAATGGGGGCATCGACAAAGTCTTCCCGCTCATGGATGTCTGCAAACAAAACCCTGTCCCCTTGATATTTCTTTATTGCTGACACAAACCGAAGCCCTGTTGAGAGTCTGCCGCAAAGCGGTGCAAACAGCTCTCAACAGGGCTTTTATCAATGTCTGCGCTGCGCGCGTGTCAGCGGCTCAGTTTGAGTCGTCGATATTCCATAGGCGTGATTCCCCAGAATTTTTTGAACGCAGCGCTCATACTGCTTGCCGACGGAAAAAGTGTTTCCGCTGCAATTTCCGCAATAGGCATCTCGGTGCATAACAGGAGTTTAGCGTATGAGAGGTGCTGCAAGGAGACATAATCGCTTAATGATATTCCAGCGTCCTCCCGGAATTGGCTGTTCAGCTGTTGAGCGGTAAGCGCCAGCTGTTCAGAAATCTGTCGTACGGTAATGGGTTCCATAAAGTGCACATCCAAAAAAGAAAGGGCATGTAGCACCGAATCAGACGGAGCGGTATGGCTCTTTCGAGCGATGCGCACAACAAAGTCATGGGATATTTGTGCATACAACCGGCTGACATCAAAGAGCGTCTCGGTCTGATGAATCTCATCCATATATTTTGTACGCAGGAACCGTACTTCAATATAGCTCATTCCCGCTTCTGTGGCGGCGCCGGTCATAAGCGACAAAAAGCCAATCAAATCGTCCTTCCGCATCCGCAGAGTCTGGGGCCTCGTAGGCGGCTTTGTGGAAAGATCGATATACAATGCCATCAACAGCTTCAGCCGCACATGGTTCCCTGTTTTCGTGTACAGCGCCAACCGGTTTCGGTATTCCAGCTCCGTATGGAGCGGCTGAACTTTGGAAGAGTACATAGTATTGTTCCGCGGACGGCGGTTGATATGCAATGTTTCCAGAGCGCCGGAATCAAGCTGCAGAATACGGGCACACAGGCGTACGATGGTTTCCAGCTTTGAAAAATTAAATACGGGGAGCAGATTGTGTATCGTCTGAAACCCTTCCAGATCCCATAAAGGAAAATCTTCTCCTCCGGTGTTGGAATCCAGCGTAACGGGCCCTAATACAACATACTGTTGCGCGTTTCCACACAATAATACGCTGCACTCGCCGTATGGCGTCCAATAGAATAATATGCAGCCGTCGTTGTACGGCGCTGCTTTTTTCAACATCTCAACATCATTGACGAAATGTTTGCACAGCCGCTTGGAGTAAGCACTTGCAACCGGCTCATGCCAAAGTGAGAGATATACACGGACGGGCAGGTCAAACCCCTCGCTCAGCAGGCGTACGGTCTCGGCGGCAGTCTCCCGATTCAGCAGCAATTCGGCACACCTCCTTTGAAGCTATTGTAAAACATTTTGAAGCGCTTTGCAAACCTTCCGCTTTTCCGCCCATTCTCCGCAGCAGGCGCATACGCCGCAGAGCCGCCGCACCGGGACACCCCGGCACGGCGGCTCTGCGCGCGTGCGGCATGCGCTTACTTTTTGATCTTGTTCAGCATCTCGTTGAGCGTGATGAGCATGCGCTTGCCCTGCTCGGGGTCCGCGCCGGCCTTGCCGCCGATGCCCATGCTGCTGGCCATGCCTGCCATACCCTCCAGGGTCATGTCCTTCACCATGCCCAGCATGCTTTTTTTCAGCTTCATCTTTACCGTGGCCTGCATGAACTGCATCAGCACATTGCCGGCCTCTTCGTTCTTCATGATGTCGCCGATCTTATCCTTGACGGAGAAGTACCCCTCGCGCACCACAATGGTGTCCACGTCCTTGTAATCGTCCACATTGAACCAGTTGGCCGCGCCCGCGTCGTCGCCTGTATCGTCCGGGTCAACATAAATATACGCCTGGTTCGGCTCGGCCACCTTTTCGATGGACATCGCGTCGGCGCACGCGCCCGCCCTGGCGCTGATCTGCGTAAAGCCGTCGCTCATGGGCACATGCTCGAACACGAACACCTTGCTGCCCTCCTGCTCGGCAAACAGCCTGCCGTCCACATACAGTGCGACCTTGGGCAGGTTGGAATACACCTTCACCGTGGTTTCTTCGCCGGTGCGCTGGGCATAGCGGCGGCTGCACAGGTGTACAAATTCTTCGTCGCTCCAGTATGCCTTGTACAGGTAAAAAGCGTCCTTGCGAATTTTGCGGTCCAGCGTCATCAGGCCCTTGTTGTTGCGGCCCTTTACGCCGCCCTCGTCGCGGGCGTCACAGCCAAAGTCAAACATGTTCCACACATGCGTGGCCCACAGCCAGGGGCGCTCGTCGATGACCTTCGCCAGATGCTCGTGGTACACCGCCTGGTATTCCTCGGTGTAGTCCTTGCACTTGGGCGTGTCGCTGTGGTAGCTGACAATGCCCTCCGCGCCGTACTCGGAGATGCCCAGCGGGCGGTCCGGATGCAGCGCGTGGAATTTATCCAGCCATTGCTCGTTGTTTTCCAGCTCGCCGCCGTACCAGCCGAAATAATGGTTATAGCTGAGCACGTCGGTGATATGGTGCATATCGTTCTCCATCGGCACCATGGAAACGTGGGCGATGGTGGTCATGCGGGTCTTGTCCATCTCGTGCGCCAGGTCATTCAGGTCCCGCAGGTTGTCCAGCAGGCCCGGGCGCTCGCCGCCGATGGTGATCTCGTTGGAAATGCCCCAGAAGCAGATGGAGGGATGATTGTAGTTCTGCACGATCAGTTCCTTCATCTGGCTGCGGCAGTTCTCGTGCGCGCCGGGGGCGGGGTTCATCACAGAGATGAACGGGATCTCGGCCCACACCACAAGGCCCGCGCGGTCGCACGCGTCATAGAAATACGGGCTGTGCTGGTAATGCGCAAGGCGCACGGTGTTCGCGCCCACCTCGCGGATAAAGGCCACGTCCTCTTCGTGCTGCTCTTTCGTCAGCGCGTTGCCCTGGCCCAGACGGTCCTGATGGCGGGACACGCCGCGCAGCGGCGTGAGCACGCCGTTGAGGAAAAAGCCCTTCTGCGGGTCCACCGTATAGGTGCGCACGCCCAGGTTGGCGGACACATTGTCGATGGTCTCGTTGTGAACGGTGAGCAATGCCTCCACGGCGTACAGGTACGGGTCCTTCACGCCCTGCCACAGGTGGGCGTTTTCAATGCGCACCTCCGCGTGCACCCGTTCCGCAGCCGGACGCACGGCGCCGGCCACGATGACGCCCGCGGCGTCGCGGACGATGAACTCAACGCTCTGGCCCTCGACGGGGTTTGTGATGAACGCGTCCAGAGAGACAACGGCCGCGCCGTCCTCCACCGCAGCGGACACGTCAAAGCCCTTTCCGCCGCAATAGTCAAGGTCAAAGCGGGAGTCCTCCACGGTGATGAGGTTCACGCCGCGGTACAGGCCGCCGTAAAACGTGAAGTCCGCCGTCTGGGGATACACGTCGTCGCGCTGGGTGTTGTCCACCCAGATGGCCAGCAGGTTCTCGCCGTCGTGCAGCGCGTCCGTCACATTGGCGCGGAACAGCGAATAGCCGCCCTTATGGCTGGCCTTCTCCACACCGTTGACGATGATCTTGCCCACGCTGGAAGCCGCCTCGACTTCCACATACACGTTTTTGCCCGCCGGCTTCTCAATGGTCTTGAGATAGCAGCATGGGCCGCGCCAGTAGTCGCTGCCGCCGTCCTGGCCGTCCAATGCGTTCCAGCAGTGGGGCAGGTCCACGCGGGCAGCGCCGGCGGGAATGGCTGCCGGGGCCGTTTCGCAGCCTTTGACAAAGGCCCAGCCCTCGTTGATGGGTAGGATGTGTTTCATATGTTTTCCCTCTCTTTTCTGATGATATATATGTGTCCCGGAAAAACCGGGCGGAAAGCTGTATCGTATGCGGCGCGGGCCGTGCGCCCGGCCGGGGCCGCTACGGCTCCTGTGCCGCTTCGCCGCGCCGTTCGCGCAGCACGGCGGCGTTTTCCTCCACGCGCTTTTTGGTGAGCGGATAGGCCAGCAGCAGCACAAGGAACACGCCGAGATAGCTCAGGCCGGGCACCAGCGTGGAAATGGTGTAAATGCCCTCGCGTACAGGCTGCGTCTGCACCACATGGCCCGTGCTGCTCACATAGCCGATGGCCGCCAGTGCAAAGCCGACCACGCCGCCCGCCAGCGCCTGGCCCAGCTTGCGCGCAAACGAGTAGACGGCGTACACGGTGCCGTCGTCGCGGCTGCCGGTGCGTACCTCCTGATAATCGATAACGTCGGTGATGAACGCCCAGATGACCATATTGAAAAAGCCCACGCCCACGCTGCCCACCAGCATCAGGCCGATATAGGCCCACACCGAGCGCAGACGCAGCGCCCACATCAGCAGGTACGCCGCGGCGGCAACGCCCACGCCCACACAGCCGGCCTCTTTTTTGCCGAACCTTTTGGACAGCTTTGCCGCAAAGGGCGCCAGCGCCAGCATGGGCAGCACGCCCGCGAACCCTACAAGCGAGAGCATGTCCGCACTGTTGAAATAATCTTTGAACAGGTACATGTTCATGCCCTGGCCCAGCAGGCTTGCCAGAAGCAGCAGCAGCGCGGCGCCGATGACGGCTGTGAGGGCGCGGTTGCCCGCCAGCGCCTTTGCCAGCGAGGCAAAGCTCTGCCGTTTGGCCTCCCTGGGCGGCGCCGCCTGCACACGCTCACGGCACAGCGCATAGCAAAGCAGATAGCAGGCCACGGCGCACACGCCGTAGACAACGGCGATCAGCGTGAAGCGCTCCGGAATAACGGTCTGCGTGCCGTCCGCCGCGGTGCGGAACAAAAACAACGGCGTCGCCGCGGCGATGATCAGGTTCGCCAGCATGGCGCCCACGCTGCGGAACGTGGAAAGCGACGCGCGCTCGCCTGCGTCGGCGCTGAGCACCGACGCCATGGAACCGTATGGAATATTGATGGCGGTATAACAGATGCTGCCCCAGAAAATATAGGTGGCGAACATGTAAGCCACCTTGCCCGCATAGGGCCAGCTGCGTGCAAAATAAAGGTACATCAGCACGCTGGCCAGCGCCACGGGCACGCACACGCGCAGGATCCACGGCCGGAACCGGCCGCCGCGGGACGGCGGAAGCGTATCCACCAGACGGCCCATGCCCACGTCCGTGAACGCGTCCACGCAGCGCGCCACCACGAACAGCACGCCCACCAGCCCTGCGCTGACGCCCAGCACATCCGTATAAAACAGTGTCAGATAGCTGCCCGCGAAAATAAATGTGAAGTCGTTGCCGAAATCCCCGAACAGATATCCCAATTTATCGCGGAACCCGAACGGGCGCTCATTTTGAGGCTGCAATGCCATATGCAAACTACTCCTTTATCAAGATAACATATACCAAGGATGCCCCGTTAGGAAGATTTTATTGACATTTGTACAATTTTTGGGTAACATTCAAATATCATAAAAATTTTACAGGAGCTTTATCATTCATGGCAGACGTTCCCTTTGCGTTCATCCGCGATATGATGGCCGCCGCGCTGGGCGTGGAGGCGCATCTGCTGCGCCCGCCCTACAAGGACGCGCAGGAGTTCGACTACCGGCTGTCCCGCATTCTGCGCGCGGATTTTGATTACAAGGACATTTTCAGCGCAAGCGCCATGCACGGGCTGGAGGAAGGCACCGTGTACTATGTGCACAATACGCTGGAGCTGAACTATGTTTTCATGCCTGTGCCCGGTCCAAAGCCGCGCAGCGTGCTGCTGTTCGGCCCTTTTCTGTATGAGGCGGCGTCCGGCCCGTTCTTTGAGCGTGTGCTGGCGCAGAACCGCATCGGCAAGGGCGACGCCGCCGCGCTGCGCACATTTTACGGCACCGTACCCGAGGTGGCCGAGCCCACGATGGCTGCGGCGGCACACGCCGTGGCATGCCAGCTGTACGGCGCGCACGACCCCGCCCGCGTGGTGCACCGCACGCTGGCTTCCACCGTGACGGGCCGGGCGCAGCCGGACGAGGCGTTCCAGTTTTCCATGGAGCTTCTGGAGCGGCGCTACCGCGATGAAAACGCGCTGCTGGCCGCCGTGTCCCGCGGCGATTACGACGCGGCCGTGCGCCATCTGGGGCGGTTCTCCATCAAAAATTTCACGCCCCGCACCGGCGAGCTGCTGCGGGACGTCAAAAACATGCTCATCGTCGTCAACACGCTGCTGCGCAAGGCCGCGGAAAGCGGCGGCGTACATCCGGTGTATATCGACCAGCTCTCCGGCGCGCTGGCGGTGAAGATCGAACGCGTGGCCGACACCGTGGAAGCGAACCGTCTGGGCCTGGAGATGCTGCGCCGCTACTGCCGCCTGGTGCGCAACGACGCGCACAGCGGCTGCTCCCAGGCCGTGCAGAAAACGCTCAGCTACATCAGCCTGCACCTTTCCGGCGAGCTTTCGCTGCGCTCCATTGCGGCGGCGCTGGGCTTCAACGCCACGTATCTCTCCGCCCAGTTCAGCCGGGAGCGCGGTGAAACGCTGACAGCCTATATCCATACGCTGCGCCTGCAGACGGCCCGCCGCCTGCTGGACGAAACCGACCTGCCCGTGGCCGAGGTGGCCGCACGGGTAGGCATGGTGGACGTGGCGTACTTTTCACGGCTGTTCAAAAAGAAATACGGCCTTTCGCCGCTGCGCTACCGCGCGCGCCCCGCGGAAGGGTAGAAGGCAGCAACATGCATTTTTCATTTCCCGGCGCTGTCGAAGGTGGGCATGCGCATCTTCAAAACACTGGGCGCCGTGCTGCTGGTCTGTGCGGCATACGGGCTGCTGGGCGGGCGCAACCCCTGCTTCGCCTGCATCGGCGCGGTGTTCGGCCTGGGCAGCTTCTGGCGCGAGGGCGTGCGCCACGGCGGCAACCGCTTTCTGGGCACGCTGCTGGGCGGGCTGGTGGTGATCCCGTTTTACTGGCTGTACGCAAACCGCCCCTTCGGCCTGCCGGGGCACCTTTACCTGGTCCTGGGCCTCTTCTGCGTCATTTACATCAATCTCCTGTTCGGCGCGCACAGTGCCATCCAGCCCGCCGCCGTGGTGTACTTTGTGGTGATGTTCACCGTCACAAAGGACAGATACGTCTCCTATACCATCGCGCGCATCCTTGGTACCGGCGTCGGGGTGTTGGCCGGCCTGGCCATCAACCGTCTGTTCCCCGCCCCCCGCGACGCCCGGGACACGGAGGATGCAGAGGCCATGCGGGAGGATGCGTCCTCCCATGCCCGGCGCGCTAAAAAAACGCACCCGGCGCGCCGGCACTGGGGCGGCTTTTCCGGAAAAGGGCGCGCAAGTTATTGACATATGCCATTTATAATGTTATACTGGCCGCAGAACCAAACAAAGGAGGCTTTGCCATGCCGCGTCCTGTAAAGCGCCGGCGCGTCTGCGAGCCGCCGCGCAACGCCCGCTTTGGCCCGCTGGACGGCGCGCCTGCCGAAAGCGTCGTCCTGACAGTAGATGAATACGAGACCATCCGCCTGATCGACCTTTTGGGCCTGACGCAGGAGGAATGCGCCGGGCAGATGGGTGTGGCGCGAACCACAGTGCAGGCCCTGTACGAGGCCGCGCGCGCCAAGCTGGCGGACATGCTGGTGAACGGGCGGCTGCTGCATGTGGAGGGCGGCCCCTATGAGCTGTGCCCCCGGGCGGGCGGCTGCCGCGGCAAGCGGTGCGCACAGAGCGCGGGCGGCTCGGCCTTCTGCGCACGGTATCAAACCATATCGGAGGATGCAAATATGAAGATCGCTGTCACCTATGAAAACGGGCTGGTATTCCAGCATTTCGGCCACACGCAGCAATTCAAGCTGTACACGGTGGAGAACGGCAAGATCACTTCCAGCGAGGTCGTGGACACAAACGGCAGCGGCCACGGGGCGCTGGCGGTGTTTCTCAAAACGCACGGCGTGGACACGCTGATCTGCGGCGGCATCGGCGGCGGTGCGCGCACAGCGCTGGCCGAGGCGGGCATTGCGCTGTATCCCGGCGCGCGCGGCGCGGCGGACGCACAGGTCGAAGCGCTGCTGGCCGGCACGCTGGCCTATGACCCGGACACCACCTGCGCCCACCACGAGCACCACGGCGAGGGCCACGAGGGCTGCCACGGCCACCACGGCGAGGGGCATACCTGCGGCGGGCACTGCGGACACTGACCGCCTTTCGGCAAACAAACGACGCTTTCCCAAAACACGTTGGGAAAGCGTCGTCTTTGTTTTTATGCCGATGTCAGGGGAACGCGTCAGGCTCTTGTGCGGCCATGAGCGGCTCCTGTGCACAGAAGCCGCATTCTTTTCCGTGCGCGTTGAGCACTCCGATCGCCTGCAAATAGGAATATATGACGGTGGAACCCACGAACTTCATCCCCCGCTTTTTCAGGTCCCCCGCGATCCGGTCAGACAAAGGCGAGGTCGTGCGCACGTCGTAGCGTTCCACGATCGTCTTTCCTGCTGTAAACCCCCAGATATATGCGTCAAAGGTGCCGTATTCCTGCTGAATTTTCAGAAACACACGGCTGTTTCCGATGCTGGCCCGTATTTTCAGCCTGTTGCGGACAATGCCGGGGTCGGCCAGCAGCCGGGCGAGCTCTCCGTCTTCGTATCGGCTGATTTTCTCCGCGTCGAAGCCGTCGAAAGCGCGCCGGAAGCCCTCCCGCTTATTCAGGATGCACTCCCAGGAAAGCCCCGCCTGAAACCATTCCAAAAACAGCATTTCAAACAGCACTTCATCCTTGTGCTGGGGCACGCCCCACTCCGTATCATGATACCGGATGTACGCCGGGTTTTTCAGATTGACCCATTTGCAGCGGTTGGCTGCGCCTTTGTTTCCCATCACGACGTTCCTTTCTCTGCGTCCCTCGCGCCCGACATCCTCCGCTCACCCGCCGAAACGCTCCAGTTCCTCCTTCGGATAGGCAGCGGTCCAATGGTACGGCTGCAGTTCTCCCAACGGTACGAACCGCAGCGCGCCGTCCGGTGTGGTAACGCCCACCTTTACTTCCGCACCCCAGTAGCGCAGACGTTCCTGACACACGCCGCAGGGCGAAAGGACCTTGAACGGGCTGTGCTCGTCATCCCGCACCACACACAGGCAGTGTGTGGCTTTCACATTGTACTTGTGCGCCTCACACATGGCCCCTACCTCAATACACAGCAGCACGCTGGAGTTGGCGTTTTCCAGCGCCACGCTGGTAAAGCAGCGTCCATCCTCGGCGCGCAGCACGGCCGCGCCGCCCCAACCCGTGGGATATCGTTCTTCAATCAGCGCAACAGCGCGCGCATACATATCACGTTCGATCTCCTGCTCCGTCACGGGATCATCCCTCCTGTCTGTTGTTTCATGGTAGCACATCCCGCCGTTTTCCACAAGGCGGACAGCCGCCCCTGTTTCGCGCAAAAACGATGGACGGCGGCGCGGTTTCGTGCTATCATCACAGCAAAGGCATAAGAAAGGAGCCTGACCATGGAACAAAATGAAATTCTGGAAGAGACGCGCCGCACCAACGAGCTGCTGCGCGGCCAGCTGCTTTGGACGCGCGTCGCCGCCGCGCTGCTGGCCGTGCTGCTGACAGCCGTGGTGGTGTGCCTGGGCAATACGATGAACAGCATGGGCCGTATCTCCGCGGCGCTGGAAGGCGTGGATCTGGCCGCTGTGGCCGAGCAGGTCTCGAAGCTCGATATGGACGCCGTAAACCGCGCCATCAGCACACTGGACGGCAAGATCAGCCAGATGGACGTACAGGCGTTCAACGACGCCGTCGCCAAATTGAACGGCGCAGTGGATGCTCTGCAAAGCGCTTCGGACGCTGTAAAAAGCTGGGGCGAAGGCGTCTCCGGCGGCCTGGCGGGCCTGTTCGGCCAGTAGGTCTTCCGCCAAAACCAAAACAGGCGCGGCCGCTTTTTGTGGCCGCGCCTGTTTTGGTTTTCTTCAGTCCTCCTGTTCGGCCAGATAGGCTTCTGCATATTTGGAGGCCACAGCGCCGTCCGCCGCCGCTGTGATGATCTGGCGCAGGGGCTTCGTGCGCACGTCGCCCACCGCGAACACGCCCGGCAGCGCCGTGCGCGTGGTCTCGTCCGCGATAAGATATCCCGCCGCGTCCATCTCCAGCACGCCGTGAAACAGCCCGGTGTTTGGAATGCGTCCCACCGCGATGAACACGCCGTCACAGGCCAGTTCCGAACGGTTGCCGCTCTCCACACCTTCCAGCACAACGCCCGTCACCACGGAGCCGTACAGCAGCTCCACCACACGGGAGTTCCAGATGAATTCCACATTTTCAGCCTTTTGCAGCGCCGTCCAATAGCTTTTGGAGGCGGTGAGCACGGCGCCCCGGTGCACCAGATACACCTTTTTGCACACGCGGGACAGGAACAGTGCATCCTCCGCCGCCGAGTTGCCTCCGCCCACCACAACAACCGTCTTGCCGCGGTACAGCATGCCGTCGCAGGTGGCACAGTACGCCACGCCGCGCCCGCGCAGCTCATCCTCATGAGGCACGCCCAGAGGACGCGGGTCTGCTCCGGTCGCCAGAATGACGGTGCGCGCCCGGCGCTCGCCGGAGGAGGTGGTGATGGTTTTCACGCCGCCTTCCAGCGCCACAGCCGTTGCGTCCGCAAACAGCGTTTCCACGCCGAACCGCTCCGCGCCGTCTTTCATCTGCATGGCCAGATCGAAGCCGTCCACGCCCTCGGCAAAGCCGGGATAGTTTTCCACGTTGCTGGTGGTCGCCATCTGGCCGCCGGGCGAAAGCTTTTCCAGCACCACGGTTGAAAGCCCCGCCCGCGCGCAATACAGCGCCGCTGTATAGCCGCCGGGGCCGCCGCCCAACACCGCCACGTCGTAGATCTGTTCCATTTTATCGTCCCTCCGTTTTCCCGCGCTGCTCCCGCGCGCCTTTTATCCCGTTACAGCGCGCCCTGCGCCCGCATGAATTCCTCGATCTGCGCCTTGGAGCCCGGTGCGATGATGGCTTCGCCATGCTCGCCGTTTTGGAACACGAACAGCGAGGGGATGGTCATCACCTTGAACTGCTCGGCCAGCTCGGGCTGTTCGTCCACGTTCACCTTGCCCACGGCAACCTTACCCGCGTACTCTGCGGCCAAAGCGTCCACCGCCGGGCCAATGCGGCGGCAGTAGCCGCACCACGGCGCCCAAAAGTCCACCAGAACGGGCGTTTTTGCCTCCAATACTTCGGTTTTGAAATTTTCTTTTGTCACATTGAATGCAGACATGTGCAATTGCCTCCTTTGTTGATTGGGCACAGCGCTGCTTTGCGCCGTGCTTTGTAAATAGTATATGCGCCCCCGGCAGCGATACCCCGCCCTTTTGCAAAAGGACGGCCTCTGCCGCGCGTCCCGGAACTGAGCTTTTCTGTGTTACAGTTTCTATCTGTAATCATGCACATTACAGTTTGTGTTGTCAAGCTTTTTCCGGAATATATTTCCACTGCGGGAAAAATTTTTTTCGGCCGCATTTCCAAAGGACGGGAAATGCCCCGGCTTCCCACGGGCGCAGGTGTATGATATACTGGTCACAGCGCCGTGCCGGTGTGTGCGGCCGTTTTCAAAAAAGCAAAGGAGCATCCCATGCAGCTTTCCATACCCGACCTCGACCTCCGCCACATCTACGAGTCCGGCCAGTGCTTCCGCTGGGAACCGCTGGGGCAGGATACATACCGCATCCCGGCTTTCGGGCGCACGCTCACTGTACGGCAGACAGACGGCGTTTTCGATTTTTCCTGCGGCGCCGGGGAATTCGACGCCCTGTGGCGCAGCTATTTTGATCTGGACACCGATTACGCCGCCATAAAGGCACGCGTGGCGCCCCGGGACGCATATCTTCAGGCCGCCGTAGCCTATGGCTGGGGCATGCGCATCCTGCGGCAGGACTTGTGGGAGGTCATCGTCAGCTTCATCGTCAGCCAGAACAACAACATCCCGCGCATCCGCAAAAACCTAAGGGACCTGTGCGCCATGCAGGGCGGCGCCTTCCCCACGCCCGTTGCACTGGCGGCGGCGCAGCCGGAAACGCTGCGCGCCCTTGGCCTGGGCTACCGCGCGGAATACCTGTGTGCCGCAGGCGCGCACTTTGCACAGGCGGACGCGCTGGATGCACTGCGCGCCATGTCCTATCCGGAAGCGCACACGGCGCTGCGCGCCGTAAAGGGGGTTGGACCCAAGGTAGCGGACTGTATCTGCCTGTTCGGTCTGCATCATGTGGATGCATTTCCGGTCGACACCCATGTAAAACAGATCCTGTCCGCGCATTATCCCAAGGGCTTCCCCTTCCGCCGCTACGCGGGCTGTGCGGGCATTTTGCAGCAGTATATGTTTTATTACGACCTGCACGGCAGCGCGCAGGCCGCCCCGTAACACGCAGC
>ERZ857984.1061-NODE-1061-length-25653-cov-12.008829_pt1 | contig 25653 bp, 24 predicted proteins | sample MGYA00519914_ERZ857984 | MGnify/ENA primary metagenome ERZ857984 (study PRJEB31778, sample SAMEA3449417) | human gut metagenome | biome: human gut; feature: human-associated habitat; material: faeces | place: United Kingdom | collected 2010/2012 ... | reverse complement strand
AACGGAGAAGCAATCATGTCAGCAAGTTACAAGAAACTTTTCAAACTCTTAATCGACAGAGAAATGAAGATTAAGGATTTGGCCGAACAAGCCGGCGTCAGTCAGGCAACACTTGCGAAAATGAAGAAAGACGGAGCAAGTGTCAGCAGTGACGTACTGGTTAAAATCTGCACGGCCCTTAAGTGCACAATGGACAACATTGTGGAAATAGTTATTTCCGAAAAATAAAAAGACTGACGAAAGAATAAGGGGATGTGAAAATGGCAGAAAGAATTAGAAACATACCATCGCCAGATATATTGATGAATTCACTAAGGTCAATTGGCTACTCCTTCCAAACGGCCTTGGCGGATATTATTGATAATTCGATATCAGCGGGAGCAAAGAATATATGGATTGATTTTCCATCATATGATGCGGGCAAATTATATATTACCATTCTGGATGATGCTGAAGGAATGGATGATTCTTCTTTATTTAATGCGATGAAATATGGAAGTGAACGTAATGACTACGGTGAAAACGATCTTGGGCGTTTCGGTATTGGATTGAAATCTGCATCTTTATCCCAGTGCCGGATATTGACTGTTCTGTCAAAATATGCTGGTGAAGTAAAAGCATATCGCTGGGATCTTGATGAAGTATTATTGTCCAAAGAATGGGAATGTCTGAAACTAAATTCCGATGAAATAAGAGAATGTCCGAATTTTGAAAGACTCAATTCGCTTGAACGCGGGACTATGGTTGTATGGCAAAACTTTGATATTGCTGCACAGAAAGCCAATGGCCATACGTATGAATATCTGTCTGAAAAAATTGATGAAAGCGAAAGTCACCTTGCTCTTATATTTCACAGGTTTATGAACAGGAGCTCGTCTCCAATATCATTTTACATAAATGGTCGGTTGATCAAGGGATTGGATCCGTTTCTCGAGGGAACGCCCAATCACAAGAGAAATCTTAAAACTGACGAGGGAAAACCGGTTGAAATATCTGCCAGCTATTCAGAAAAAGGGGAGAAAAAAACTGCCCTTATAAAAATTCAAACGTATAATCTGCCTCATCAGAATGATTTATCAAAAGAGGATATAGAATATCTTGGTGGAATGGAAGCGTTGAAAGACGGTCAAGGATTTTTCGTGTACAGAAATGATCGTTTGATTATATATGGAACGTGGTTCGGTTTGTCCTCAAAAAATGTTAATGCGGAGTTGTATAAATACGGGCGCATCAAAGTGGATATTCCGAATAAACTAGATTATCTTTGGGATATAGATATCAAAAAGCAGAGTGCCGTTATTCCGAAACAGATAATAAATTTATTGAGAAAATCTGTAATGCAGGTATGCAGAGTTTCTGAAAAGAAGACCGTTAAACGAGCCCGGCTAAGCGAAGATGAATCGAGTGAAAGCATATGGATAAGGACACCAAGCAGAAATGGTAAAGATTTGTTTTCCGTTAATCATAATTCTCCGTTTATACAACAGTTTCTAGACTCCTTCGGTGATAAAGAAAAAGTTCAGATTCTGAGATTGCTTGATACGATATCATCTCATTTACCGTTTGATGATATTTATGTTTCGGTATGTAATAAGACGCAGGAGGCTGAACTGTCAGAGGAGACGGAAGACTCATTGGTTTTGTTGGGTGTTGAGCAATTTAATCAGATTAGAAAAATCAGACAATGTGAGGACAATGTTGCGTTTGAGAAGCTATGTAAATATCCGCCATTTAATGATGAAAAGATCATTGAAAAGCTGAAGAGGAGATTGTTTGATGATTGATAAAAAAGAACTGATCGAAACATATATAAGGTTATTCGGGTCGCATTATCAGGCTACAAAACTGTTAAATTCGTCAGTAAAGATCGATGATGAATTTATATCCGTTTTCTTTGATCAGGTGCTTGATCAGTATGGGGAAAAGCTTGCAATAACCGACGTTGAAAAGGATGAAATTGTCCGGAAGATCAAATCTCAGTATTGTATCTGGCAGGATGAGGGTGCCGCTTTGGTCGGAGATTATGAGCATGATTTTCAATGGTATGCTAAACTGCAGGAAGATGCTGATTATGAGGAATATTACTGGCCAAGATATAAAGCTCATTTGCAGAGTAAAAATTTCAGTGAAAAAGGAATTTCAGTACTTGAAGAAAATACCTTGCCAAAACTGATGTCGTACATTGGCAATCCGAATGAAGACAGCGCCTTTTCTATCCGCGGTCTAGTTGTCGGAGATGTTCAGTCTGGTAAAACCTCAAATTATTTAGGACTTATAACAAAAGCGGCTGATGCCGGGTACAAAGTCATTTTTTTGCTCACCGGTACTATCGAGAGTCTCCGTCGTCAAACGCAGAAGAGAGCAGAAGAGGGTTTTATTGGCTATGATTCTGTAAATGCAGAAGATGTAGGGGTCGGAAGGGGTATTCATACTCCGAAGGCTTTCACTAGCCGTGATAATGATTTTACAGGGAAAAATGATCAAAATACTACATACCGGATTAACGACAATACTTCGGAGCCTCCGATGATTTTTGTCATAAAAAAGAACGTATCTGTTCTAAAAAAACTGTATGCCTCTCTGAAAAACATAAATACAAGCGGCGCTGTAACGCAGATACCGGCTCCCATGCTGATGATTGATGATGAGGCTGATAATGCAAGTATAAACACGAATAAGCAAGATGAAGATCCTACAAAGATCAACAATTACATCCGCAAGATACTTAAGCTGTTTGCGAGAAACACTTATGTGGGATTTACAGCGACGCCTTTTGCAAATGTATTTATCGGCTATAACACTCAAGATGAAATGCTGGCTGATGATCTGTTCCCCAGACATTTTATTTACTCGCTTGAAGCTCCGGACAATTATTGCGGAGCAACAAAATATTTCTTTAATGAAAACAGTAATGTCCGTTTTATCAAAGATCACAATGATCAGCTGTTTCCGTTAAGGCATAGAAAAGAATGGGTAGGGACAGAACTTTTCAAGTCTTTTTATCACGCTATCAATGTCTTTCTGCTGGCAAATGCCATCAGAGACGTCAGGGAGATCGATAAAAATACCCATCGCTCTATGCTGATAAACATGTCGAGGTTTACTAAGGTTCAGTTTGTTATTAAAGACATTGCGACGGATTACTTTGACAATATGAAGCGTGCTGTTAAGCAGAACTGTCGCTGCAGAAAAGAAGATTATATGAAGAACCCCTACATCAGTTCACTGTATAATTCTTTTACAAAGGAATATGAAGGAAACAGCTGGAACGGGAGATCTGCAACTTGGGATGAGGTTTTCTCAATATTACCCGAATCAATTAAAGATATAGAAATCGCAGTAGTTAACTCTGCCAGAAATTCCAGTAAAGTAGATTACTCGAAACATGAAAAAGACGGATTGCGAGTGATTGCCATAGGCGGCCTCGCATTATCAAGAGGACTGACGCTTGAAGGATTGTGTGTAAGCTATTTTTACAGAAATACTGCGACCTTCGATGTTCTGATGCAGATGGGACGCTGGTTCGGGTATCGCGATGACTATGGGGATCTGTGCAAAATATTCCTTACTGAATTTTCTTATCACTATTACAGAGAAATCAGCGAATCAATTGATCAGCTGAAAAAAGATATCCGTACGATGGGTGCACAGGGAAAGCGGCCTGAAGATTATGGTGTCCGTGTCCGGAACAATTCGGAGGAAATGGGTATTACAGCAGCGAATAAAATGCGAAATACAAAAGCAAAGATTGAACGCAAGTCTTTTTATGGAAATGTTTTTGAAACGCCGTACCTGCACCGTGATCTGTCTGTAATTGCTGAAAATATTTCGCTTGCAAAAGAATTTGTTACTGAACTTAAGTCTGATCAGAAGGATTCTTTCGTAAAACATCCTTACTTTAGAGATATTCCGGCAAAGAAAGTTAACGAGCTTATTAGCAGTCTAAGAGTTCACGAGGCGAATGAAAACTTTGATACAAAGCAGATCAGTCGCTTTTTACAGAGCCACAATGATATAAATTTTGATGTTTTGGTCATGGGGGGAGACAAGGAAAATGTTCCCATTGATTTTTCTCCGCTTTTTACCGATACCTGTGTAAAAAGATCTTTTGACGTCGTTAACAGGGACGAATACGTTAATCAGCAGATAATCCGTATTAACGGGATTCGCGCGCATTTGTGGGGACCTGCTGATACAGCGAACGGATTAAGTTCTGAAGTCAGAAAGAAAGTTGCGACAATGCATGGCGGAAAAGCAAAAGCGCAGGATTATATGGTTGAAGGACGCAATGCATTGCTTATCATTTATTATATTCAGCCAAACAATGATGATGTAGATATTGATAGTTATTATACCGCTGAAAATTCTGTTGATGACGTAGTACGGGCTCAAATCGGAATGCTTTTGGATATGAAAAAAAATAAATTGCCATATTTAATTGGTTTTGCCATTGGTTTTCCGAAAAAGGAAGGGGAAAATGATGACGCGACAAATTATATAGTGAACAGAACCTGCAATTATTATGAGAAACAACATCAAGAAGATTACAATGATTATGGAGAAAAATGATGAACATCAGCGAAATAAGGGAAAAGTTTGAAGCAATAAAAACAAATTCAACCTATCTGCGCGTTAACGAACTGCATCCTCTTGAATTGTATCTTGGACTGAATGAACAGGGGCAGAAAACATTAAGATATAACGGCACATTCAACCCTGTGAATATTTTGGGCAATTCTCTTCTTGTGATTAAACAAGTAAGGACGTCTTTGGGATACAGTATTCTGTTTTCTTTTAATTCGAAAGAAAACTCAACGTTGTTTTACAAGCTGTGTGAAGACATTATAAACCAAACTGAAAATTGTACGGTGCAAAATGGCTATGTTGAGATTGTGAACAGATATAATCTTTGGAAGAAATTGTTTTATGGCAGAAAGGATACTCTTTCCGAAGAAGAAATACAGGGACTGATTGGCGAGCTGCTCTTTCTGCGTGATACGATTATTAGGACGTATGGAACAACTGCTGGGTTGAATTCGTGGAGCGGTCCGGAGCCGACGCATAAGGATTTTTCAAATAAAAATGATTGGTTTGAAATCAAGTCAATCTCAAACAATAGATCTTCTGTAGTCATTTCATCTGTAGAACAGCTTGAATCAGATGTTGAAGGGAAACTAATCATATTCCATATGGAAAAAATGAGTCCGGAGTTTAAGGGATGTTCCTTGAACGCATTGGCTACGGAAATAATGACATCGTTGGCATTGGATACGGACAGAGACCTTTTGGCGGATAAACTTGCGGAAGCCGGGTATGTCTTTAATGAAGTGTATGATAACTACGTTTATAATGTGGTAAAAGTGGAAACGTACAGGGTGACCGAAGATTTTCCGAGAATCAGGTACGAGAATCTGCCCCGCGGGATAATAAAGGTAAAATATGAAATTGAATTGTCTTCTATAGAAAAATTTAGGGAGATATGAAGATATGGAAATCACATATGAAGAGTATAAAAGTGAATATCTTGAAGACATTCATCTTGAAGCGCAGATAGAAGGAACGACATATAATGACTATTTTCTTACGGACATGCTTGGCAAGCTTGTCGCGATGGGGGAAATAATTGATCCCCTGCCTATGGTTGTAAATAAAAAGGGCAGGAACAATCGCATTATGTCCTTTGACGCGCTTGCTTTTGATGAGGCAGATAAATCCGTAGTCCTCATTTCAAACGAATTTAAGGATTCTCTGTTAGAAACGTTGACGCTTACGGATATCAACAGAATCCAAACAAGAATGCTCAATTTTCTGGAAGAGGCGTTTGAGGGGACGTTAGATAAATATTTTGACCTTTTTGATGACGTTTTGAAGATAGGGAAAGATATCGCTAGAAGAATGCATATTGACTATGTTAATCTTGAAAACGACGAATCCATTGATAAGATCAAACTAATTATTGTTACCAATCAGGATATCAGTAATGCGGTCAGAGAGGTGCCACCCTTTGTATTTCTGAATAAAAAAGTTAGTTTGAATATATGGGGTACGCAAAGATTATTTGAGTTATATCAGTCTGGCAGAGAGCGCGAACCGATTATCATCAAAACTGAAAAATACGGAATTGATGGAATTCCGTGCATAAAAGCTGAAATGGTTGATAATGTCGATTACGACGCGTATCTTGCCATTGTGCCGGGAGAATTTTTGCATAAAATTTATTATGAGCACGGACCTCATCTGCTGGAGGGGAATATCCGGGCATTCTTGAGCAACAGAGGAAAAATCAATAAAGGAATAAGAAATACAATAAGAAAAGAACCCACTAAGTTTTTTACCTATAACAATGGAATTGCCTGCACAGCCTCAAAAATTGTTTTGTCGCCTAACGGACATAGAATAGTTGAGATAGAAGATCTCCAGATTATTAACGGAGGGCAGACGACGGCTTCGCTTACTTCAGCGGTATTGAAAGACAAGTTGTCGTTGGAAAATATATTTGTTCCGATGAAACTGACTGTAGTCAAGAACGACGATTACGATTCTATGATACAGAACATATCTAAGTATGCAAACAGTCAGAACACCGTGACAGATGCAGATTTTTTCTCCAATCATCCTTTTCACAGGACAATGGCGTCATTGTCCGTCCATACTCCTGCCCCGGCTAAAGACGGGAGTCTGCATGGTACATACTGGTATTATGAGCGGTCGCGCGGGAAATATGAACAAGAACAGTTCAAACTTTATAAGAAAAGTGATATAGAAAATTTCAGAAAGAAATATCCTAAAAATCAAGTTGTAAAAAAGGAAGAACTGGCAAAATATTATACTGCTGCTGAGCTGTTGCGCCCGGATAGAGTCAGCGCCGGCTCGCAGAAAGTCATGAAATTCTTTGCTGAGATAATTGACAAGAAGTATCAGACCCAAAGCGAATATTTTAATACAGAATTTTTCAGAAGATGTATTTCCTATACGATTCTTTACAGAGAAACAGACCGTATTATCAATAAATCAGACTGGTACAATGTTGGTGGATATAAACTGAATCTTGTTCCTTATACCATCTCAAAGATAATAAGTGCAATACCGGAAGGATTTTCATTGGATTATGATCGTATTTGGAAAAAACAGGAGCTATATTCGTCTTTGACCAGGGAAATAAACAGAGTGGCACAGATGACCAATGAATTTATTCAGAAGTCATATGGCGTTATTGTTACGGAGTACTGTAAAAAAGAGGAAACATGGAAAAGATACAAGGAAGTTTCGTTGAACTTTTCAAAGGAATTTATAGATGATCTGATGCCTTTGGCTGTAATGGAAGAAAGTATGCAGGCTGAAATTAAGTCGGAAAAACTTGGCAAAGAACTGAATGTTGAAATGGAAATAGTCACATTAGGTGGCGAGTATTGGCGGAAACTGATTGCGGAAGGAATTAAGAGGAAGATTCTTTCGCCAATGGAATTGGATCTGCTGAATATTGCTGCTTCTATCGATACAGCTAGGCCTCGTCTTGCTACACCAAAGCAGGCCAAATTGATTTGGAAAATACGACAGAAATTAGAAAATAGCGGAGTGCTTGTTTAATAAACAAAGAGTAAGAAATAATGAAAGATATTTACAACATTGTTGAACTTTTCAGTGGTATAGGCAGTCAGGCCCGCGCATTGAAAAACATAGGAATAAACATTAAAGTACAGGCAACATGCGAATGGGATATGCACGCATTTATTGCATATGATGCAATCCATGAAAGCACAGAAAATTTACAGCAAGTAGAATCTTTAAACAAGGATGAGTTGATAGATTTTTTAAGTCAATACACGTTAAGTCATGACGGGAAAACACCAATGTCTTATAAAACTCTTTGTTCTTATGATATAGAGATTTTGAGAAGAATGTGTTCTGCCATAATAAGAACAAATAATTTAGTAGATATAAGCTCTGTTACTGGCGACAAAATGCCGAACAATGTAGATATACTTACATATTCGTTTCCATGCCAAGATTTGTCTAATGTAGGTGCTTTTCATGGTTACAATAAAGGGATAGATAAAGGTTCTGGTAGTCGTTCTAGTTTGTTATGGCAAGTTGGAAGAATTCTTTCGGAAATGCAACAGATGAAGAAGCAAGTGCCTAGATATCTTTTGTTGGAAAATGTTCCAACCTTGTTATCAGAGAGACACTTTCCTAATTTTAAGTTATGGATTGAACAACTTGAAGGACTGGGATATATAAGTCATTATGTTAGAGTTAATGCGAGACATTATGGTATTCCACAAAATAGGCCAAGACTGTTAATGTTAAGCGTGTATGTCGGAGATAATACAGAGAAAGAAGAAATAATAAGAAAATATTTTGATACTTTAACAGAAGATAAGATTATAGAAGACTATAAAGATTCTAAATACTATAACCCTAAAAAAATAGAAGATTTGTTACGTATACCTAAAAAGAAAAAGTCTCAATTATGGCAGGAGGCTTTTGATTGTACACCAAACGACACTCCATCAAGAAGAAAAATTTGGGAGAAAAACCCGCAGATAGTTGATAAAAATGGGAAATTGTTCGGCGAAGAGTTCATTAGAACAATAACAACGAAACAAGATAGGCATCCAAATTCGGGAAATATCTATTTTGATAGTGGCGTGGAAAAACGTGGGAAGTTTAGATATTTGACTCCACGTGAATGTTTGCTATTCATGGGGTTTGAGGATGAAGACTATGATAACCTTCAAAAGAGTAATTCTGTACAAAGAGGAAGAAGTTGTTTGTTTCCGAGGGATAAGATAATAAGAATGGCAGGCAATAGCATTCCAGTTAAAATGTTAGAAGGTTTCTTTTATCAATTATACGAAATTGAAGAATTGATGAAAGAAATATAATCTTATTATTCTAAAGAGGGATTAAATGGTAAGTAATGATACAAAATATACTAGCATTAATGAGACATTAAGAGCCGCAGGAAAAAGTGTTTTCGTAAGATTTTATTATGATTTTAAGGATACTTCTATTTCTCAAGAAGATTTAGCAGAAAAGTTGTTTTTGGAAAATCCTACAACGACGTCTAAAAGGCAAGGCTTTAGAATTCCACGTGCAAGGCACATTTTTGAAACAGGTCAACAAATAGAAGCACTAAAAATTATTATAACGAGTAAAAAAGTTAATGGAGAAATAATAAAACTTGCTAAAGAGATTTTAGAAAAGGAACAAAAAAGCGAAATTATTAAAAAAGATATAGAGGACGAAGATTTTCTTTATAAGGTCAATAATGCCATAGTATACGGAGGGGATACGAGTTTTGAATATGATAATTCCCCTAGGCAGCCAAAACAAAAAACGGAAGAATTGTCTGCAAAATATACTAGAAGTCAAAAGGTTGCAAGAAATGCTTTAATGAAAGCAGATAATTTGTGTGAGTATGACAATAATCACTACGTATTTACTAGAAGAAATAGCGATAAAAAATATACTGAACCTCATCATATAGTTCCGCTATCAGCATCAGCAGATTTTCCAAATGTTGATTTAGATAGAGAACAAAATGTTGTGTCATTATGTAGTAATTGTCATAATATCTTACATTATGGTGCAGATTTTGAAAAAATACTAAAACCATTATATGAGAAGAGAAAAGAGTTGTTAAAAGCTATAGGCATAGAAATTTCTTATGAGGAATTAAAGAAATATTATTAAAATGGTAGAAGTTGTTGCGGCGCTTATATGGGATAAGGATAAGTTTTTGATATGTCAAAGACCTGCTAATAAAGCACGAGCCCTTTTGTGGGAGTTTGTTGGTGGCAAGGTCGAGAAAGGCGAAGCAAAAGAGCAAGCCTTAATCCGTGAGTGCAAAGAAGAATTAAATATTACGCTAAACGTCGGTGACGTTTTTATGGAAGTTGTCCACGAATACCCCGATATTACTGTGCATTTGACTTTGTTTAATGCAACAACAGCCGAAGGCGTTCCACAAAAAATAGAGCATAACGATATAAAATGGATAACACCGACAGAAATTCCCAATTACGATTTCTGCCCAGCAGATGAAGAGATATTAGAAAAAATTAAATTGATCTAAAATCATGTTGAAAAACAAAGGAGAAAATGCATGAAATTTCCAAATTATTTTCCAGAAGGTTGTCCGCCTAAAGACGCAATTTCAAAAGAAGAAGTTGTATATAGAATTTGCAAAAATGATCCAATTACGAGGGAAGATTTTGCTTCATATTACGAATTGGGTAAAGGTAAACGTGATGTTAAACATTACGGGGTTTCAGTATTTTCAAATTGTGGAGAAGCAAAAACGATTTGTTTAATGCCTAACCATAGACAAGAATTTGTTGCTAAAGGGAAAACTGTAGAAGAATGTGGTGTAATTAAGTCTACACCATCCAACAAGAATTCATCGCATATAACTTGGTGGTTGTATGAAGAGGCTAGACCTCAAGAGCATTTTAACGCAATAAAGGAGAACGGAAATGAATAAAAAAATAGTTTTTACATTAGAGAATGTTGATTATTATTTGGATATGGTGTATTTAGAATACGAACAACCAGAATTGTTTTCGGTAGTAAATGCTGTAGGGACATCTTTTTTAGTGTTATTAACAAATGAAGATAAGTGTACATGGTTAATGTCTCCAATTTCCACAATAAAATTAAGAAAAATGGAATATGGGGAGATAAATATAAGAGAACCATTCGTGAATCCTGAATTGGGTTATGTATTGCGTGTGAAACTATTAGAGGATAATTATGTTGTAGAAAAGTTAAATCCAAAGAATATTGAAGAAAAAGAACTTCCATGCGAAGAAGCTAGAATGAATTGGGATAATATACCAGTTCCGGGTGTTGCTGATGAATTAATGGAGATGTCATATAGACGGCAAAAAGAAATTTTCGATATAAGGATTATTTCAGATAAAACTCAAGACCATACAATTGGCTCAAAAGAATTAGGCTCTTTATTGCTTGTTATGAATGAGGTTGTTACTAATGTGGCAAAAGCATATAATAGAGATTTAGGCAAAAAAAGGGGGTTGACAAATGGTTGTGGCTTGAGGTATGTTGGCAGTTATGCAGGTTCTTTTGGCATAAGATTGGAAGGAGAAGAATTTATTAATTTAACTGATGAATCTAAGTTAACTCCTGTATTAAAAAGATTATTTGAAATGTTAGATAAAAAAGAGAGAGAAGAAATAGCATGTATGGTTAAAGAATCTTCTTTTGATTACACTAAGGCTTTTAGAAAGCTCTTAAAATATTCTAGTGACAATAATGCAACATTGGATTTTTCGTACACAACGCCGTATGCCATTACTCAAAGAAAAGCTTTATGGGAAAAAGGTTTTTCAAAAGAAACATTGATTTATTTGGATCAATTAATCAAGGACGAAGTAAAAGAGGAAGAGTATCTTGGTGATTTAATTTCGGTTTCAACTAAACAAAATAATTTTGGTTTTACTACTGACTCAAATGAAGAGATTTATGGAAAGATAGATGCTTCGTTAAAAGAGCATGTTTTCAAGGTAAAATGTCGTGCAAGAATAAAAGTTCAAAAATCAATAAAAATTACAAACGCAAATGAAACCGAAGAGAAATATAAGCTTATAGCAATTCAAGAGATTGAAGGTTAATTTGTAAGTTTTTCGCAAAGTAATATTGAATAATTGTCAGATGTCCAAGAATTGGGACATCTGACCGCTACTATTTTTAGCGAAATTTTATATAATATACGGCATAGGTTGTTATATTTACTATGATATAATAAAGGCAAGCAATAGAAGGGTTAGGTAAATTATGAAACAAGGGTATAGAATTATTTCAATAGAAGCGGCGGATATTTATCGGCAAGAGCAGGAAAACGGCGTTAGCGTTGGGTATATAATTCCCGAAAGTAAAAGTGACGCCTATTTTCGTTTGTTCAAATATATTTTGACTATTCGCTTGACTTAATCGAGCTTGAAAAAACCTATAAATGTATTTTCCGTAAAAAGTTTTTTTAAGATAAGAGCGAAAACGAACATATTCTTGCCGTAGTTAATATAAAGTTTAACTAATGTATAAACCCGAAGAGGGGGGGATCCATTAAAATCAAAGATTTGAGTTCCAAACAAATAAGCCACCGATTCCTCGGTGGCTTTTGTTATGAAAACAAAACAAATATAACAAAGCATTTTGCCTGCGCCGACGCTTTTCCAAAAGCGGAATGAATGCAAGCGTTGCGAGCGGGCTTGTCCCGCGCGCACAACAAAAAGCGGCTCAAAACATTTGTTTATACAGTTGTTTTTTTCGAGAGTTATAATTAGTATAGAAGAGCAAACAACTTTATTGCAAAAAACATATACGTATGTTATAATTTTATTATAGACAAAGAATAGTTTGATTAATGATTATTATTTGGATTTTTTCATTTATGACGATTCTCATAATTGAGAGAGTTTGTAATAAAAAATGTCGATAAAAGAGATTTTAACAATGGCAAAAAAGATAATTTACACTATAGGTTATACAACATTTAGTATTGATGATTTTATTAAAGAAATTAAAGAACTTGGAATAACTTGTATAGTTGATGTAAGAAGTTTTCCTAGGTCTGGATATTACAAAGATTTTGACTCTGACGTTTTAGAAACTCGCTTAAGGAAAGAAGGAATACTATATAGAAATTATGCATATGAGTTTGGTGCGCGTCAACAAAACAAATCATTATATCCAAATGGATATTTAGATTTTGAGCTTTTTTCAAAAACGGAAAACTTTATTCAAGGCGTAAAAAAGCTTAATTTAGGAATTGAATTAAATCAAACATTTGCTTTGATGTGTGCAGAAAAGGACCCTTATAATTGTCATAGATGTATAATGGTTTCTCGATTCTTGCAAGAATATGGTTTTGAGATTATCCATATTGTAGGTCATAATCAATTTGTGTCGCAAAAAGAAATTGAAGACAGACTAATAAATGAATATTTTCCCGAACATAATCAATACTCGTTGTTTTCTGAAGAAAATTTAAGCGATGACGAATGTCTTTTATGCGCATATCGAGAAAGAAATAAAGATATAGGATTTAAGATAGAGGAGGAATAAAATGAAATTATACACAATCGGATTCACACAAAAAAATGCGAGAACGTTTTTTAATCTTTTAAGAGATAACAACGTAAAGACTGTTGTTGATATTAGATTAAATAACACATCGCAATTGGCAGCATTTGCAAAGGGCGAAGATCTAAAATTTTTTTTAACGGAGTTTTGCAAAATCGAATATGTACATGATATAACATTTGCGCCGACGGAAACGTTATTGAAAGATTATAAAAACAAGAAAATTTCTTGGTTTGAATATGAAAAAGAGTTTAGTCGAATTATGGAAGGACGCAATATTAAAAACTACATTATAAAGAATTATTCCAACAAAGATTCGATTTGTTTGCTTTGCTCGGAAGCTTTGCCTAATCAATGCCATAGAAGACTTGTTGCTGAAATTTTTGGTGAGGTATTTGAAGACGTGCAAATTATTCATTTGTAGAGGTTAATATGAATAAAATACGAATGATATTGATGACAAAGTCTTATAAGCATAATAATTATTGTGTTGCGGGATTTGAATTGCGAAGCGGAAAATGGATTAGATTAGTGTCATCAAAAACATTAGATAACGCAATTAAAAAGGAAGTAATTGATGATCCCCCGAAAAAAGAATGTTTAGATGTTATAGAAGTAAAAATTATTGAACGTGTTCCACTGAATTGTCAAACAGAAAACTGCTTAATTAATGAAAAAGATCCAATATCAATAGTTGCAAAACTTCAAATAGACGATATATTAAACAGTAAATTTTTGGATGATTATGATTTTATTTTTGGAAATGGCGATAAATGTATTTCCGAAGACGAAGCAACAAAATTAGATTATTCGCTGACGTTTGTACTTGTGCAAAGTTTTACAGTTGCAATTAATTATAATGATGAATATGGTAAGTGGATGAATAAATGTTCATTTAGGTATAAGGGGAGATTATATACCAATATTAGTCTAACAGATCCGGAATATTGTAAGGAAGAATATAACGGAAAAAATTTTGGTAATGTTGCATTGGTGATGAGTTTGCCCGCAGTACCTTATGAAAACGATGGAATGTATTATAAATTTGTAGCAAAGGTCTTTGAATATCAAGAACACCTATGGTTTTATAATAATTGATAAATACGGAATATATAGAAATAAGCCACCGAGCAATCGGTGGCTTTTGTTTTTATGTTATATAATATTTAGTATCGTTATTAAGTTATTCTTATTAAAATTCTTATTGAAAATCAAATAAAAGGGGCGGATTGTTTGATTTAGTGCAATAATGCGGTGCTTTGATAAATTTTTTGCGGGAATTATAAATTTTTTGTATAATTATGTTGACTTTTGCAGTTTAGTTTGGTAAACTGAACGTAATTTTTTAATAAAGGAATTGATAGGATTTTGGAAAAATTAACCAAAAAGTACGGACTGCTTACCGCGATTTGTATGGTCGTCGGCATTGTTATCGGTTCGGGCGTGTTCTTTAAGGCAGGAAAGGTTTTATCTTTCACAAACGGAAATATCGGAAAAACTCTGGCAGTCGTTGCAATTGTCGGCGGGATAATGATAATCTGTTCACTCGTATTTGCGACGCTCGCGCAAAAGCACGAAAAGGTCAACGGCATTGTCGACTATGCGGAAGCGACTCTCGGGAAGCGATACGCATACTATGTCGGCTGGTTTATGTCGACTATTTATTATCCGACGCTTACAAGCGTACTCGGCTGGATTTCGGCGTCGTACACTTGCTCGCTTTTCAACATTCCGTCAAGCACGGGCGCACAACTTGCGCTGGCGGGGGCATTTCTTGTTGCCGGGTTTGCGGTGAACTCGCTTTCGCCGAGGCTTGCGGGCAGATTTCAGGTATCGGCAACGTTCATTAAACTTATTCCGCTTGTACTTATGGGCGTAGTCGGGTTAATCGTGGGGCTTGTCAACGGCAAAACCATCGACGCATTCAAGGCGAACATCGTGACGGAAGGTCTTGTCAACGACGGCGGATTTTTCGCAGGCGTAGCGGCGTTTGCGTTTGCATACGAGGGCTGGATTGTCGCGACTTCCATAAACGGCGAATTGAAAAACGCGAAAAGGAACCTGCCGATTGCGCTTATCGTGGGCGCGATAATCATTATTGCGGTTTATCTTTTGTATTTCCTTGGGCTTACGGGCGCGCTGTCGACCGAAGATATGCTGAAAGTCAACGCGGGGCAGGTGAGCGGATCGCTGCCGCAAAACGCATTCACGGCGTTGTTCAAGAGTCCCGCTTTCGGCACGATTATCATGGTGTTTGTCATCATTTCGTGCCTTGGAACGATGAACGGTCTTATGCTTGGTTGCTGCCGCGGATTTTATTCGATTTCCGCGCGTAACGTCGGACCGAAACCCGGTATGTTCGGCGAATTGAGCAAGGAAACGAATATGCCGCAATCGTCGTCGATTCTGGGGCTTCTTTTGTGCTTCGTATGGCTTGTGCAGTGGGAATTCTTCTTTATGAATCCGACCGGCAAAATCCCCGCTTTCTGGTGCTGGGAATCCGACGAAGTGTCCATCATAACGCTGTATGCGTTCTATATCCCCATTTTCATCGCAATGATGGTGAAAGGGAAAGACCTTAACGTCGTGAAAAGGTTTATTTTGCCGACACTGGGCGTTGCGTGCTGCTGCTTTATGTGTTTCTGTGCATACGACGGATACAAGGCAAACGGACAAATCTGGTCGTATTTAATCGTATTCGCGATTATAATGTTTGTCGGATTTTTCTTCTCGGAAGACTTCAAAAAGATTGTCGAAAAAATTAAAAAGAAGTGCGGCAAGGCAGAAGTCGTTGGGGACGCCGTCGCTGCTGAAATTGCGGAAGGTAGCGTCGATAATTTCGTTTCCGAAAGCGACGAAACCGAAAACGCGGAAAGTCCCGCAGTCGATGAAAATCAGGCGGAAAACGATACGGAAACCACCGCATAATAAAAACTGCGTTTCAAGGAGCACCGAAAAGGTGCTCTTTTTATTGTCCCGTAAACGGTACATACGATGTCATATAAATATATTGTAAACAAACAGAGGTATTTATAATGAAGTACGAAGAACTTAAAAAACTTAGCACAACCGATTATGAATCGGAAATAAAGAGTTATAAGGATATTTATCAGATAAGTCATACTGACTTCAAAGATTTATCTTACGATGAAGCAAGACGGAAGGCGTTTGATTTCTTAAACGATAATAATGTAAGTGTTACAACGATAAACGGGATTATGGAACATATATTATACTGGGCACAGTTACTTTATGACGACTATATTAGAAATTATATTGTGAAAAATAAAAACAAAGTTCAGACAAAAGAATGGCAAGGGTGGGAAGTAACGTTGGACGTACTGTTAGACCCATAATACAAAATTAAATATATATTTTTCCTTGAAATTTGTGTTGAAACCTTTATTTTTATTTGACTTATTTCGTTGAATAACGCCGCCTAAAATGCTATAATAACCACATAGAGGTTAAACTGTTTTTGAAATGAAAGGGAAGATTTTAATAAACGCGTATCTTGACTCGCGGGAATATCTGTACGAGGCGGAAAGGCTTTTTGAAGAGTTTGAAAAACTCGGCGTCGATGTGTCTGTCGTGCGCCTTGACGAATATCCCGCGATAATTTCGGACGGAAAGATAAGTATTGACTTTTCCGCCGACTTTTTCGTGTATCTCGACAAAGACAAATACGTCCTGACAATGCTTGAAAAGTCGGGCGCGAAAGTGTTCAACAACGCGCGCGCAATACAGACCTGTGACGACAAAATGTCAACTTATATCGCGCTGTCGGACAGCGGCGTGCCTATGCCGAAAACGCTCCCCGGGATCTTGTGCTACAACCAAAACGAAAAAATCAAGGAAAAAGCCGTTGAAAAAATCGAAAAGGAACTTGCGTATCCGCTTATCGTGAAGGAATCGTACGGCTCGCTCGGAAAGCGCGTTTATCTTGTAAAAAACAGGGAAGAACTGCTCATTACGCTTGAAACGGTGAAAACAAAGCCGCATTTGTTGCAGGAATTTGTTGAAGAAAGCAAAGGCCGAGATTTAAGAGTTATCGTCGTCGGGCAAAAGTACGTCGGCGCGATGGAAAGGTTTTCGGACGTCGATTTCAGAAGTAACGTCGGCGCAGGCGGCAAAGGAAGAAAAGCGGACGCGTCGGACGAAATAAAGAATCTTTCCGAAAAAATCGCAAAAATCCTGAACCTTGACTACTGCGGCATTGACTTTTTGTATAAAGACGGCGGCGTTACCGTTTGCGAAGTCAACTCCAACGCATACTTTTTCACGTTTGAAAAGGTAACGGGTATAAACGTTGCGAAGATTTTTGCGGAATACATTTTGTCCGTACTGAAATAGAACAAAAAAAAATCAAAACGTAAGAGAATATGCGAAAAATTCGCATATTTTTTTGTAAAATAAACCAAAAATTATTGTGAAAACCGCGCTGAAAACCTTATATAAAACCTTGACAACGATATGAAAGTTTCGTATAATTAAATTAAGGTCAAAGAAAGTCAAACTTTCAAAAGGCAATTATGAAAATCAGCGACGTCATCGAAAACTTCATAATCGAGGTTATGGGGGACGACAAGTGTGCGGAAATCAGCCGCAACGAACTTGCGTCCTATTTTCAGTGCGCGCCGAGTCAGATAAACTACGTCTTAAAAACCCGTTTCACGACGGAACGCGGCTTCAACGTCGTCGGTCAACGCGGCGGGGGCGGCTTTATCCGCATTGAAAAGTTTGACGCCAAAGCAGACGGATATCTTGAAAGTATTTTGCCGTCGCTTGAAAATCCGACAAGTTACACCCGTTCCAAACAAATCATTTGTCATCTTGTCGACGACGGCGTGATTTCCAAGGACGAGGGCAATTTACTTTCGGCGGCAACCTGCGACAAAGCGCTCACCGCACCGCAGCACGTCGCCGACGTCATCAGAAGCAACATATTGAAAGAAACCATTATACAAATATTAAAGAGGTAATTATGCGAAATTCAGGCGGCCGGATTTGCGACGATTGTCAAATGCGCCCGGCAACGACACTTTCCACAATCGAACTTAACGGAAACGTATACGAAGTCGCGCTTTGCGACGAATGTTTCCGAAAACGCAACGCGGCGAGCGCGCCCGTGTATCAGGCTTTTATGCAGCAGGAGCGGGAGTGCCCGATATGTCATACCCGACTTTCCGAGGTGGAAAACAGTCAATATCTCGGTTGCAGCGAGTGTTACAACGTGTTCCGCAGCGAAGTCCTTAACAACATTTACGACTTGCACAGGACAAGAAAACATATCGGAAAACGCAAAAAAACGCCGCGCCGCAACAAGACGGTGGGGCTGTCCGACGTCGAAAACATGCGCGAGCAATACCATCTTGCGAAAGACGAAGGTCGCTTTGAAGACGCGGAAGAAATACTTGACTTTTTAAGAGGTGCCGACGATGACAAACGATAATACGAAAAACGTCGTGGTGTCGTCAAGGGTACGCCTTGCAAGAAACGCCGCGAAAATTCCTTTCCCGCAAAAGGGAATCACCGTGGAAGAAGTCGCGTATCTTGTGAAGTGCGCCGACAAAGCCGCCGATTTCGAGCATCAACTTGTGTTTATGTCCGACCTTCGCGACGTTGACAGACAAGCCCTTGTCGAAAGGCATCTGATAAGTCCCGACCTTGCGAAAAAGGATCTGGGCGCGCTGCTTATTTCGGACGACGACAGCATTGCGGTAATGATCAACGAAGAAGACCATATCCGCGCGCAGTGCATCAAAAACGGGTTCCGTTTGCAGGAATGCTACAACGCAATCGACCGCTACGACGACAATTTAAGCAAGGTTATGGACGTTGCGTACGACAGCGAATTCGGCTATCTTACGGCGTGTCTTACGAACGTCGGCACGGGAATGAGAGCGTCGGTTATGGTGTTTTTGCCGGCGATGACTTTCACGAATATGATTGAAAATTTCCTGCTTATCGCAAAGGAAAACGGGCTCACTTTCCGCGGCGTGTACGGTGAAAGAAGTAACCCCGTCGGGTGTATGTATCAACTTTCAAACGCGCGCTCCATAGGTCTTACCGAAAGCCAGATAATCGAAAACGTGTCGGGCGTCGTCAGTGAAATGTGCGCGTCCGAGCAAGGTTTAAGACGGCAGCTTTTGTCAACGAGAAAAGACGAGCTCACCGACAAAGCGTACAGGGCGTACGGCATTCTGAAAAACGCAAGAATGTTGTCGTCGGGCGAGTTTATGGAACTTGTCGCATATTTGAAACTTGGTATGGCAATGGACGTAATTGAGTTTAACGACGTCAAAACGCTTGATAAACTTATTATTGACGCACAACCTGCAAATCTTGTAAAGATTGCGAAGTCATACAGTCTTAATGCGGATCAGCGCGATCTGGTGCGCGCCGCGCTTGTAAGACACACCCTTGAAAACTTGAAATAATCGGAGGCAACTATGATACAGGACAGTAAAAACGTACAAAAAATCAAACAGGAAGCGTACAACGTCGCGACGCAGACGGGCGGCGAAATCGGCAGCGAACACTTGCTTGCGGGTATCGTCGTTATCGACGGCTCGATTGCAAACAATTTGTTGAAATTGCACGGCGTTACTCTTTCAAAAATTCAGAATTGCTTCCACGCGGTGAGTTTGAAAACCGAGCCGTATTATTCGGTCAGGACAAAGCGCATTTTGTCGAACGCGCAGGTTTTTGCCGCCGAATGTGGGGAAGACGTCGTAGGCAGCGAGCATTTGCTTGCCGCAATCATTTGCGAATCCGACAGTATCGCATATACGATTCTCACGAATTCCGCGGATAACTTCGGCGCGCTTCAAAACGACGTTGCAAACGTTCTGGACGAGGAGAAAAACAGAAACTTTTCAAAAATGGAAAGAAACGCCGCTGATTCCGGCGACGAAAAATTGAAGGACGCGCTGGATAACGTCAATAAGCGCATCAGAGGTTTCGGCGTCGAGGACGATAAATCCTCCCGCTTTAAAAGCACCGACCAGAAATCGCAGGGCGGCGCGCTGAAAGAACTGGAAGGCTTCGGAATCGACCTTACGCAAAAAGCGAAAGAAAACAAGCTCGATCCCGTCATCGGCAGAGATAAGGAAATCGAAAGGATAATCCAGATTCTTTGCAGAAGGACGAAAAACAATCCCGTACTTATCGGCGAGCCGGGCGTAGGAAAATCGGCGGTGTCCGAAGGGCTTGCGCTGCAAATCGTCAACGATCAGGTGCCCGACGCGTTGAAAGGGAAAAAAGTATTCTCCCTCGATATGGCAAGCATCGTTGCCGGCACTAAATACCGCGGCGAATTTGAGGAAAGATTCAAGGCGGCGCTCGACACAGTGAAAAAGGCGGGCGACGTGATATTGTTCATCGACGAAATCCACACAATCGTAAACGCCGGCGGCGCGGAAGGCGCGGTTGACGCCGCAAACATCTTAAAGCCTATGCTCGCAAGGGGCGAAATCCAGACGATCGGCGCGACGACTATCGACGAATACCGGAAATATATCGAAAAGGACGCCGCACTCGAAAGGCGTTTCCAACCTATCGTCGTGGATCAGCCGTCGGTTGACGACACGATTCTTATTCTGAAAGGTCTTCGCGACAAGTACGAGGCGCACCATAAGGTCGAAATCACCGACGAGGCAATCGAAGCGGCGGCAAATCTTTCGGACAGATACATTACCGACAGGTTCCTGCCCGACAAAGCAATCGATCTTGTGGATGAGGCGGCAAGCAGAAAAAGAATTTTTGCGTTCTCTTTACCCGACGACATCAAAAAGGCGGAAGAAAAACTTGCAAGCCTTAATTACGACATAAAAGAAGCGTCGCATAACGAGCAGTTTGAAAAAGCCGAAAAACTGAAAGTCGAAAGGGACAAACTCAAAAAAATCGTCGACGAAGGTCGCGAAAACTACGACAAGGAAAAAGCCAACGCGAAACTTTCCATCGGCGAAGAAGATATTGCCGAAATCGTTGCGGACTGGACAGGTATCCCCGTGTCGAAACTCACCGAGGCGGAAAGCAAACGGCTTTTGAACCTCGAAGACACGTTGCATAAGCGCGTCATCGGTCAAAGCGAGGCGGTGTCTGCGGTCGCAAGGGCGATAAAGCGCGCAAGGGCAGGCATTGCCGATCCGAAACGTCCCATCGGAAGTTTCATATTCTTAGGACCTACGGGCGTCGGAAAAACCGAACTTTCAAAGGCGCTTGCGGAAGCGATGTTCGGCGACGAAAACCTTATGATCCGCGTGGATATGAGCGAATATATGGACAAGTCGAACGTGTCGAAACTCATCGGCAGCGCGCCCGGATTCGTCGGATTTGACGAGGGTGGACAACTCACCGAAAAAGTAAGGCGCAAACCCTATTCGGTCGTACTCTTTGACGAAATCGAAAAGGCGCACCCCGACGTTTTCAATATGCTTTTGCAGATTCTCGAAGACGGCAGGCTTACCGACAGCCACGGTAGAACGGTAAGTTTCAAAAACACGATAATAATAATGACAAGCAACGTCGGCGCAAGCGAACTCAACAGAACGCAAAAACTCGGTTTCGGCAGCGAAAACGACTACGACGACGTGCGCGACAGACAAATCAACGCCTTGAAACAAGTGATGAAACCCGAATTTTTAAACCGTATCGACGAAATCGTGGTGTTCACTCCGCTTGAAAAGCCCGACGTCGAAAAGATTGCCGACATTATGCTGAAAAACCTTGAAAAACGTCTTGAAGACCACGGCATCACCCTTGAAATTTCGGACGAGGCGAAAGCGCACCTTGTGGACAAAGGATACGACAAGGAATACGGCGCAAGACCGATGAGAAGAACAATTCAGCGTCAGGTCGAGGACAGACTTTCCGAAGAAATCCTGAAAGGAAACATTTCGGACAACGGAAAGGTTAAGATTACTCTTGTCGACGGACAGCTTGATTTTTCGGAAGAATAAAAGTAAAAACAAAGGAAATCCACCGGGAAAACCCGGTGGATTTGCATTTTTGTCAATTTATCGCCGCGGCGTAAGCCGCTTTCTTAATAAATGCACTCGATAACGCCCACGTCGCCTTTATGACGTTTATAAACCACGTTTACCTTGCCCGTTTCGGGGTTGAGATACAGGAAAAAGTCGTGATCGAGAAGGGTAAGCTGATCGATAGCGGCGTCGACTGTCAGCGGTTTCAGCTCAAACTCTTTCGTGCGGACGGGTTTAAGTTCGGGAAGGTCGGGAACGTCGGCAAAATCGTCTGAAATCGCGCCGTTGTCGTGCGACTTATAGCTTTTTTCGATCTTCGTGCGGACTTTTCGCATTTGTCTTTCAAGCATCGGAATGACGACGTCCACGTTGTCGTAGATATTTTCGGAAGTTTCTTCCGCGCGGATCATTCTGTCGCCGAAATAGATTGTTGCTTCAAGGGTGTAGCGTTCGCGATTTTTCTCCTGAGTGCAGACAAATTTTGCGACCGCGCCGTCCTTTTCGATGTAACTGGACAATTTGGATTCGGTTTCTTTCTTGTCGAAATACTTATTGAGTTTTTCAAACTTTCTTTCGATGACCGATTTCAATCTGTCGGGTACGTTGTAGTTTCGTCCTATAATTTCAATACGCATAAATCAATGCCTCCTTATCTTGGACTGATTAAATTATAGCATTAAATCGGGCGCAATTCAATACCCTTTTCAAAAAAATAAACCGAAAATTTTATAAAATATTGGCGGAAGAATTTGCAAAACTTCGACATTTGATAAAATTTCGGGCGTATCGACACGTTTTTAATTGTAATAATTTTATATTTATAATATAATATGCTTTATGGAAATAGGAATCAGCACGGCGACGTACTTCGGAAAGTTGCCGACGGAAGACACTTTTGAATACATAAAAGACGCAGGCGCAAATATTTGCGAGGTGTTTATGGACACTTTTTCGGAATATACGCCGGAATTCGGCAGGCTTTTCAAGGAAAACTCCGAAAAGTACGGGGTAAAGGTGTATTCCGTCCACGCAAGTAATCTTAATTATGAGCCGAATCTCAACAACCCGACGAAGCGCGCCCGCGACGACTCGGAAGTGTTTTATCGTCAGGTGCTTGCAAACGGACGTCTTCTTAATGCAAAGTCGTACACCTATCACGGCGGCACAAGGCTCAAAAGACGTCAATATACGTTCGATTTTGAAAAACTCGGGAAAAGAATCGAGGAACTGTGCGGCATTGCAAAGGAATACGGCATAGATATGTCGTACGAAACGGTGCATTGGGCGTATTTCAGTTATCCGGAGTTTTTTGAAAACCTTGAAAAATTCAGCCCGAGCGTGAAATGTACGCTCGACATAAAACAGGTCATGCAGGCGGGGCTTAATTATCGCGATTTTCTTCCCGCGATGGAAGGGCGCATCAACAACGTGCATCTTACCGACTACGACGAAAACGGAAATATTCTGCGTCCCGGGAAAGGCGTCGTCGATTATTACGATCTTTTCTCGCGCCTGAAAGGCATCGGATACGACGGTCCCATGATGATCGAGCTTTATTCCGGCAACTACGACAAATACTCCGACGTGAAAGATTGCGTCGATTACCTTAACGATATTTTGGGGAAAGTTAAATAAAATCGAGAGGCTTTTTAATGAAGTACAACAAGATTGAAAACAAACTTAAATTTGATTACAACAATATGATGGCGTCTTATATCGGCGAAAACGGCTTCACCGAAAAGGATCTTGCCGAAATGAACGCGCCCGCAAAAGCCGCGTTCAACTTCGTTTCCGAAAACCGCGGAAAAGGCTGGATGGGCTGGACGGAACTTCCTTACAACCAGAAGGAAATCGTCGAAGATATTTTGGCAACGGCAAAAGACGTCAGGAAAAATTTTGACAACTTCGTCGTTCTGGGTATCGGCGGCAGCGCGCTCGGTCCCATCGCCGTGTATCAGGCATTGTGCCATCTGCATCACAACGAATTGCCGAAAAAGGTCAGAAAATCGCCGAAATTTTACGTTGAAGACAACGTCGATCCCGAACGTATGAACGCGTTGTTCGATATTATCGATCCCGCAAAAACCATGTTCAACGTCATCACGAAATCGGGCGCGACCTCCGAAACGATGAGCCAATACCTTATCGTTACCGACATTCTGAAAGAAAAACTCGGCGAAAACTACAAAAACAATATTATCGCAACCACGTCCGAAAACTCGGGCAACCTTATCAAAATCGCAAAAGCGGAAGGTTTCAAAACCTTTTATATTCCCGACGGCGTCGGCGGAAGATTTTCGGAACTTTGTCCCGTCGGTCTGCTTCCCGCGGCGGTGCTCGGAATAGACATCAAAGGCTTGCTTTCGGGCGCGGAATTTATGGATAAAACCTGCAATAAATCCGCCGCATCCAAAAATCCCGCTCTTATGGCTGCGGTCTTGCAGAATATCGCAATGAAAAAAGGCTGCAATATCTCGGTTATGATGCCGTACGCCGACAGCCTGAAATATATGGCGGACTGGTATTGCCAACTGTGGGGCGAAAGCCTGGGGAAAGCGAAAGACCTTGACGGCAACACGGTAAACGCAGGGCAGACACCCGTCAAATCTTTGGGCGTTACCGATCAGCATTCGCAAGTCCAACTTTACACCGAAGGTCCTTTTGACAAGGTGGTTACGTTTATCGCCGTCGAAGCGTTCAGAAGCGAACTGCTTATCCCCGACGGCGCGGAAGAATATCCCAACGTCAATTTCCTGTGCGGCGCGACGCTTGGGAAACTTCTGAATACCGAACGCGAGGCAACCGAATACGCGCTTATGAAATCGGGAAGACTCAATAATACGATTATCCTGCCCGAAGTCAACGCGTTTACAATCGGACAACTTTTGTATTTTTATCAACTCCAAACGGCTTACGAAGGCGCGCTTCTGAACATCGATACCTACAACCAGCCCGGCGTCGAAGAAGGCAAAAACGCGACGTACGCAATGTTTGACAGAAAAGGCTACGAAGCGAAAAAGGCGGAACTCGAATCACGTCCGCAAAAATCCGAAAAGTACATAATCTGACTATGAGCAACTTTTACGCATTGATAAACCGAATGAAATATATCAGACGTTGGTGTCTGATGCGCGCGAATTACGACGAAAACCTGTTTGAACACTCGTTTCAGGTGGCTGTCATCGCGCACGCTCTTGCGCTTATCAAAAACAAAAAGTTCGGCGGGAACGTAGACGCCGATTTCGTTGCGACCGCCGCGCTCTTTCACGACAGTTCCGAGGTCATAACAGGCGATATGCCGACGCCCGTGAAATACAACAATCCCGCACTCAAATCCGCATATAAGGATCTGGAAAAAACGGCGGACGAAAAACTTTTGTCGATGCTCCCCGATTTTTTGAGGGAAGAGTACGAAAAATATTTCAAAGTCGATATTTCAAGCGACGAAGGCAGGCTCATAAAAGCCGCCGACAAAATCTCGGCGTATATTAAGTGCGTTGAAGAAACCTTGTCCGGAAACGGTGAGTTCGCAATCGCGGAAAAAACCACGCTGAACGCA
>ERZ857984.1058-NODE-1058-length-25745-cov-5.192954_pt1 | contig 25745 bp, 18 predicted proteins | sample MGYA00519914_ERZ857984 | MGnify/ENA primary metagenome ERZ857984 (study PRJEB31778, sample SAMEA3449417) | human gut metagenome | biome: human gut; feature: human-associated habitat; material: faeces | place: United Kingdom | collected 2010/2012 ... | reverse complement strand
GCTCGGCAACTGTCCGACGACGATCTTCATCCGCTATTATGCGGTGTTGCCTTAAAGCTATTGGCTTTAGGTGACAAATTTATAACAACCTTTTCTGAGAGGTAATTATAATATGAATTCATTACAGATCATTGAAGAGAAACTTGCAGAAATAGCAGAAGAAAATGGTATTCTTGTTGATGATTATGACTTGAATCTAATAGAGTATATTCCTGACTCTATAACGTTTATTACATTTATAGTCACAATTGAAGAAAGATTCGACATTGAAATGCCGGATGATTTTATGTTAATTGAAACTCTTGGGTCTATTAAAGAATTGGCGATGATAATTGATGATATTATTCAAAACAATGAAAGCTCAAAATAGCAGAAGCTTGATATACAGTCATTGTTATTCTCTGCGTAACAAAATCAAAAAGAAAGGAGGGAGTTAAATGAAAAAGTTGAAAAAACCAGTAAAAAAGTTTCTTGCACCACTTGTTAAAGCTTATGCTGCAGGAGGAGAGTCCAATTCAAACCCCTGTACAATAACACAAAATGGTTGCCCATGCACTCCGGGGAAACAACGTTGCTGTAACTAAATTTTCATCAAAGCTTCTGCTATTTTGAGCTTTTATTAAATATTAGTTATGTTTTAGGAGAGTCTGATGATAACAAACGTATGTGTATTAGATAGCGGTGTTAATCTTAATCACAAAAGAATACATCCCAATCGACATAAATTTATTTTGTATGATGTGGTTGATAATGAAATAAAACAAGTTAACATACTAGAAGACAGAATAGGGCATGGTACTGCTGTATCTGCTATATTATCTTCGGTTAATGATATTCTAATTCATTGTTTTAAAGTATTTCGTGATGATATGGTGTGCGATGATAAAGCACTAGTTTCTACATTAAATTATATATATCATAACCTTACCTGTGACATAATTAACCTTAGTTTGGGAACGATCACGTTTTCAAACGAACTTAAAGAGGTTTGCGAAAAATTGTTTCGTAAAAATGTTATTATTGTTTCGGCCTTTGAAAATAACGGTTTGATTTCGTACCCAGCCGCATTTCCTTTTGTCATTGGGGTTGATTCGCATCTTGAATGCGTAAAAAATACGGATTTAGTGTATGTAGATGGTTCTGACATTGTTAATGTTTTTGGGTTTGGCAACATTCAGCGCATTGCTTGGGTTAATCCAGACTATATTTTGAACGAAGGAACTAGTTACGCTGCTGCAAATATTACTAAAATTATTTTAAATGGACAATGTCGTTCATTTGGCAAAGCGATAGACTTTCTTTCAAGTTGCACGGATAAACGCATAGAAATAAGGGGGGAAACTACCTTATCTAAAAAAAACTTCAGTATTTCAAAAGCTGTTGTTTTTCCACACTCTAAAGAAACTGACTGCCTTATAAACAATTTAGACAAACATTCCTTTGAGATAGTTGGAATTTATGATTTAAAACATTCTGGTAAGATTGGAAGAAATGTATCGCGCATCGAAGGAAAAGATTTAATTATAAACGACTTTAAGTCGTTGAATTGGAACAAAGAATTTGACACTATAATTGTAGGTCACTTGTCGGAGTATAGCAAACGATTACATTATGATTTACATACTGCTATTTTAGAAAAATGTGATAAATATAAAAAAAACATATTTTGTTTTGATGACCTTACTCTATATGAACCTATAAATTCAGATATCAAATGCTATTATCCTAAGGCTGTAAAAAGTTTTAAAAACGTAACATTAAACAGAATGCATTACATCAATTCACCTATTCTTGGGATTTTCGGAACAAGTTCTAGACAAGGAAAATTTTCTTTACAGTTATCACTTAGGAAAAAACTGATGGATAAAGGGTATAAAGTTGGACAATTAGGAAGTGAGCCGACATCATTATTATTTGGAATAGATGAAGTGTATCCCTATGGTTATGAAAACTCAATCAAACTCAATAGGGGTGAAAATATTTTATATATAAATCAATTGATGCATATGATAGATTCTAATTCACCAGATATAATTCTAGTTGGCTCACAATCAAACACGATAAGTTATTATTCTTACGATTATCATCAAATACCCGTTATGCAAAACGAATTTCTTACTGCTACGAATCCAGATTACGTTGTGCTGTGTGTTAATCCGTTTGATGAAAAAGAGTATATAGAAAATACTATAAAATATATTGAAGGACTTTGCAACTGCAATGTTATCGCATTGGCGCTTTTTCCTTTTGATTTTGAAAACGAATGGGCAAAAGCAGTGTCTAGACGAAAGAAACTTACTTGTGAAGAAATAAGCAGTATAATCAAAAAACTTGCAGTCGATTTTAAGGTAAAAACTTTTGTTGTTGGGAACAAAGAGAGTGAGGAAGAATTAGTTAATTATATAATAGATAAATTTGCAGGAGTATAATTGTTATGCCAGAAAAACATTTTGAGTATATAACGCTTTTAAATTCCTACCCACTCTTTGAAAATAAAAAAACTAACTTTGTGAGATACAATATGAACCATCCGAAAATATTGGAGTTAAAAAATAAGTATAACATTAATTCTTTATTTTCGAATGAAAGTTTTTCTAAAAATTTATTTTCTGTTATTAAATGGATAAAAGAATTAGTCCCTAATAAAACACATTGCGAGATTCTTAATAATGAAAATTTTAGCGGGCTGCAACTTTTAGATGTAAGTATAGCAAAAAACAATAGATTGAATTGTGCTGGCTATGCAAAGGTTTTTAATGATATATTGCTATCCCAAGGTATATTATCAAAATGTGTGTGGGGGTTATCGTCTGATTTGAGCGATAAAGAGTGTCATGTTTTCAACCATGTATATAATCCTCAAACAAATAAGTGGATGGTTATTGATCCAGCATTTGGGTTTTGTGCTATTGATAAAGCTTCCAACTATATAGATGTTAATCAACTAAGAAGATATGTAAAAAACCAAGACGAGATTTTTTGCAAACAAACAGAAACCATAGCTTACAATTCTGTTTTGACGAAAAGATATATGTCATATATCCCTAAAAATCTTTTTATGTTTGGAACTTTTAAGACAAGTGGAGCCATATACAATCCTTCGAAAAATCAATATTGTTATATTGTTCCTTGTGGGTATGAAGTTGATGGATATAGTTCTTTTATTTTCACTAACAATATAGGCGTGTTATACTAATAAGGTGGCGAAAATATGAAATTTAATGTTTTTAAAAATAACTTTTATATACTTAATTACTTCTTCAAATCGTCGCCGATATACACGGTGCTATATATTTTTTCGGAAATATGCAAAGCCCTTTATTTTGCAATATTTGTAGTTGTTTTCACAGAGATGGTTTTCAACAACATAGAACAAAATATACAATATTTTGATTATTTGGCTTTGCTGTTAATATATTTAGTGATAGCATTGGCGTTTTATCTTTTCAGCGCAATTGCCGAAAATTATATCATTCCGAAAATGTATTATAAAGCAAGAAATTATATTGCGGAAAATTTATATATTAAATCAACATCATATGACATAAAATGTCTGGAAGATGGCGATTATTATAATAGATTTACCATAGCCGCATCCGAAACCTTTGAAAGAGCAACCGAAACCTTGGATTTGTTGTGTGACTTGTTTGGAAAAGTTGTTTCGATAGCGATACTTTCAAGTTCTATCATTAATAGGAATTATGTTATTTACATTGTAATCTTTATATCTGTTGTGGTTGTGCATTTTATAAATAAGAAAATCAATCACCTTACATATGTTAAATACCAACAAGAAGTCCCGATAAACAGAAAATTGGGTTATATAAACAAAACCTTTCACCTAAAAGAATTCGCGCAAGAAATTAAAATGACTGAAGTTTCTCTCTTGCTGCTTGAAAAATTAAACGAGCTAAAAGCTGAATTTCTTTTGAGTGTTAAAACATTTGGGCTAAAACTTGGAGTTCTATATGGCCTTTGGAATGTTTGTTTTAATATACTGCCGATTGTGGCAATATACATGACTGGCATTTACTTATTTGCAGTTGCCAAAACATTGCCTTTAGGCACATTTGTTAGCTTTTCAATAGCTGCGACTGTTATACAGGCAAACTTGAGCGGAATGGTTCAACTATATGCTACATTCGCTGCAAATTCGCTTTACATAGATAATATTAGAAAGTTTAATTCTTTTGTTCCTGAAATTTGCGATACACCTAAGTCTGTTGTTTTGAAATGCAAAAACCCTACAATTACTCTCAAGGACGTTAGTTTTAGTTATCCAAATTCACCTGCATTTGTATTAAGAAATATCAACTTATCATTAAACTACGGCGAAAAAATTGCTTTGATTGGATTAAACGGAGCGGGAAAAACATCTTTGATAAAGCTTTTGCTTAGACTTTACGATCCTACCGAAGGATGTATAGAAGTCAATGGTGTTGATATAAAAAACTATTCGGTTACATCGTATCGGAAATTATTTTCCGTTATGTTTCAAGATTATAACACATATGCTTTGAGTGTAAAAGAGAATGTTTCTGTTGGGAAAGAATTGGATAAAAAAATAATTATCGATTCATTGGAACGGTCATTAATGAAAGAAAAGGTTTCCTCTTTTCCGCGTTCTTTTGATACTGTTTTGTCAAAAGAATTTGATATGCAGGGCGAAATTTTATCGGGAGGAGAAGAACAAAAAATATCTATGGCAAGATTTTTTGCTTTAGATAGCTTGATTGCAATTACTGACGAGCCAACAGCAGCTTTAGACCCGTTTGCGGCAAAGAAAATTTTAGATGAGGTACTCAAACATGTCGACAAAAAGACACTGATATATATAACACATACATTATCTCATGTGGTGGATTTTGATAAAATATATGTATTGGATAATGGAGAAATAAAAGAACAAGGGACACATCATGAGCTGATCAAACAAAACGGGCTTTATACAAAAATGTATATGGCACAAGCCGAAAATTTTCAAACAAAAGTGGGTGAATAAAAATGACCTTGCTGAAAAGTAGTTTGTATACCATGAAGGTCGTATTTAAAATATCGCCTTCTTATATGATTTATTGCTTTTGCTGGAGTGTTTTTACGGCGTTGTATAGATTGATTCTTATTCTTGCCATGCCAGTAGTGTTGGATGCAATTTTGGCAGGTGTTGCAATATCGACGTTAATAATTTCATTAGTGGGAATTTTATCGCTATCTTTATTGATTGATATAATATTTTCAATATCAGAATCATCGTACGCCTCCAAAAAAGAAGTTGTGATAAAAAACGCTTTGCAAAGAGAAATTTATTTTAAAACAATTGAGATAGACATACAGCGGTATGATGATCCGGGATTTTATAATGAGTTCATTTTATCAAGTTCGAATTATGGAGCGAAAGCATTAGAATTTATCCGTACAATAAAGATCCTGTTGCAAAATATGATTATTTGGTTTTTTACATCGGCGTTTATTTTACAATATGATTTTGTTGTTGTGCTATTGGTGTTATTTGCTTTTTTGGGCGGATTGATGATTAATATTATCTTTAAAAAAGCCTGTTTCAAAATGGATGTGATAACCACACCGCTGCGAAGACAGCGTGATTATTTCCATAGAGTATTTTATGAGCCGCGTTATGCGAAAGATCTGAGAATTCATGATGGATTAAAAAACACATTGATATCCGGTTATAAAAGAGCAAACAAGAATCTTTTACATGTCAATCTTAAAGCTGCGCCGAAATTTACACTGCTATATATTTTGCAGCATTATTTTTTTAGTGTATTTGTATATAAAGGTTTAATACTCTTTTACTTGGGATATCGCTTTTTCGTTACGGGAGATATAAATATTGCCGCTTTTTTTGCATTATATAATACAGTTGCGCCCCTGAGCGATATCTTTTCCAGTATTAAAAATTCAATTTCTGATTTTGCGAGCAACAGCTGTTATTTTAAGAAAATTAAAGAGTTTTTTGAAACGCAATCAATATTCGGAACCGAAGTGAACAAGAGTGAAATGGCCTCTTTGGAAAAAATAGAGGTTAAGGATTTATCATTTTCGTATATGAACGAATCGAAACGCATTATAGATAACATTTCTTTCGCCATCAATAAGGGTGACAGGATTGCTATTGTAGGACAAAACGGTGCGGGCAAAACAACATTAATAAAGCTGCTCTTGAGATTATATGACTATAATGAGGGCGAGATTTTCTATAACGGAAAATGTATAAGAAGTTTAAGCCTTGACAAATACAGAAAAGGCTTTTCTACAATATTTCAAGACTATAAATTATTCGCTTTTACGGTGGAAAATAATGTTTCCATGACTAACGACAGCGACGAAAGCCTTGTAAGAGAAGCGTTGACTACAGCAGGCATAGGTGAGAAAATTGAATCATTAGAAGCCGGGATTAAAACATATGTTACTTCTGAATATGAAAACGGTGTTGATTTTTCGGGAGGTGAAAGGCAAAAAATAGCCATTGCACGAAACTACTACAAAAAAAATAAAATAATCATTTTAGACGAACCATCGGCCGCTTTAGACGCTCTTTCGGAAAAGAAACTATATCAAGATATACTTGATAAGACTGATGATACTGTTATTTTTATATCACATCGTTTGTCTACGACAATTAATTGCAAAAAGATCTTTGTGCTTGATAAAGGCAAAATTGTTGAGCACGGAACGCATGAAGAATTGCTGCTTGCCGATGGTATATATAGTAATATGTTTAAGATTCAGTCGCAAGGATACCTTAATGACATTAAAACTATAAAATAAAAAGGCGAAATTTAAATTGTAAACAAAGAAAAGATTGTTAATAACATTATTAACCGCTCAATTGAAGCTAGTATTAGCTCTGAGCGATATAGTGATTTTGTACACACATAAATCTATATAACAGTCTGTTGGAGTTTGCTAAAACCAAGGGTTTCCATGAAGGTATTTCGCTTTTTCCAATTTTTTTAGATGATATTCCTTCTGAAACAGAATGTTATGATTTCGTTATCGTACACATGATTGTACTTTTTGCAATTTTAGAAGATTAATCTAAATTCAAAGTCAATAATTAAATATGTTAAGCCAAAAATTTAATGATAAACCGCGAAATCATTTGACTTCACACCTCGCCATAAAGCGAAACCATAAAATAGAAAGGCAATAAGCTATGGCTGAATATTTCAAAAGCAAAGAATATTATCCCGTATTGCTCTATACCGGCTTTACAGAGCGTGAACAAGAAGATATGCGATATTGCACAACCGCTGAAAAGTTTAAAAGGGATCTGCAACAGATGTTGGAAGCAGGATATAGGCCTGTATCCTTAAAGAAAATTTATCACTTAGAGCATACCGCTAAATATTTTTCTATTGCTATGACCGGAGGCTATGGCGACAATTATACTGTGGCATTCCCTATATTAAAGGAATTGAATATACCTGCTTCCATTTTTGTATGTACTGATCTTATTGGGAAAGAGAGTTACCCGGGCATTAACCCGTTTACGCCGCATTTTGGCTGGAAAGAAGCACAGGAAATGCGGAAATCAGGTGTTGTTGATATATATGCCATGTGGCATCCATTCGACCAAGAGAAGGAGCTACGGACGGAAGCAGCTGAAAAGATCAAGTTTTTGAGCCAAAATTTAGGTTCTGATGATACCGGTTTTGCATTTTACTATGGTAATATTAATGAAGCTGCCGCATCTATTTTAAATGAATTAGGAATAAAAGTAATCCTGTCGGATTGTTCCAGTCAATCCCTAAATAACATACATAAAGGGATTTTGTCATCCACAAACGTGGAATATTACACCGAGGTTTTGGATGCTATTAGCCGACAAAAAGCTTTATATGAAGATCTGTTGCAAAAAGAAGCCGAGACAAAAGAGGCCCTCGTACAAGTAAATATAAAAAGAATATATGATTCCTTTAATCAACCGTCTATAACGCTCCCCGTCAATAAACATCCGATGATACGCAATTATCTGCGGCATGCTTTTCCCTTTACTATCTTAGAAACAGAGCGCCGCGATCGAGTAGAACGGTTTGTTTTGAATGAGTATATTGAAACCGTATATACGCCTGCCTACGATTGGTTTGACTATCATAATACGCTGTATACGCATTGGGATTGCCTACGTTGTTGTACGATTACGCGTGACATCCTAAAGGCAAATCATATTGATGTTATTGAGTATGTTATAAATAGCATGAATGAGGGCTACTATTGCGATATATGGTTGGATACTTATTATATTCCTCAAAAGCCGGGATATATGAAAGTCCATCAAACGCACGGTTTGCTTCTGTATGGTTATGATAATACAAAAAAGGCTTTTTCCGCTTTGTCCTATACAGAACGTGCACTATATGAAGAACTTGAAATATCTATATATGATTTCGCAATGGCCTGCTCCAGCCCATATTTTTGGGAATTGAATCTTCTGAAACGAAATGATGGCTCCCCTATTGTATACAATATTCACCTCCTTCGGGATCGTCTAAATCGATATGTCCATTCAGTTTTAGAAGATGACCATGATCTGAATTATACTAAAAAAGATTTGGGGAATTATTATAATTTTCACGCATGCGAATATTTTGCTGATTCACTATATGACCGCGCAAAAGCACAAGGATATATCCATCGAACTTCCACCTATGGTTTTGCAGAACATAAAAAATGCATGGCGTGGAGGATTCATTATATATGTGAACTCGAGAAATTTTTAACAGCCGATTTTGATGTGAATGCGTACAAGATGGAGACAGAAAAAGATTGTGAATTTTTAGTAAATATAGGCTTGAAATATAATTCTACAAAGAATGATCGGTCACTCTTAAAGGCTTCCAACTGCGCAAAGGAATTGGTGCGTCAAGAAAAGGAGGCAATTTTATGGCTCATTGATAAAATTGATGAGAAATATGCTGACCTCGAGAAGTATAAACGTATCAGAAATTAAAATAGGTTCAGCTAAAATGATTCGTATTGCCTATAGACTAAAAGCGGGAGCACGCATATGATCCACAAGAACAGAGCCCTGTACATCTTCCAGTACCTGTGGGAGTACACGGACGAGGAGCATCCGGCGACTACGAAGGAGATCATCGAATACCTCGCTTCCATCGGAATCTCCACCACGAGGAAGACGGTGGCGGAGGATGCGGCGGAGCTGCAGAACAGCGGCTTCGATGTTGTCTGTAATCGCAGCCGACAGAACGAATATTTCATCGGTTCCCGATATCTCGAGCTTGCCGAGTTGAAACTGCTCATCGATGCGGTGCAGGCGGCAAAGTTCATATCACCGAACAAGAGCAGGGAGCTCATCGGCAAAGTATCCGCGCTGGCAGGCCCGCATCAAAGCGCCGAGCTGAAACGGAACCTTTTTGTGGACGGCAAGGTCAAGACGGCCAACGAAGCCGTCTATTATGTGGTGGATACCTTGTATGCGGCGATCCAGAAGAAAAAAGCGGTATCCTTCCAATATATCGAGTATACTGCGCACAAAAAGAAGGCGTTCAAGCATAACGGACAGATATATGTCCTATCTCCATACGATATGGTCTGGAACAACGATGGATATTATGTGTTCGGCTTTTCCGAAAGCCACAGCAGGATCGTCAAATTCCGTGTGGATCGGGTATACCGTACAGTCATTCTTGATCAACCATACAGGAAGAAGCCGGAAGGGTATGATCTCTCCGAATACTGCCGTAAGGTATTCTCTATGTATGACGGAAGGTTTTGCACCGTGGAGCTGAAATGCGAAAACGCACGGATGAAGGACATCGTAGACCGTTTCGGTGAGGATGTGGAAACGACATCGTTGGACAGCGGGCATTTTGTTGCCGCAGTTGAAGTATCGGTTAGCCCTACTTTTTATGCTTGGCTCTTTACATACGGCGCTGCAATACAGATCCTATCGCCGGATAATGTACGGAAGGAATATGCGAACCTGCTGAAAACTGCATTACAGCAAGCAAAATAATGAAACCGAGCATTGGGATGGGTTCTAAAACGCCCATCCCGATTTATTTTTGTAAAACCTATTGCGCAAAGAACTAATGTTCGTGTATAATGCGCACATACAGCATGTGAAAAACAACCAGCATTCGTAGAACGGGGAGGGATGTCAAGTGATTCGAATTTGCAAGCTTGAAGAAGGGATAGATATCACCTATGACTATGTCCGCTGTCCAAGCTGTGGGAAGGGCAGACTGTGCGACAAGCCGCGAGGAACGAAGGTGGCTGTTCTGAGAATCGAGGGCATGGTGCTCGATCATGTGGTGGTCAAGTGTCCCAAATGTTCGGCTCTCTATCTCGTGGCTTCTGAACAGTAACCGGCATAAAATTTCATAGTGGAACGATGTCTCGTACATTGCCCATCCGCCGGACATACCGGGTGTCGTCCCGGTGAAGTAAGCCGGGAAAGAGCCTGCATCCGCCGCAAAGCGGCGAGAACGGGGACGATCGAGTTAGGAGCATGACAGACAGCTTTTTGAGCTGTAAGGTCATGCTCTTTTTTTTACACGTGTTTTTCCTTGACCTTTCCGCTTGAAAAGCGGAAAGGACGTTATGCTTCTTACAAACTGGCAGCCCTTTGTTGCCGAGTACCCGTGAGATCGGATTTTGTTTTGCGTACAAAATCTGAAATTTTACGGAGGAAAGGCAAATGTCCAACGAATATATGGTTACGGTATTTAACACCGTTACAGCACGGTATGAAGAAATCGCAGTTTCCAAAGAAATCTACAACGAATATCGCCGTGGAGAGTGGCGGATCAGCAAGAACAACGATAAGCACAGCACAGGTGAAATCCCCTTTTGCGCGCTGACCGGCGGCGAGGATGGAGGGTATGAAAACTTTCACGAATTTGTAGATACAGAACATACCGTGGAAGCGATGCTGGCCAAACAGGAAGAACGACGGCTTGCCCGCCGCGCCTTGGAGGCGCTGTCCCCCGTTATGCGCAGACGTTTTCTACTGCATCATGCCGAGAAACGCACAGCGAAGGAAATCGCAAAAATGGAAGGCGTTTCCGAGTACAGCGTCAAAGAATCGCTTAAGCTCGCCAGAAAAAAACTCGAGGCTTTTTGGAAAAAGTTTGATTGAGAGACCCCTCGAAATCTGGTTTTTGTTCCTATACAAGCGAGAAAGGCAAGCACCCTTTCCTCTTGTCCTTTGACCTTTCGGAAGGACAAGCGTCCTTTGACAACTGAATTGTACAGCGCATTCTTTACTTTCCTTCTGCTGTCGGGAAACCGGCAAGCCGAATGAGCGGGGCGTCGGATAGGCGCTCCCGACTCAGTCGGTGCGGCGCAACCGCATCGAAGGCCATGACAGGCAGAAGCATTAAAGATACTTGCGTCCAGTCCTGATGTCGAGCGTTGAAGCATGGAAGGACTTCCCGCCGAGTCAAATGACTTGATGGGGAGAGGGGGAGAGGAGGAGTGGCGGAGCAAGCGGGCTTTTCGCCGTTGGGCGGAAACGATCCAGCGAAGTCACTCCGACGATGTGAGCCGTCGCAACAAAGGAGGGCGCCTCGGAGTGATCCTCGGAGGGGTGAGATTCCCATGAAGGCCAAATGCATGGCCGGAGAATGCGTTCCCGTAAAGGAGCAACGCGCGCATAAGCGCGCGGCTCCTGCATCCGAGGGGCGGCGTGGTTCAAATATCGGATGACAAACGCAAAACGATTTGACGGCACAGGGGCATGGGCTGCTCCTTTGCGGCATCCTTGTCCCTGTGCCTTTACTTATGATTCTTTCGGAGGAAACAAAATGGAAAATATCAGGAGAGGCGAAATCTATTACGCCGATCTGTCTCCCGTGATCGGGAGCGAGCAGGGCGGCGTTCGTCCGGTTCTCGTCCTGCAGAACGATGTCGGGAACCGATTCAGCTCCACTACCATCGTGGCGGCGATCACATCCATACAAAAGAAGAACAGACAGCCTACTCACATCACCCTTGACTACGATTTTTTGGAGTGCGCGTCCACCGTTCTTTTGGAACAGCTTCGCACCATAGACAAACAACGGCTCACCGATTATCTCGGCAGCGTCGATGACGAGGATATGGAACGGATCGAAGCAGCCATGTCGGTCAGCCTCGGCTTCGGAGGCATCTGCTGTGGGTAGAAAAGATATCCCTAACGTCGTCACCTTTTATCTTATCGTCGCCTTTTACGAAAGGCTCTTGGAAAACGGTAAGATCGACCGCAGACAGTACGAAAAAGCCTGTAAAAGCCTGGCGGTAGAGCTGAATTGTAAACATTTCGTGTTCTGAGCCATTTTCTCTGGACTTTTCGGCTTTTCTGCTTATTGTATTGGTAAGCACACAGAACGAAAGTCAACCGTAAAGGAGGTTCCCGCTGTGCCGGATGTCATCGTCATACAACCGTCGCAAGCTTTTCAAAACAGCGTTCGTCGGGTTGCCGCCTATGCCCGCGTATCCAGCGACTCGGAGGATCAACTCCACTCCTATTTCGCGCAGATTCGGTATTATACCGACCTAATCGGCGAGATGGAAAACACCGTATCCGCAGGGATTTATGCCGATGAGGGTATTTCCGGCACGCAGAAGTGCAAGCGGACGGAATTCCTGCGGCTGATCCGAGACTGTCAGCGCGGAAAGGTCGACCGCATCATCACCAAATCGGTGTCGCGCTTCGCGAGAAATACGATTGAAAGCCTTGAAACGGCAAGAATGCTCAAAGACCTCGGCGTCAGTATCTGCTTCGAGGAAGACCATTTGGATACCGCTACGATGAGCAGCGAAGCCCTGCTGACACTGAAAAGCGCAGCGGCACAGGCCGGTTCACAGTCCATTTCGAAAAATATGAAGCTCGGCGTCCGTATGAGGATGAAAAACGGTACGTTTATCACCAATATGGTCCCCTACGGATATGATTACCGCAATCAAAAAATGGAGGTCGATCCCGAAAAGGCGGAGCTGGTCCGTAGAATATACCGGGAATATCTGGAGGGCTATGGCATACAGACCATAGCCCTCCGGTTAAATTGCGAAGGCGTTCCCTACGGATCGAAAGCCAAGATGTGGCATACAAGTCAGATCCGGAGTATCCTCACCAATCCCAAGTATGTCGGGGATATGATCATGCAGCGTACCTATTCTGCCGATACCTTCCCCTATACGCGAAAAAGGAACCACGGCGAACAGCAATGGTATTACAAGCACAACACCCACGAAGCCATCATCGACCGGGAAAGCTTTACACGGGTGCAGGAACTGCTCAGATGCAAAAACGAGCGGCATAAAAAGCCTGCAGCCATAGGGGAAAAGCCGCTCCTGTGGAGACGCCTGATCTGCGGGGAATGCGGTCACATTTATCAACAAAAGGTGACGGGCTGCAAAACCTACTGGGTCTGCTATTATCACAAGCTCAGCCGGTATTACTGCGATGCCAAACCGATTTCGGAAGCAGCGCTGCAGAGTGCCTTCTGTGCGCTGTACAACAAGTTGAAGGGCAACGGCGACCAAATCCTCGCTCCCGCCGTGGAACAGCTTCGCGCCATGCAGGAACGAAGAAAAAAGGAGAACCCTCACCTCGGGGAGATCGATCGGCAGATCGCCGATCTCGGGGAACAGAATCTGCTCCTCTCCAAGCTGAAAACCAAGGGCTATATGGACGAGGAGGACTATTTCGAACAGAAAATGGAACTCGATTCGTCTCTCGCGGAGCTGCGAAAGCAGCGCCTCCTGCTCGTGAAAGAGGCGGATAGCGACGATACACTGGACAGCTTGATTGCGTTGCAAAGCCTCCTGCAGGATGGACCCGCACATATGACGGAATGGATACCGGAGATATTCAAGGCACTCGTGGCAAACATCACGGTTTATCCGGACAAGCTGACCTTCCGCCTGTATGGCGGATTGGAGCTGTCCGAAAACATAGCGAAGGAGTTTCAGGACAATGGGACATAACCGATACATTCCTTACGGATACCGCATCCATATGGGGAGTGCGCTCCCTTCTGAAGAAGCGGAAATCGTGAGGCAAATATACACCGCCTACCGAAACGGCGAGTCCTTTCAGGGGATTGCCAACAGTCTGCGGGAGAACGGCGTCCGATTCGACGGAGAGCGCTGCGACTGGAACAAGAACCGGGTAAAGCGTATTCTGGAGGATGAACGCTACATCGGAAAGAGCGGATATCCGACCCTCCTTTCTGAGGACGAGTTCCGACAAGTGCAGGCCATCATCGCTTCCCGCCGCCCGCGGGAGTATATGACGCCCGCGGAAACAGCGATACGGAATCGGGTCCGCTGCGCAGAATGCGGGAGGCGATTCAAACGCTTTGCCGCCAGCGCTGCACGGGTGTGGTGGAAATGCGAAGAAAAAGAGTGCCGTACCGACTTCAAGATTACACCGGATATGCTCTTTCACGCCATAGCAAGCCTTATCGATATGGTGATCGACGATCCCAAGCTGCTGACTGTGCCGGATGATCCCGCGCAGGGCTTCAGGCCCAACACCGAAACCGTTCGGGTGAACCATGAAATCAACCGGTTGCTTGAGAAACCCGATGCAGATCGACAAACGTTGACCAGCCTGATTTTGAAAGGGATATCGGTACGGTATGCCGCCTGCGGCGCAGATTCCGCGCCATATACCACGGAAAAGCTGAAGGACGCAGTCGCAATCGCGGAACCGACGGGACGGATACAGCCGGAGCTGATCGAAAAAAGCGTATCTGCCATTCTGGTGGCTCACGACGGCAGGATACGAATACGGTTCATAAACGGGGCCGTCGTCAGCGGTCGGATAGAGCCGAGGAAGGAGAGAACATAACATGCTCACCATGCTGCCGCTCCCCGAAACAAAAGAAAGCACGGTCGTAGTGATCCCTGCCGATCCGTCGCTGGTACAGGCCCGTGTAGATAGAGCGTACCGGCAGCTCCGGGTCGCCGCCTATGCGCGGGTTTCCACCAAAGAAGAAGAACAGCAATCCAGCTATCAGGCGCAGAAACAGTATTACACCGACAAGATCAACGCCAACCCGCAGTGGACGCTGCAGGGGATTTACGCCGACGAGGGCATTACCGGGACCTCAACGAAAAAGCGTGCGGACTTTAACCGTATGATCAAAGCCTGCAAGCAGGGCAAGATCGATATCATTCTCACGAAATCCATCAGCCGGTTCGCCCGGAATACGGTGGACGCCTTGCAATACTGCCGGGCGCTGCGCGCGCAGAACATCGCGGTCATATTTGAGAAAGAAGCCATCAATACGCTTGAAATGTCTGACGAAATCATCCTCACGGTGTTGAGTATGATCGCGCAATCGGAAAGCGAATCCCAAAGCCGAAACGTTGCTATGGGCATCCGGATGGGGTACAAGGCCGGAAAGGTACCGTTCAGAAAACACCTGCTCGGGTACCGCAAAGGGGACAATGGTGAGTTCGTCGTTGTGCCGGAGCAGGCAGAAATCGTAAAGGAAATCTTTCGCCGCTATCTGAAGGGAAGCAGCATTCAGGATATTTCCCGCTATCTGGAAGAACGGCGGGTTATGTCCCCGAAAGGCTCCTGCAAATGGAGCACCTCCACGATCCTCTCCATGCTGCAGAACGAAAAGTATGCAGGTGACGCCTTGCTGCAAAAGACCTTCGTACAGGACTGCCTATCCAAGAAAGTCATTCGCAACAACGGAGTCCTGCCGATGTATCTGATCCAGAACCATCATGAGGCCATCATCGACCGCATCACCTTCAACCGTGTGCAGGAGGAGATCGCCCGCCGCAAGGGAAAGCGGAAGGTATCGGATAAAGCCATCACGGAGCAAAGCAAGTATTCGAGCAGGTTCGCCCTGACGGAATTGCTCGTCTGTGGGGAGTGCGGAACGCCTTACCGCAGGGTAACATGGTCGAGGAACGGGAAGAAAAAGATCGTGTGGCGCTGCATCAGCCGTCTGGACCACGGTACAAGGTACTGCCATCATTCCCCCACGATAGAGGAGAGCCTTCTGCACGGGGCCATCGTGCAGACGATCAATGACCATATGATGGAGATCACCAAGCTCATCCCACTTGCCAAGCGGCATCTCGAAGCCGCCATACAAGACGATGAGGCGGCGGAAAAATTCCGCCTGCAAAACAAAATCAACGAGCTAAAGGAGCTTCGCAGACAAATCGTCGGACAATGCCGTACAGAGGATGCCTTCGACCGATATGAGAGCCAATTCCAACAGATCGCCGAGGAGATGAAAGAACTGTCCGATTTGCTTGCCACCGAGGAGCAGAAATGCCAAACCAGTGAGAGCGTCAATCAGCAGCTTGACGAGATTATGGAGCTGACCGAGAACGGAGAGTTCCGTATGACCGAATATGACGACCGCTATGTGCGGATGATGGTCGAATGCGTCAGGGTGAACGACAAGGATTCCATCACAGTGATTTTCAAGGGCGGCGTCGAGGTGGAAGCGATGCTCTGGAATGATATGGTGTAGGGGGGTATGACCCCATTCTGCATAGCCTGTCCTTTGATGATGGCATCTGTTCACAGTCCGCGGGGGAGCATATCTCCTCTACAGACTAGTGTTTTGATGCATTGAATGATAGATATATAGGGGAGAGTCTCTTATCAAAAGTGGAGAATTGAAGATAAGAATATATGCTGTTTGGCTACATTTATACTACCGAATATACACCAGAAGTACACAAGAAGCTATTCTAAAACTTTATGACTATGGTAATAATAAAATATGTGGCTTTTCGACAACGTAATATTGTGAATATACTTGACAAATTCTCACTATATGGAGTATATTTATATACAAGATACAAATGAGTTTCCAATAGCCAATATTTCATGTCCCTGTGTAGTGAAAAGCAGTTCAAAACAGATGACCGGAGAAGGAGAATGGAAATGAAAAGGAAAAGCTTATCTCTGATCGCAATCGTATTGACCGTCTGTTTCACAGTATCGTCGTTTCCGCTTCAGGCGCTGTCATTAGGCACCTTGTCAGCGACTGATTCGGTGTCCGATAGTGAAAGCTCAGACATTTTTGTCGTGGAAGAAGACATCACCAAGCGCGGGGAGTATGAAAAGCACTTCCTTTGCTCAGACGGAACCTATCGGGCCGTGACCTACGCCGAGCCCGTCCACTACTACGATTCCTCTACCAGCACGTGGCAGGACAACGACGTTGCCCTTACGCTGAATGCTGATTCGTCTCGTTATGAAGCACAGAGCGGCAGCTTTGCTGTGTCTTTTGCGAATGCTTACGCTGCACTGGCTCTGTCTGCGGCTGGTACAATGGGTGAAGAAACCTCCAACGCTCTAACCACGAGCGGCAGCGCTTCACAGAGCGACGCGGCTTCCCAAGCCCAGACCGTCGCAATGACCAACGGTACATATCCGATCTCGTGGACGACCGCTGTTAAGCCGTCTTCAACGCTTTTTGAAAGCGAAAGCTCTGCTTTCGCCGAACAGGCCGCGTCTGCCCTGACCGCGAACACAGCGGCTGCCGTGTCCGGCCCGATACCGGCGGCCTCCGCCTCTTCTCTGCTTACCCGCACGCCCACGGCTTCGATTCTGACCGCAGAGGAAGCCGAAGCGACCGCACAGCAGTCTTTTGTCGGCAAACCCATATCCGACGCCGATGTGTTTGCGGCGGCGAACCGCATCAGCGTAGCCGAATACGGCAACATTGCGCAGACGGCCGGGCAGAGCGCCGGGGTTTCGCTGCGCTATTCGGTCTCGCAGCATAAGATCAAAGAGGACATCGTCATTTCAAACAAAAGCGCCGTAACGGACTTCGTCACGACGCTGGACGTCGGCGCGCTCACAGCCGTCAAACAGGAGGACGGCAGCGTGCTGCTCGTGGACGAGTACGGCGATACCGCCTACACCGTCGGCGTGCCGTTTATGTACGATGCGGATTACAACGTATCGTATAACGTCGCCGTGACTGTCGAGCAGACGGGAAGCGTCTGCCGCATCACCTATGCGCCTGACAGGGAGTGGCTCAACGCCGCCGGACGCGTATACCCCGTCGTGCTCGACCCGACGGTAACGAGCAGCGAATACTACGCCAATATCGTCGATACCTACGTCACGCAGGCCGACAGCAATAACCATTCCGGCGAGGGGAACCTCGTTGTCGGTATCAAAAACGGTAAACTGAACCGGGCGTACCTCAGGATCAATAACCTGCCCAACCTGCCGGATGAGGTTCTGCTAATGTCCGCCAATCTTACGATCAAGCACGGTGCGAACACGACCAGCGGACGTTCAATGAGTTTATACGATGTCAGCAATAGTTGGAGTGTAACAACAATTACCTATAATAACCAGCCGGCTCTTAATTCGTTTATTGATTCCTGTGGATTCAATACGACAAATGTTTCTTTTGATTTTAACAAATCAAAAATCAATAGTCTGTATAATCGGGAAGCGAATGGCACGAACTACGGGTTCCAAATCCGCTATACAAGTGAAAGCACAACAAATCCCGACTACAATATGCTGCGGTCGATGGAGTATCCCACGGCCTCCGAGCAGCCTGCCTTTACGGTGACGTATGCCTATACGCTGCCGGAATCCCTTTCGGTAGGGGAAATCTATCTGTTCAGGAACGCAGGCAGCGGGAAGTATATGGATGTGCAGAACGGAACGGACGCCAACGATACAAACGTCATCCAGTGGGGCTGGAACGGCAGTCTGGCACAGCAGTTCAAGCTGGAGCAGTCCTCGACGGGCAACGGGTACATCCTTCGTTCTCAGGTAGGCGGCAAAACACGCGTGCTGGACATCTACAAGACCAACGGACGTGTGGAGAACGGGAACAACGTGCAGATTTATACCAACGTTGATCCCAAGGCGCAGGAATGGCTGATCCTGCCGGTCGATGCCGACAACTTCCGCATCGTGCCGCGCTCGAATATGAGCCTGTCGCTGACCTCCTATGGTTCGGCCAACGGCACGGCAAACGGCAGGACCTCTACTTCTGCCGGCAATGTGTTCGTCAGCACCTATACCGGCGCCGATAACCAGCTGTGGGAAATTTACAAGACTGACAGAACACAGGTGAAAAATGATATCGGAACGGTTCCGAGCGGTACATATTACGTGAATAACCGTGATACCGGCGGCTATTTAAAGAGAAGTGGAACGTCTCTGTCAGCGCAGGCCGGTGTAATTCTGAAAAATACGGTAAAAACGCCATATCAGTGGAGGATTACAGAGGTCAACGACAATCAGTATACCATTCAACCTGCGAATGATCTGACGAAATACCTGTCGGCAGCGCCTTCGACGAGCAGTGTGAGCCTGTCCGATTTTCCGACCTATTGGAATGCGCGGTATGGAAATAACGGCGGTGCCATTTTCACCGTAACATCCTCGGGTAAAAATTATGCGTTGGCTGTTGTCAACGGTATAGTCAAGCTGCAAACCCTTTCATCAACAACAGGCACAAGCACGTATAACAGACAGGTGTGGCGGTTACCCGAAATTACAAGTTATACAGAACTGAATGAATTTTCAATCGACAGCCTTACACTGAATATCGACGAATCTCAATCACCAAAGATTAGGAATAATGGCGCACATTTAGCTGCTGCATCTGATTTTACTTATAAAATGAACACCGCCGCATCTGTCGGAAACGTTAGTATAAATAATACAACTGCTATCATAACTGCTTTGAAAAGCGGGTATGTATCCGTAACTGCAACTCATAAGGTTACTGGAAAAACAAAGCAGTTTTCTGTGAAAGTGAATAAAAATGCAATTATCGTTATTCCGGGTATAATGGGCACAAAACTGATCGCCGGTCCAAATAATACACAATACCAATCTGGAACAGAACTGTGGGGGGAATCATTGCTTTCAGAATTCAAATCATCCCCGTCAAATACATTGGAAAAGCTTATGTCATTGAGATGCAACAACAGCGGTGCATCCCAAGACGACATCATCCCATATAATAATAATTACGGAGCAATGGATGCATACAAAACATTAGTAAATACATTAAAAACCAAATTCGGTTCAAAGTATGAAGTTCAATTTTTTGCATATGATTGGCGACTCTCTAATTCCATATCAGCCGAAAAACTTGAAACATTTATAAACATAAAAGACTATGATAAAGTTGTGCTTGTGGCGCACAGCATGGGTGGATTGGTTGCTTCCGGTTACTTGGCACGCAATTCTGCTAATGTAACAATGGTTCAAAAGCTTATTACGCTCGGAAGTCCTTTAATGGGGGTACCTATTCTTCCTTACATATGGGGAAACGAAGATATTGAGGCAATAGGCGTGATCGATAATGATATTATATCTGAAGCAATTCAAACATTAATAGACATCGCAACATTTCTTTATAATCCTTTTGACTATTATTGTTCTAATTTCCAAAGTTTATATGAAATGATGCCTACCGAAAAGTATTTTTCAACTGGCTATGGTAATTCATTTTATATGTCTACAACTCTTGGTGTATCCGATACCAATTTATTTGATGTAACGACGTATCAAGATTCAAGAAACAGGCTTAGCGCATATCTTCCCTATTTTAACGATATTTTAATGAGCAATGCCGAGGAGTTCCACGATTCGTTATATATTAACAATGAGCATATTACCAATCAGTGTAGTACATATTATTTGGCTGGAAGTGATATAGAAACGATATACCATCTAAAATTCAACATGGATGCTTGGCATAAAACGACCTCTGATGGGGAAAAAGGTGGCGATGGAACGGTTCCTATGCTCAGTGCGTTGTTAGGCGACCGATATCCCTCACGAACGTATTATATAAATAATTGCGGTCATTTTCAATTAGCTGTTGATTCGCAAGTAATTGAATTTGTGGCTAATATAATCGTTGGAAATACATCCTTGTCTGAATTCGAAAATATAACTTTAAGTTATGTGCCTAAAAATGAATAATGAGTTTCGAACGAAAGGTATAAAAATGAAAAAAACACAAACGGGCATTCTCCTTATCTTGCTTGTGACTTTAAGTGCATGCAGTTCTTTTGTCCCGACAACGGACGAATATAATGAGTATATCTGCGCCGACGGAAATCTGATATACGGCGAAGCGGACGAGCAAAGCCGGAAGAGGTTGAAAACGGATACAAGCCACGGCTATTACGAAACGAGTGATGAAGCGGGTACAGCATGGTACAGCATACTATTTCGCGAGATCAAGGAAACCGATAAGGCAGAATTCATCGGCGTCAGCATACAGCGCGTGTCGATGATGCCCGGCGGCCCTGCTGCGGAGCTGTTCGTGCTTCAGAATCCCGAGCGGCTTGTGGATGTCAAAACCGCCTATACCATCGAAAGCATAGCGGTTTTCGAAGCACCGCCGGAGCTTGACCGCGGAGGAACATCGAACCAACGGGCCTTCGCGCAGGTTGCGGATCGAGGGGACGCCGAACAGCTCGCCGATTTGCTGAACGGCGCGCAGCGGTATACAAAGGCCGAGCTTCAGGAAAACGTGAGCCCGACGGGACTTACGCTGCGTGTTGTTTTTCGCGAAAACGGCAATATAGTTTGGTGCTCCTCGATTTATCGGCTGGGCGACCGCTATCTGCTTGCGCAGAGGGAACTGAACTTGGAGGCGTCTGATTTTTTCGCGGGAACCGAGCAGTCGTTTTATTCCATAGACAATCCCCAAGTCCTTGAAGCCATTGAAAATGCCATATGCGGTGCAGAAAAGCAGAGGTCGGAATAGCACCCTTTCGTTCCGTCAAGCGATATACATTTCTATTATACAAGGGAAGCATACAGAAAGCTTCTTTCTGTAACGACAGATTATGTTTTTCATAAGTTTGACTACCTTTATCGCCGCTATCCCGCTATGGCTGCAACCGCTGTATTTCCTTGTCTTGGCGCTGGTACAGTGTCGTCAACATTTGCTGCATTCGGCTCGTTGGCTTCAATGGGGCGCAAGAATAGGAATAGGTATTTTCCATATAGGCTCTTATCTGTTTATATGGTTGCTGTTGGAAAGCAATACCTCTTCTTTTCTGACATGTCTGCTTCTCTATGTTCCTTCTCTCTTTTATATGCTGCTTATGTACGTGTATCAGCATAAAAGCAGAACATTTACGGCATCGGCGGGCGTTCTGCTCAGAACCGTCGTCGTTATGGGAATCGATCTATTTTTGGAGTCGGCGCTTATCATACGTCCCAAACGGGTGATTTAGATGCGGCGTGGCCCATTTTAGGGATTTTCGCGTTTATCAATTTGCTGACCGCGTATACTTTGGCACGTCCCTCAATTTCAAAGAAAAAGGATGAAAGCGAAATACGATGACGTCAAAAATATGCGTTAGGTGAAAATATTCTGCTTACGGTTGAAAAAAGCAGTTCGCACCCTTCCGCATTCACCTACAGCAACCAACCGACTTCTTTTACGATGATTTCGTCCTGCGCGTTCAATACGGCAAATGTATCGTTTAACCTGAATCAATCTCAAATTCAGGATTTGTATAACCAGAAAGCAAACGGTACGAATTACGGATACAGAATCCGCTATACAAGTGAAAGCACGACGAACCCGGACTACAATATGCTGCGGTCGATGGAATACCCCACGGCCTCCGAGCAGCCGCTGTTTACCATCAGTTACGGTTATTCGCTGCCGGTGGGGCTGTCGACGGGAACGATCTATTCCTTCAAGAATGCCGGAAGCAATTTGTATCTGGACGTCTGCGGCGGCACGGACGCGGACAACAACAACGTAGCACAGTACAAAGGAAACAGTACCGTTTCGCAGGACTTCAAGCTGGAGCAGTCCTCGACGGGCAACGGGTACATCCTGCGTTCTCAGGTAGGCGGCAAAACGCGCGTGCTGGATATCTACAAGACCAACGGACGACGTGTGGAGAACGGGAACAACGTGCAGATTTACCGCAACGTCGATCCCAAGGCGCAGGAATGGCTGATCCTGCCGGTCGATGCCGACAACTTCCGCATCGTGCCGCGCTCGAATATGAGCCTGTCGCTGACCTCCTATGGTTCGGCCAACGGCACGGCAAACGGCAGGACCTCTACTTCTGCCGGCAATGTGTTCGTCAGCACCTATACCGGCGCCGATAACCAGCTGTGGGAAATTTACAAGACTGACAGAACACAGGTGAAAAATGATATCGGAACGGTTCCGAGCGGTACATATTACGTGAATAACCGTGATACCGGCGGCTATTTAAAGAGAAGTGGAACGTCTCTGTCAGCGCAGGCCGGTGTAATTCTGAAAAATACGGTAAAAACGCCATATCAGTGGAGGATTACAGAGGTCAACGACAATCAGTATACCATTCAACCTGCGAATGATCTGACGAAATACCTGTCGGCAGCGCCTTCGACGAGCAGTGTGAGCCTGTCCGATTTTCCGACCTATTGGAATGCGCGGTATGGAAATAACGGCGGTGCCATTTTCACCGTAACATCCTCGGGTAAAAATTATGCGTTGGCTGTTGTCAACGGTATAGTCAAGCTGCAAACCCTTTCATCAACAACAGGCACAATCACGTATAACAGACAGGTGTGGTCATTGCCAAAGACGGTTGATTACAAGGAGTTGACAGACTACACAGTAGCGGATATGAACATTTCCGTGGATCAATCTCAATCGCCGTCTATAATAAAAAAGCCGTCAAACGCAGAGTGTTCTTTGGCTGCCGATTTTTCTTATACCGTCATAAACGGAACCACGGAATTTCTCTCCGTGGTAAACGGGAATCAGTTAAAAGGCCTGAAGCAAGGCATCGCCACAGTACGTGCGACGCACAAACCCAGCGGAATAGAGCGGGAATTCAAAGTTGCCGTCATGGGGCAGGAGGTCGATCTGCCGACCGGAATGTATTATATCAAAAATGTAATGACGGACAAGTATCTGGATGTTGACAGCGGCATTGCCGAAAACAACCGAAATGTACAGGTATACGATTACAACGGCTCGGCAGCGCAAAAATGGAAGATTGAGAAGCAAAGCGACGGCAGCTACAAGATTATGAGTGCGCTGAATGAGCACTACAATCTGGATGTCACAAACGGTGCAGATACAGTTGGTACAAATGTGCAGATTTACGGAAGCAACAATTCCAACGCGCAGCGTTGGCGTATCTTCGAGAATGAAGACGGCACATATACAATCCAACCGGTTCTTTCCAAACTGAATGTGTTGGGTACAACAACGGCCAATAATGCGTTTCTCCGTCAGCATTCGGCAAGCGAGAGTCAAAAATGGATTTTGTACAAAGAAACAGACATTTATAGTGTGCGGTTGATGAAACTCGAGTGTGAGTGCGGCGTTTCCGGCTGTGCCGCAACCGTTTGTACAACAAGATTTCATAACGGTGATGTCGTTTCTTTTGCTATTGATCAGAATGGTAATGTATCCGAGCTTTTCAATTTATGTCAACAGAACAAAGATTTCTTGGAATCGAGATATCAGAATTATCTGAACCATTATGAAAATGGCGAATCCTTAGAACCAGAGAGTCAGTTTGTCTGGATGTCTCTTGAAAAAATGAAGCAAACGGGATTTTTAAGCAGACATCCTTCCATCACCGAAGGAAGTGATGAATATTACCTGTATTGGATGGTTTTTGCGCGTGCCGAGATACACTACCACGAAAGCGCAGCACTGTTATATACCTCGCAGCAAATTGCCAATTTATTAACGTCATTGTTTTATAAGGCGATTGTCATTTTGGAATCTGCGGCGATGCAGTTGAATCAGTCGTTGTATATCATTCCACAGGAACTACAGGCGTTTACAAACGAAATTGACGATGTCCTTCTCTCAATGACGCATAACGCTGCATCCAATACGGTTATGTTAGGAACAACAACAGCAGACGGAATCGCATATAACGTTATGGCCCAACAGTTAGGCTATACCTATTTCCATTCGGTCAATTTCACAGCGTTAGAAGCGATGTATTCCAAAGAAGGCATGGCTTATATCAACAAATTGTTCCTGCAAGAACAAATTGATGCGGGGAAACGAATTCTTTTCTCACATGACCCGATGGTAACTCTTACGGAGCATCAAGGCGGTTACTTTTATAAAGAATTGCAATATTTGAAAGAAGCATTTAATATTCAAGAGCTTACCCGCAGTAATTTCGTGCCAATTGGCGAAAATTTGTGGGAATTTCGACCGTAAAGGAGCAAATTTTATGTTTCCCTATGATTCCATCACAAGCGGCGTGCTTCCGCCTTTCACGCCCGAATTGCAGCGTTACGCGGAACGTGTCTGGGAGCGCTGGCAGCTTCGCGTCATATATGCGGAATTTGAGATTGCACAAGTGTATTTTTATTCTGAGCTGTATATTGATCTGAAAAACGGAAGCAATGCGAAAGCATCGAAATTGCTGGATGCAGTACAACGAAACAATTCGGGTGTTTGGCTGAACTCCGTGAAAAGATTCGGTTTCGAGGTTGCAGGACTTGCAGACGCGTTGACGGATGAATATTTTTCTGTAATTGGTACAGACCGTGAGACGTTGTGTGCGGGGTTGGAGCCATATATACCGACAACACCGGAACTTGCGCAACTTAGCGGACAGTTTCAGCAGATATGTACGTATATATACGACTTCACAGAATCTGTATTGGGGTATGTTTACGGTCATTCCGCAGAGGAGCTTAGTAAAATGATTGCGACGAAGTACCGCATACCGAACCCGAATGACGTATTTGTGTACTATGAACCGGCGCTGACGATCTTTCTGGACGACAG